>Ga0105054_10003344_pt1 | contig 24900 bp, 15 predicted proteins | sample BON02_FD_78091 | JGI IMG/M metagenome (GOLD analysis project Ga0105054, IMG submission 78091) | Freshwater microbial communities from Lake Bonney liftoff mats and glacier meltwater in Antarctica - BON-02 (megahit assembly) | ecosystem: Environmental > Aquatic > Freshwater > Ice > Glacier...
GGTCAAGACCACGTTGTGGAAAGCCGCTGATGAGATGCGCGCCAACTCGACGCTGGGGCCGAACGAGTACCGCGGCCCGGTACTTGGCCTGATCTTCCTCGCCTACGCCGAACACCGCTTCCTCGAAGTCCAGTCAGGCCTCGAAGCAACGGCGACAGCGCGCAACCCGGTGACTCCCGAGAAGTACAAGGCGAAGTCCGTCCTGTACGTGCCCGAAGAGGCACAACTCTCCCACCTCGTCGAACTGCCCGAAGCGGCAGATCTCGGCGAAGCAGTCGACGCGGCGATGACCGCGATCGAACGGCACAACCCCGAACTCGACGGCGTGCTCCCGCGTGGCTACCGACGCCTGGAGAAAGACACGCTCGTCGCCCTCCTCCGCCTGTTCTCACCCCTGCCACGCAACCTGTCAGGTGACGCGTTCGGGCTGATCTACGAGGACTTCCTCTCGAACTTCGCAATGGCCGAGGGCAAGCTCGGCGGCGAGTTCTTCACGCCATATTCGATTGTCCGGTTGATCGTGGAGATCATCGAGCCGTTCCACGGCCGGGTGTACGACCCAGCGTGCGGCTCGGGCGGCATGTTCGTGCAGTGCGCCAAGTTCGTCGAACGTCATCAGGGCTCTGCCTTGAAGGACCTGTCGGTAGTCGGCCAAGAGCAGAAAGAGGTCACGGTTCCGCTTGCCAAGATGAACCTGGCACTGCACGGCCTGGAGAGCGACATCCGGCTCGGCAACAGCTACTACACCGACCCACACCGCAGCGTTGGCGCGTTCGACTTCGTGATGGCGAACCCGCCGTTCCTTGTAGAGTTGCCGTGTTATGAACTGGCTTGTTGCGACGCTGGGACCGCTGCAGGGCGCTCCGACTGACCGTGCTGCAGCGCCAGAACATCGTATTCGCCGACGGAAGGCAATGCTGCTCGGACCGACGAGGTGAGTGGTCATGACCGTTGATGCGTGCGCGGATCGAACCTGCTTGCACGATGGTCGTCGACGGCCGGACACCCAGAACCTTCTACTGTGACCGAAGCATTGACGACAGGACGGATGCAACGATGCCAGCAACTACCACGACAGTAACGGCCAAAACTGCGCCGCTCCGGCGAGGACACCAAATGACCGATACGCCAGCTGACGGAGTCGAACGTCTCGTCAAGTCAACGGAACGCGTACGAGACCTCGGCGAGGTCTTCACCCCTGCAGGGACCGTCCAAGCGATGCTCGACCTGCTGCCGTCCGACATGTGGCAGCCGCACCCCTCACCGACATTCCTCGAACCGGCTTGCGGAGACGGCAACTTCCTCGTCGCCATCCTCGCCCGCAAACTCGACAACATCACCACCGCAACAGCGAATCACGCGCTGCCGGGCGGCAATACCGACGACGCCGTCATCTTCCACGCCTTGGAAGCTGTCGCTTCCATCTACGCCGTCGACATCTCCGTCGACAACATCATCGGCGGCACACCCGGCCACGAAACCGGCGCCCGCACACGCATGTTGAACGTGCTCAACGACTGGCATCAGCGACACTTCGGCAAACGCCTCACCGTCCGCAACGTCGTTATGCAGACTTCGCAATGGATCGTCGACCGCAACATTCAAGTCGGCAACATGCTCGCCTCCGACGCTGACGGAACACCCAGCGGTCGAGACCGGCTCCCTCTCGTCGCCTACACCTGGCACCCGGACGATCTCATCGTTGCGGTCGCAGAGACAACGCTCGGCGCCGTCATGGCCGCCGGCACCGCGGAGACAACAGGCGTCATGTCACTGTTCGACACGGACGAACCGGCCACCGTCTGGACTGGACCGGCATGCGAACTTCGCAAAGCCCCGATCGTCGCAGTCAGCGCATTCACCGGTGAAGCACGTAACGGGAACGGACGCCGCTGATGCTGCTCCAAACGTCGTCCCAACCGGACATCCTCGAAGTGATCGCTGACTTGTCGAACGACGAGGTGTTCACCCCGCCGAAGGTGGCCAACGCCGTCCTCGACCTTCTCCCCGAAGAGGTCTGGTCAGATCCGGCACTCAGATTTCTTGACCCGGGCTGCAAGACCGGCGTGTTCCTCCGGGAAATCACGAAACGGTTGATGGGTGGTCTCACCGAGACGTTCCCGGACGAACAGGAACGTCTCGACCACATCTTGCGCAACCAAGTGTTCGGAATCGCGATCACCGAACTCACGACCCACATGTCCCGGCGGACCCTCTACTGCTCGAAACGTGCCGACGGTGAGCACTCCATCGTCGCGATGCCGAGCGCCGACGGGAACGTGTGGTTCGAACGCGTCGAGCATGACTACCGGAACGGCCGCTGCCAAGAGTGCGGCGCGTCGAAAGACCAGATGGAACGAGACAACCGTGAGAACTACGCCTACGCATTCATCCACGAATCAGGCCGTCAACAAGTCGCAGAGGAGATCGAAGTGAAGTTCGACGTCATCGTTGGCAACCCGCCCTACCAGATGGAGGTTGACGCCGCAGGACAAAACATTGCCTCCATCTACAACCTCTTCATCGAGCAGGCGAAGGCACTTGACCCGCAGTTCATCTCAATGGTCATTCCTTCACGCTGGATGGCCGGCGGCCGAGGTTTGGATGAGTTCCGTTCGACCATGCTGAACGACCAGCGCTTGCGCAAACTCGTCGACTATCCCAACTCCGCTGAACTGTTCCCATCCGTCGACATCAAGGGCGGCATCTGTTACTTCCTCTGGGACAGGAACAACCCTGGAACCTGCGAGTTCACATCCCAACGCAACGGCATTGCCGCAGGACCTGTGGAGCGAGAGCTGAACGAGTTTGACGTTTTCGTTCGAGATAGCCGAGCTCTCGTGATCCTCCACAAGGTCCTCGAGAAGGAGGAGCCGTCGTTCGCGAAGCTGGTGTCTGCACGAGACCCGTTCGGCCCTGAGTTGTCGTCAAACTTCACCGGCTACAGAACTTCGCCGCGGAAAGGCGATCTCCGCCTCTACATGAACCAGGGCGAGAAGCGCGGTGAGACGTGGGTGGACCCTGCCAAAGTGACCAAGAGTCATGAGCTGGTCGACAAGTGGAAGGTGCTGATCCCCAAGGCCGGCCCCGGCAATAGCGGAGGCCACGTGCTTCCCGACATGGTTCTTGGCCGGCCCTTGGCCGCGAAGCCGGACTCGGCATGCACGCTCACCTACCTCGTCGTTGGTCCTCTTACAACCGACGCTGAGTGCAGCAGTGTGATGTCGTATCTCCGCTCTCGTTTCCTTCGCTTCCTGGTCTCGCTTCGGAAGCCGAGCCAGGACGCGACAAGGGTGGTGTACAGCTGGGTGCCACAGCAGCCCTGGAATCGCGAGTGGACCGACGAAGACCTCTACGAGAAGTACGGCATCACCGAGGACGAGCAGGCGTACATCGCGGAAATGATTCGGGAGATGCCGGCATGACTGTGTCGCTGGCGGGAGCGATCCGGCATCCGAAGATCTACGCCTGGACTGATGCGGGCCACGACAGCATCGAATGGCAAGGCAAGCGGGACGGCAACGGACGGATCAAGGTTGGCTACACCGACGAAGAAGACGCCGACACCCGAATCCGCAAGAGCCGCGGCGTCAACACCCCCGACTCGAAGCCCTACAAGATCCTCCTCGTCGAACCAGCCATCACCGACTCAGGCGAAGCCTTCAAAGATCACGCGGTGCACGCCCAACTCGAGAAGGCCGGCGTGCATCGTCTTCCCGACCCTGACGGCAGCCGCACCGAATGGTTCGAATGCACGGTCGACGAAGTCCGCGCCGCCATCGACGCCGTCCGCGCCGGTGACGTGCTGTCATCGCTGAAGCCGAAGGTTTCGTTCCCGCCTCGACCCGAACAGGAACGGGCTGTTGAGCAGACATCGTCCTACTTCGCAGCTCATGGCGCCGACGGCAGCCCACCGCACTTTCTGTGGAACGCAAAGATGCGGTTCGGGAAGACGTTCACGACTTACCAGCTCGCCAAGGCGATGGGCTGGACCCGAGTGCTCGTCCTCACCTACAAGCCCGCTGTCGAGACAGCATGGCGCGAAGACCTCGAATGCCACATTGACTTCGGCGGTTGGCGTTTCAAAGGGAAAGACGACCCGACACCGGACCTCGACGACCCGACCCCGCTCGTCTGGTTCGCGTCGTTCCAGGACGTGCTCGGCACCGATGACGACGGCAACCCGAAGGCCAAGAACGAGGGCCTGTACGAAGACGCATGGGATGCCGTCGTCATCGACGAATACCACTTCGGGGCGTGGCGTGACGCCGCCCGCAGCCTCTACCTGAAAGACGACGAGGACCCCGACATCGTCGGTGACACCACCGAGAAGAAGGCGCTCGACACACCGGACCTCGACGAAGACTTCGCCACGAACCTCGAACAAGTCCTTCACCTCGACGTCCGCCACTACCTGTACCTGTCGGGCACACCGTTCCGGGCGCTCACGCAAGGCGAGTTCCTCGAAGACCAGGTGTACAACTGGACCTACAGCGACGAGCAACGGGCCAAGACGACTTGGCCCGGCCCGGAAGCCAACCCGTATCAGGCGTTGCCGAAGATGCATCTCCTCGCCTACGAGATGCCAGACAAGCTGCGCGAAGTGGCGCTCAACAACCAGTCCGAATTTTCGCTCACCGAGTTCTTCCGCACGGAAAAACGTCTCGACGACACACCGCACTTCATCCACGACACCGAAGTGCAGAAATGGTTGGACCTACTCCGCGGACAAGACATCAGCGGGCTGTGGGCCAATGTCTCAAGCCAGAACCGGCCACCGCTTCCCTACGAGGACACCAACCTGCTGCGGGCTTTGCAGCACACCATCTGGTATCTCCCCAACGTCGACGCGTGCGTCGCCATGCGCGACTTGCTGACCGCCAGCCACAACACGTTCTTCACCGACTACTCCGTCATCGTCGCCGCCGGCAACCACGTCGGCATGGGAGCCCGGGCGCTCCCACCAGTAGAAGAGCAGATCGGGAACGTCCCGCAGACCACCAAGACGATCACGCTCTCGTGCGGCAAGCTGATGACCGGCGTCACCGTGCCCGCATGGGCCGGGATCCTGATGCTTCGGGAACTGAAAAGCCCGGAGTCGTATTTCCAGGCGGCCTTCCGCGTGCAGTCACCGTGGCGGTCCAGGCTCGTCGACACTGTCGCAGGCGGAGAAGCCGAACTCGTCCACAAAGAGCACTGCTACGTCATCGACTTCGCCCCGAACCGTGCGCTGCGTCAGATCGTCGACTACGCCACCCGGCTTCGCGCCGAGGTCGCATCCGTACGCGACGACGAAGCCGCCATCGACGAATTCATGGAGTTCCTGCCCGTGCTGTCCTTCGATGGCTACGGCATGGCGCAGCTGAAGGCCGAAGACGTCATCGACTACCTGACCCGCGGCATCTCGTCCTCGATGCTCGCCCGACGATGGAACTCGCCAGAACTTCTCACGTTGGACCTGAAGGCGATGGAAGCGCTGCTCGACAACCCGGAGCTGCTCGAGTCGTTGGAGCAGATCGAGATGTTCCGCAACATCACTGACGATCTCACAGCGATGATCTCGACGAACAAGGAGCTGCGCGAGAAGAAGCTGGCCAAGGACAAACTGACGAACGACGAGAAGAAGCGCAAGGACGACGCTGCCAAGAAGCGGGACAACCTGAAGAAGCGCCTGCAACGGTTCGTCACTCGCATCCCAGCGTTCATGTACCTCACCGACGACCGCGAGAAGGCCATCAAGGACATCATCGAGCAGGTCGAACCGGACCTGTTCGAGAAGGTGACCGGGCTCACCTTGAAAGACTTCGAGCAGCTCGTCAACTGCAAGGTCTTCAACGACTCGAAGATGAACGACGCCGTCTGGAAGTTCCGCACTTTCGAAGAACCGTCGCTGCACTACGGCGACCAGGGCGAGGAGGCGCGGACGATCGGTGGTTGGACGTTGAGTCGCGACGAACGGTTCGCGCGGCTCATCACCGACGACATCCTGCAGCCCGGCGACATCCTCACCGGCCACCACGACGGTGGCGAAGTGGCCGCAACGGTCACTGCCGACTATGGCATCACGGTCGACGGGATCCGCCACGTCACCCCTGAGGATGCCGCCGTCGCCGCCACCGCCGGCGCGGTGTCAGAAGGTTGGTCGTTCTGGACAGCGGACACGTCGTACGGGTCGGGAACGCTTGCCGAACTCGCGGTTCTTTCAGACGACGAGACGGTGGCTGTGTGACCGCGCCAAGTCTCGGCGTGGAGATCCCACGAGCGGGCAACGTCCGCGCCATCGCCAGGAACGTGTGAGATGGCCAACCGCAAGGCTCTCGACCCAACGGTGAAGCTCAAGGTGTGGGTCCGTTGCGGCGGTCGATGCGCTATCTGCAACAAGTATCTACTTGAAGACGGTCTCGTCGGACGCGAGGTCACCGTCGGAGAACTCGCCCACATCATCGGGCAAGCCAACACTGAACACTCGCCTCGCGGCATCTCGACCACACCGGAGGAGGAACGCAACGATGCCAACAACCTTGTGCTGATTTGCCCGAACGACCACACAGCGATCGACCGTAAGCAACTCGGCGATGTGATGACTGTGGAACTCGTCAAAGGGCTGAAGCAGCGGCACGAGCGTCGGATCAGGCAGGCCACCGAACTCGCTTCAAGCAAGGACACGGTGATCGTGCGACTGGTCGGCGACGTGGCTGGCACTGCCGTTGAACTCACCCGAGAACGCACAGGTGCAGCTGCGTTGGCTGCAGGTGACCGATTCCCGACCTATCCGTTCTCATACGACCAGACCAGCGTCGAGATCGACCTGCGGAACCTTCCGAACCCTGGCACCGACGCCTACTTCGCGACCGCGTGCCAGATGATTGACGCGCTATTCGACGGTCCGCTCGGGCACGGCATCGCCACGAACCAGATCGAGCACCTGAGCATCTTCGGATTCGCCCGCATTCCGCTACTCGTCTACCTCGGGTCGAAGCTCGACGACGGAATTGACGTCGCACTCTTTCAGCGGCAGCGTGTGAGCGGACAATGGGAATGGGTCGGTAACCGCAGCGTTGCCTACACGACAACCGCGCACAACCACGTCGAACGTGCGACAGACATCGTTGTGCTTGTGAGCATCAGCGCCCCGATTTCCCGGGACGAGATTCCACCCCATCTGTCCGGATACCCAGTGTTGGAGATTCGTCCGAAAAGCGCTGGTCAGGACACCAACCGGTTCAAGTCGAAATCAGAACTTGCCAGCTTCTCCGAGGAGTACCGGGCGATGCTTGGTCGAATCGAGCGTGACTACAAGCCGTACGCAGCGCGGATCCACTTGATTGCTGCAGCGCCAATAGCGGCTGCGATCGAGATGGGTAGGTTGCGAGACCCGAATTCCCACCCAAGCGTGGTTGTCTATCAACGAGATGGCGGCTCCGGTGATGATCGCTACACACCGGCGGTGACCATCACGTGAAGCTCACCGACTACTTCCGTCATTTTCTCACCGACACAGTGAATCTGTCTCAGACCAAGCTCAGTGAACTCGACGGGCGGGTGGACGCCATCGACAACGCATTGAACAACGACCCAACGCTCGGGTCGAAGATTCTCGTGAGCGTTCCGCAGGGATCCTGGGCTCACGAAACCATCATCAAGCCGGGTGACGGGCTCGAATTCGACGCTGACTTTCTCGTGCAGATTGCCGAGGACGGCGATTGGAACCTGAACCCCAAGAAGTACGCCGACGCCGTGTGGGATTGCTTGAGTGAGCACTCGACGTACGGCTCGATGACGACCTGGAAGAACCGGTGCGTTCGCGTGACGTACGCCGAAAGCACGAGGTGTCACGTTGACGTGATCCCCTACGTCGTTCTCGCCGACGGCCGCGAGGTCATTGTGAACCGCACCACTAATGAGTTCGAGGAAACGAACCCCATCGGGTTCACCGAGTGGTTGCATCAACAGGACAAGATCGCGAACCGGAACCTCCGTCGAGTGCTACGTCTGCTCAAGTACCTGCGCGATCACCAAGGCGCGTTCGCGTTGAAGTCGGTGCTGCTCACCACGCTGGTCGGGCAGCGCGTCGAATCCTGGCGCGAAACCCTCGACCCTGACTACTACAAAGACACACCAACAGCGCTGCTGCATCTGCTTGAGGACGTCGATGACTACCTCCGGTCGTATGCGTTGAAGCCGCATCTGGTGGATCCGAGTTGTCCTGTAACCTCGTTCGACCATCGGTGGACTCAAGTTCAGTTCGAGACTTTCAAGACAAGAATCGCGAAGCTCAGAGAAGATGTCTCTGCCGCGTACCACGACCCGCAGCGCGACAGCAGCGTCGAGAAGTGGCAGGAGATTTTTGGGGCAAGTTTCAAGCAGCCGTCGTTGGCTGCGAGCGCGTCCACTGCCTCATCGTCGCCAAGAAAACCGCCAACCCGTGGTGAGACCCCGGACCGGGCGCTGCACGAAGAGTTCATCGACGAACGAGCAACAGTCAACATCACCAGAACCGTGGAGATCACCTGCGATGTGACGCCAGCGACGCAGGGCAACAGACGCGAGCGGCGCCTCGCACTGCGGAGCAGGGCCGGCCGCGTCCCAACACGCAATGACCTTCTGTTTCGCGTCGTGGCGACGGACGTGGTTGGGGACTACGCGACCAAATGGAAGGTCCGCAACTATGGCGCCGATGCGGAGCGACACGGTCAGCTACGAGGTCAGATACATCTCGACAACCGAGGTAAGCACGAGCGGTTCGAGAAGACGAAGTACGTCGGACGTCACTACGTCGAGTGCTATGTGATCCAGAACGGTGTCTGTGTTGCGTGGGCACACGACGACGTAATCATCACTCCGAACTGATCTCGCTACTCGCCGGAATCTCAGTCCCCCTGGAGCTCGGCCGCCTCAGGTATACGTGGCTTCAGAGATCTCACGTTCGAGCCGCCCACGTTGCGCTTGAATGATTCGTTCTCGAGAGTGAGCACCTGCACGACGCGCTCCAGACGCTTCACCGTTTCACGCTCCACAGCCAGCGCCGCAGACAGCTCGGCGACTCGTTGTTGCAATCCAGCGTTCTCGGCAAGGACGGCCTGGACTGAATCCGGCACCTGTCCGTTCTTCGCCACCCGAGCACGAAACTCGTCCTGCAGATCAAGGTGCTTGTGGGTGAGGAGCCACCGCTTGACTGAAGCTTCCGCTGCCAAAGACTTGACTGTCAGCTTCCCATCGGAGTGGAGCGGCGTGCCCGCGAGCAGTCGGTCCATGGCGTCACGGATGCGGCGGCGCTCGTCGGCATCATCGGTCCCCGAGTTCTCGCCGCCGCTGTCGGCACCACCCGAATCTGGGCCGTTCATGCAGGACGCCTTTCGGCCAAGTGCGCCTGCAGTCCTGCCTCACGCCGTTCCGCGCGTTCGAGCAGTCGCTCGCGGATGGGCTCGGGTGTAAGCGGGCTTTCGGCTTCGTCCCTCAAGGCCGCGATCTCAACTCGAAGGAGGTCGGCGTGAGTGTCGGTGCGGGCAGTGTTCCCACACCCGTCCATGCAGCGGGTTGGGTCCGGTGTCCGCGACGCATCCACGGAGCTTCGATCTCGCTCCGGATGGCACAGTGCTTTGCCTTGGTCGTAGACGCACGCCATCGCACGCGCCGGGTTGTCGAAGATTCGAAGGGCAGGGTCACGACGCAGTGCAGCCATCTGCCGACTCGACAGGAACGAACCCTCGAACGTTTGCTGGAAGGACCGCACGCCGGCGACGTAGCGGGAGGCAGCCAGGCCTGATACCTGCTCACCTGTATCCAGCCGGCGGGCCGCTTCTCCCAACGTTTCGGCGACAGCGAGCGCTTCCTCCATGGGGAACACGTCGCGCAGCCCGCTGACGGCACGTGATCCGTATCCGTCGCTCGTGTAGCCGCGGAGATGGCCGTACTGGAGACCGAGTGCGATACGACCACCGGGGATCCGGTAGATGAACCACGCCAAGGTGCGCCGGAACCGGGCCGGTGAGATCTCGCCGTCAGGGTCAGCCGGGATCGCTTCGTGAGGGTTGCCTCCGCACTCGCAGTAACGGTTCCACCAGGCGATCAGCTCTCTGATTCCCGTTCGAACCGATGCTGCTCTCACTGGACGGCTGTCAGTCCCACCTCGGACGTTGAATGAGTCCGCACCGAACACGAAGGGTGTGTCTTGAAGCGATTCGGAGACGGCGATGGCGCGAGCCACAGGTTCCAGCACGAGCCACGGGTTCTCGCGTTCGGTCCCTCCTGGGATTGTGTTCCCGTCCTCGTCGAGTGCTCCCTTGAAGGAACGTCCGTTGATCCGGTAGTGCGGTGGCATTCCATCGACTGGTTCGTCTGGCACACAGCAGCCACGTTCGAGTGCACGGCACTCCTCGATGCGCATGCCAGATAGGTAGGCGGTGACCACGAAACACGCGATGCTCAAGAGGCGGCGCATTTCGTCAAGTTCGTAGTAGTCGAGAGACGGCGTCCACGGCGAACCGTTCACGCAGCCTCTGACGGGTGTGGGCATCGGGGCTCCGCGCCGGACGGGAATCCCGCTCTTCAGGAGCTGCTTCACGACGTCGGGTGACACCTGAAGGGTGGCGGCGAGATACTGCACTGCGAGGCTCTCTCCGTGTGGCCCTGTGTTGAGTCTGCCCAGGGTTCCCGGAAGAGGACTTCCGGATTCTCGGAGTTGTGTTGCGTACCTCTTCACGACGTCACGGGCGCCGGGCTCGACGCGGGTCGGTGTGCTCTGTTGGAGTGCCCGCTTGTCGTTGATCGCATTGACTATGTCGTCTGCGAACACGTTGACAAACCGCAAGGCGCAGAGCAGGAGCGCTGACATTGACTGTGGATGTATCGGTGGGGTCTTGTTTTCGCCGGTCCAGTTCGCAGGCCCGATGATGTCGTTGAGGTTGCCGCCCTCGGCTTCGGGCAGCTCCCAGGTCGGCATGCGGAGAACGTCGCTGGGTGGCAGGTATGGCGCGATCAGCCAGATGCGTGTGACCGTGAAGAGCATCCGGCCTTTGACTCCGCGAACGACGGGGCGTCCCGCGACGTGTCCGGAGTAGGCGAGAAAGTCGTCGCCGGTGACAGCGGCGAGGCTCACGACGTTGCGCTCGTTGAGCCAGTTGAAGAACCATCGAACATCGTGGAAGATGGAGGCGATGGTGCCAGCTGTGACGCGGTCGCGGATGGCCGTTGCCCGAGTGAGTTCTTCGACTGGCGTGCGTTCGTTGACCAGGGTCCACACGATCCGACGCCCGGTCTGGCGGAACTGGCGGGGGAGTTTGGAGAAGTCGATCGAGAGCGGGTCGGCCGTCGGCTTCTGGGCCATCGGGCGGAGGAACCACATGTCGTCGCCATACCTCGAGAGTTCCTCACCGGAGGTCCGTGCAGCGTTGAGAATGGCCGCCGAACGAAAGATGATGTCTTGAGTGCGAGGCTCGGTGTGCGGTGTGAGCTGTGCAGCTGTCGTCGACATGGCAGTCACGTGTCGAGTCCTCTCGTCAGCAGTTTGTCGATCACGGCCTCGACGTCGTCGGTGACCTCCCGGCGAGCATGGTCGCGCTGCTCGGGTGTCGTATTGGCGAGCAAGAGGTCGGTGAGACGTGCGTAGTGCGCCGCGTAGTCCTCTGCCCACACCGCTGGTGTGACCGCCGACCCGATTCGGTCGAGGGCGTCACTGGTGGCGACCAGTCGCGGTAAGTGAGCCGGTGTGGCGACACCGTTGGGACAGGCGAAACATGCCAGGAACGAGGCCGGACAGCGTTGACCTGGTTCGTCGGCGAAGGGGCTGTGAGTGAAGTCCAGGCACGCACCGGTGGCCGTGTTCAACGCCCCAGACAACAAGAGGCTGACCTTCTCTGGGCTGACCCCCAACCGCTGGCCGAGTTTCTGCGGGTCACGTGCTGCTTCGACCAAGTCGCTGTCCGTCAGCGAGCGCATGGCAACTGTCGAGTGTGCGTGCTCGAGTGCGTCCGCCTGGCCCCGCAGGATTGTCGCCTTCGCTTCATGATGTGTCTGCGGGTCAGGTTGCCGGTAGACGGACTCGCTCACTGCGGCCGTGTTCTGTCGGGGTTGAGTGTTGAGTACCTGTTCGGTCAGTCGCAGCCGTTGGAACGTAACCTTCAGCGGGGCGCCGTCGTCGGCGGTGAGGCCGGCCACCTTGTGCCATCTCGGATAGACGGTGTGCATCTGGGCGATCGTGGTCTTGAAGACGCCGGCAAGCTGAGACTTGTCACCCTTCCCGGTTCGGTACAGCAGGAGTGAATCCGTCGAGTGCCCCAGCAGGGCCAGCGTCTCCCGCGCTTGCTCTGTCAGTGCGATGGAGCGCCGCACCACTTTGCTGCTGTTGCCGGTGAGGCTCTCGTCGCTGAATCGAGCGCTGGGTCCGCGCCGTGGTTTGTCGATGTGGATGACGTGGATCTCGTCCTCTGTGGCATGGTCATCCGCCCGGTCGGTGGTGATCGTCAGGTCGTTGATGACTGACGGGTTGTAGCCGCGCTCACAGGTCAACAAGAAGCCGATCGAAAGTGCCTCGGCGGAGTTCGGGAAGATTGCCTCGTTGAGAGTGGACGCTCCGTCGAGGTTGAGCAGGCTGCGCGATTCTCCGCTCCTTCCGGTTCCCGAGGCACCCGGTGGCGGGGACCCGGTCCGTGCCATGTGATCGAGGAGCCGCCCGGCGGTCCACTCGTCTCCGTGAATGCGCACGGTTGGCGCGTCGGCGGGCTCGTCGCCTGCCCGGTAGATGGCGAGCGTGTTGAGGTTGAAATCGATGCGCGCCTGTCCGCGTCGGACCATCTGTGATGCTGCGACGCGAATGCGCCGGAACTCGGCTCTGCTGTACGCAACGTAGAGCCTGTTCTTCGGCTTGCGGGTCTTGGCTCGCAGTGCCCGGCGCGTCAGGTCAGGGAGCCCGGGAGTGTCAGCGAGCAATACGCGTGTTTGGTTGATGACTCCCGGCCACCGGTTCTTGCTTTCGATGGCGGCTCGGAATGCCCACCAAACCTCGGGGCCGAGTTCTTCGATGCGAGTTGGTGCATTGTCTTGTTCACAGATGTCACGTACGAACCGTCGCAGAATGCCGGCACCTGCGTCGGCCGAAACAGCGGACTTCCACCGCCCGGCCTGCCCTGTAGCGACAGCGAACCCCTGGACGAGAGACCTCAGCAGATCTGGTGGACAGTCGACCGTGGTGAAGTCGAATGTGCTCACGGACGACCCGTCCTCGGTCACGTGGGTGACGACCAGTCCGCTCTCGTTCACCTGGGCCGGCCGCGAATAGCCGGGCGCCGGCATCGCCGCCGGGTTGCCTCGCTGACTGCTGCTCATGGCTACTCAACCAGATCTTGTATGCGAGGGGACGTGGCAGCCACGCGTGTGAGGAGGTCCTGAATGGAGTCCTCATCGTTGTCGCCATTGAGGAACATGTCGATCTGAAGACCTTGTACTGGTTCCAGGTAGTAGGACCGGGTCGTCGACAGCTTCGTGTGACCGAGCATCGTCTGAACCAGCACCCACGGGTCGCCGAACAGGTGCCGGTACTCCAGTCGTTCCGCCTCGCTCAGACCAAGTCGTCGGTCGAATGCGTAGATCAGCGTGACCAGCATGCGAAGAGCGAACGAGTGTCGAAGCATGTGCGGGTGGCAGGCGATCGGCACACCAAGGTCGGCGCATCGCTTGCTGGCCGTGGAGAACACGGCCTCCCAAGTCAGGTACGGCATCGCCGTTCCGGATTCGGTCAGCCAGAGAGCAGCGGGTTCGATTCCCTGGGCAGTGCGATGGAACAGTCTTTGGCGCGCCTGCGCATCCAAGCCGTCGAGATGTGTTTGGCCGGACCGACCTTTCTCGTCTTCGTAGGTCACTTCGCCGCGTCCGGTGATCTGCGTGACGAGCATCATCCGGTCAACCTCGTCGTAGCGCCCAGCTGCCCTCGCCCGACGCACGGCCGCTGCCCTGGTTGAACTCGCATACGCAGAGATGCGCTGAAGCGCCCGTCGAGACACCCAGTACTCGCGTGCTGCGCCCTTCGCTGTGGCCTCTGAGACTCGACCGCGCACGTACTGTTCTGCTCCGGCTGCAGCCGGGAGCTCCGCGAGCAACAACGTCCCAGCCTCTCGAAGACGAAGGCCGCTCGCCCACATCAGATCAGCCATTGCTGTGTTCCGGCCGTCGTTCCGGCCACGCCATGACTCCTGCAGCAGGCCGTCAGCCGTGTAGCCAGCGAGACCGACGTCTCTCCAGCGACGGTACGCGAGCGGAGTCAGCCACTTCACCTTCACCGATCGCACATTTGATGGCTGTAGCTGGGCCTTGGTGTGGTCGTCGCCACGCCGGTCCTTCGACGTCACGGTGAGCACCGGGCTCGCTGCGATAGAACCCCGACTCGCTTGCCAGCGGTAGAAGTTGCCGCACGCCGCAAGCTCACGTGAGAACTTCGAGCCACCGACCTTCTTAGGGTTGCCGGGGTCACGGCGACGCCAGTACTCGTAATCGAGGATCGTGTCGTGCGTGGCCTCTCGCCATCCGGTTCCGTGGCGTTCGAGAAACGACAGGAAGACCTTCAGGTCCATCGCGTACGAGCTCTGGGAGTCCGCAGCCAAGCGCCGAAACGTCGGGCTGGTGAAGTACGAGATGACATCTGTGTCCGGTGTGCCGTCTGGTCGCAGGAGGAACGGCTGGCCGCCCCGAATGCCGAGATCGGCCTCAGCCTGCTCCAGGTCGTCCCAGCTGTCGAGTAGTTGAGAGTTGTATGCGCCCTTCCACTTGGACCGCCCAGATCGACACAGTCTCCAGTCGCAATCGTGGGCCTGACCCGCCATCCCTGCACTGTACCGCATAACACGGATGAACTATCGAAGGAACCGCCGTACGGCAAGGACTGGAAGTCGGTCGAGAAGTCCGTCAAAGAGGAGCACGCAAACCAGGGATTCGGTGGCCGCTTCGGCGCGGGCTTGCCACCGACGTCGGATGGTCAGATCCTCTTCGTGCAACACATGATCTCGAAGATGCTTCCTTCAGAAGAAGGTGGATCGCGGATTGCAGTGGTGATGAATGGCAGCCCGCTGTTCTCGGGTGGAGCTGGATCGGACATGTCGGAGATCCGGCGGTGGATCATCGAGAACGACTGGCTCGATGCGATTGTCGGCCTGCCGGATCAAATGTTCTACAACACGGGCATCTCGACCTACATCTGGATCATCGACAATGCCAAGCGGCCGGAGCGTGCGGGGCACGTCCAGCTAATCGATGCTCGTCAGATGTTCACAAAAATGCGCAAGAGTTTGGGCAACAAGCGCAACGAGCTGGGACCGGACAACCTCGCGGAGATCACACGCATCTACGAGATGTGCACCGACAGCGACCATTCGAGAATTGTACGCAACGAGGAGTTTGGCAGTCTTGAGGTCACCGTGGAGCGGCCGCTACGCCAGCGCTACGAGGTAACGGCAGAATCTCTAGCGGACCTCGCCGAGGCGACGGCGATTCAGAAGCTGTCCGACGCCGATCGCGATCGGCTGTTCGACCGCCTGCGCTCCGCTGCCGACGCGATATCGGTGAGCGACGACGATGTGGCGCGAGCTGCAGTGCGCGATGCGTTGGCCAACGCTGCCGTGAAGGGCAAGCCGATTGAGACGGCCGTCTTGAAATCAATCGCCGTGCGTGACGAGGACGTTGACCCGTCGGTTGATGCGAAAGGCCGGCTCCTTCCGGACCCGACCCTGCGCGATACGGAGACGATCGGTGTACCGCTTGAGCGTCACGTGTCGTGGACAGAAAGAGTCGACGACCGCTTCGAATGGTCCGAGTACCGAGAGGCGATCGAGGTGCACATGCGTGACGAGGTGCTGCCCTATGTACCCGACGCCTATGTCGACTGGACGAGGTGCCGAATTGGCTACGACGTTCCATTCACCCGACGCTTTTATGCCTACGTCCGACCCCGCTCCCTCGAAGAGATCCGAGCGGACTTGTCGAAGTCTCAGCAGCGCATTCTCGAACTTCTGACCGAGGTGGGCACATGACGCGCTGGGACCGCGCGCTCATCCGGCGCGTGGCCCGAGTCGGAAGCGGTCACACGCCGAGTCGGTCACGCACCGACTACTGGTCTGGCGAGCGGACGATTCCGTGGCTGACAACCGGTGACGTGTTCAAGCTGCGGGACGGACGCCGGTCTGTGCTGAGCGAGACGGAAGAGATGATTACAGCGGAGGGTCTGGCCAACTCCTCAGCAACAATCCATCCGACAGGGACCGTCGCAATGTCGAGGACTGCCTCCGTGGGGTTCACCTGCATCATGGGTCGACCTATGGCGACAAGTCAGGACTGGGTGACCTGGACCTGCGGCGACCGGATTCTTCCGAAGTTCCTGCTCTGGGGGATCCGTGGCGACATGTCACGGGTGCTCAGCAGAATGAAGGGTTCAACGCATCAGACGATCTACATGGACGAGTTGCGAGAGTTGAGTGTTCCGCTGCCACCGCTCGAAGAGCAGCAGCATGTTGCTGACTTTCTCGACATGGAAACGGAACGAATCGACATGCTCATCGCTGGCTATGCGCACCAGATCGAACTCGTCGAGGAAGAGTTGAAAAGTTCCCTCTCCTCAACAGTCGATGATTTGTCTGAGATTTGGCCGCACAGAAAACTGGGCCACGTCGCGACAATTTGCGAGGGGCAGGTCGATCCAAGAAATCCTCCTTACTCGGAGATGATCCTGATCGCGCCGAATCACATCGAACGGGGTACCGGGCAGTTGGGCGCTCTCGAAACTGCATCCGAGCAAGGTGCGATTAGCGGGAAGTACCTCTGCGCACGCGGAGACGTGATCTACTCCAAGATTCGTCCGCATCTGGCAAAGGCAGCGATTGCCCCCGTCGATTGTCTGACGAGTGCCGACATGTACCCCCTGAGATGTACCCCGGAGATCGAGCCTGGCTATCTCGCCCTTTACTTGTTGTCCGAGAGGTTCACCTCTGAAGCCGTTTTGAATTCGGAGAGAGTTGCGATGCCAAAGATCAACAGGGAACGTCTACTCCGGATGAGACTTCCCCTGCCGTCGCTCTGTGTTCAGCGTGAGGTGACCGAAGCCATTTCTCTGCACCAAGATTCGTCTCGTCGAGTGGTCAAGGAACTGGAGTCGCAGATCCGCCACCTCAGTGAATATCGCCAGGCGTTGATCACCTTGGCCGTAACGGAAGGGGTTGAGGCGTGCAAGGCTGTTACGTGATGATGCGAACACGATCCAACTGCGAGGTGCGATAGTGCCTGACCACATCAAGGAAGCAGCGTTCGAGACGGACATCGAGGAGTGGTTGCTGAGCGACGGCGGCTATGTCAGTGGTAAACCAGCGAATCTGGATCTTCAGCTTGGGATGGATCCGATCGAGTTGCTCGCGTTCATCCATGACACGCAGCCGACGAACTGGGCCAAGCTTGTCCAGCGCTCGAGCAGTGAGGCGAAGGCTGCTGAGGCTCTCCTGAAACGCCTTGCGTCGGCGCTCAACGAGCGTGGCGCTATTGCGGTGCTGCGGGGTGACTTCGACGTGACCGGTGTGCGGTTTCGGCTTGCCTACCTGCCGCCGTCGCACGGCCGCAACGCAACACTGACCGACTTGGCGCGGCGCAACCGGCTTGTCGTCTACCGGCAAGCGCGTTTCGAGCCGGGGTCGAACGCAACGCTCGACCTGCTTCTTGGCATCAATGGCGTACCGGTTGCCACCGCTGAACTCAAAAACCCGCTCAACGGTCAAACCATGGCAGACGCGATCGAGCAGTACCGCTCCAATCGCGACGTGCCGCGGAATGTCATCTTGAACCGTCGCTGCCTTGTCCACTTCGCAGCCGACACCAACCTCGTGGCAATGACCACGCAGCTGGCCGGAGCCGACACCCGGTTTCTTCCGTTCAACCGGGGAAGCAATCCCGGTGAGCTCTCGTGCGGGAGTGGAAACCCGCCGGTGCCGGGTGGCTACGCCACGTCCTACCTGTGGGAACAGGTCTGGTCGTACGACGCGTGGCTCGACATCCTTCAGAACTTCTTTGTCGTTACGGCCGAGACCGACCCCGAAACTGGAGCGACGACATCGGCGACGCTCTTCCCACGATTCCAACAGTGGGACGCAGTGCGGGCTGCCATCGCTGCGGTCTCCGCCGACGGACCGGGGTCCTCGTACCTGTTCCAACACTCGGCAGGCTCGGGCAAGTCCAACACCATCGCGTGGACGGGCGACCGGCTCTCACGCCTCGACGGCCCCGACGACAAGCGGCTCTTCGACAAGGTCATCGTCATCACCGACCGACGCGTGCTCGACGAACAGCTCCGCCGCAACGTCGAGCAATTCGAGCGGACCGCGGGAGCGGTGCAGACCGTCATCGAAGGCCGAGGATCGAAGTCGACTCAGCTCCTCGAGGCACTTCGATCCAATGCGAAGATCATAACCGTCACTCTCGAATCGTTCCCGTACGTCATCGGCAAGCTCGTCGGTGATGAGGAGTTCAAGGCTCGCAACTACGCGGTGATCGCCGATGAAGCCCACTCGTCACAAACCGGAGAAGCGAACCGGGCGCTCAAGGAGATCCTTGGTGCCGGCGTCGACGTCGACTCCTCCGACCCTGACTTCGACTCGTCGTCTGCGATCGCCGCCGTGCTTGCATCCCGTGGTCGTCAGCCCAACATCTCGTTCTTCGCGTTCACCGCGACGCCGAAGGATCGCACCGTCGAGATGTTCGGCACTGAACAGGCCGACGGCTCGCCGAAACGGCCGTTCCACCTGTACACGATGCGCCAAGCGATCGAGGAGGGTTTCATCCTCGACGTCTTGGAGAATTACGCTACTTACGAGACGTATTGGCGGATCGCTTCCGCTGATCCCGAGTTCGACTCGAATGAGGTACCGGTCTCCCGTGTGAACTCGGCGATCCGTCGAGTCGTTCATCAGAACCCGTCGATGATCTCGGAGAAGGCTGCGATCGTCGTGGAGCATGTGCGCTCCGAGACGATGAAGCACCTTGGTGGCCGGGCCCAGGCGATGGTCGTCACCGAGTCGCGTGCCGCCGCGGTCCGCTACAAGCAGGCCATCGACTTCCACATCGGTGCGAATGGGTACTCGCACATCAAGTCGCTCGTTGCGTTCTCGGGCTCAATTCCCGACGACAAGGGTGTCGAGCAGACGGAGGCTGGCATGAACGGCTTCTCCGACAAGCAGACCGCCGACCGATTCCTCGGCAAGTACCCGCACTCGCAGGGTGAATATCAGATCCTGATCGTCGCCGAGAAGTACCAGACCGGCTTCGACGACCCACTGCTCGACACGATGTTCGTCGACAAGACGCTGTCCGGCCTCAACGCAGTACAGACCCTGTCGCGCTTGAACCGGTCGTACTCAGCTGCGGGCGTCAAGAAGGAACACGTCTACGTTGTCGACTTTCGGAACACTGCCGACCAGATCCAAGAAGCGTTCCAGCCGTACTACGAAGGCAAGATCACCAACGTCACGAGCTTCGACAAGCTCTGGGACCTGCGTCGGCAACTCGAGGACACCGGACTGCTCGACCCTGATGAGGTCCGAAAGGCATCGGACGTGTGGTTCGGCGCATCGCCCGAGGATCGACAGCTCAAGAAGATCCAGACCTTGCTCGACGAGTTTGTCGTCCGCTTCAGCGACGCTCCGGAGGAGGTCCAGATCGCCTTCGTCGACACTGGCGACGCGTTCGTCAGGGCCTATTCGTTCCTGTCGCACATCATGTCGTTCACCGACGAAGAACTCGAACGGCTCTACGTATTCGTCAAGGCCGCACTGAAGGTCATCCCACGAGAGGCCACCGGGGCAATAGATGTCAGCGACAAAGTCACCCTCACCCACCTGAGGCTCACCCCGCTCGACGAGACCGACATCGAGTTGGAAGCTGGCAAGATCGACGCCGGCGATGCCTACAAGGACGGCACACCACGTGGGCCGGGCGAGGAACCGCCGATGGACGTGTTCGCTCAGGTCATCCAAGCGATGAACGACCAGTACGGCGCAGACCTCGACGAACGCGACAAGCTCGAAGCCGAGAAGCTCGACCTCGGTGTCCGTGCCGACCCGACCGTCGTGGAGTTCGCCAAGGCCAACAACTTCGACGACTTCCTGTTGGAGTACGAGCGAGTCTTCAAGGGCGTGATGCTCGATCAAGAAGAACGCAACGGCCGGCTATATCAACTGCTGTTCACCAACACTGACATGCTCAAGGTCTGGCAGTCGATGCTCGCTCGCGAGCTCTGGAACGAAGCCAACGAGCTGGATACGGGAACAGACTGGCATTCGACGTCTCGGAGTGAGACATGAGTGACACACAGCCGACGACCAACCCCCGCCACGCTCAGCCACTCGCTGAGATCACCTCACCGGATATTCGTGAGCGTGCGTGTCGCTTGATGCGAAAATTTCAACGCGAGGTCGCCGCTGTGTGGTCGGCCACTGTTGATGACGAGGTCGTCTTCAGTAGGGGCTCAGGCCCTGAGGTCGACACCGAGAAGTTCGCGATTATCACCGAAGCACCCACCATCACTTTGCGCACGCTCGACCAGGAGTTCTTCCAGAAGCACGTGCCGAGCTACAGCGACCTGCGGAGTAGCCGTGATGACGGCAAGACACTGCGGGGACTGACAGTCGTTCGGAACTCCCATGTCCACAGTCGGCTCACGACGGATCCGAACCTCTTCCGCGTGGTTGGCCCCATGGGTCCCCTCTGGCGGCTGTACGCGTCATGGCCGAACTTCGATGATCTCCCATCCGACATTCAAACCGGGCAGCATTCGCCTTCAGCAACTCTCCAGGCCGTCTACGAGCAAAATGTTGCTGGACGAGACGTTATTGACACCTTGCTTGATGCTCTGAAGTTCTTCGTTGTGTGCGACCCCTCGATAGCGAAGTGGACGGACGATGATCAGCTCGACGGTTTCCCGTTGCCCGAACTCGCGGGGCCCTCGAGTGAGTACCAACGGATGCATCCGTTCGCCAAGAGCCTCCGAGACTGGCAAGCCGAACTCTTCGCCTACGCGAGGACTCAGACTCCAGCGAGTCCTCGGGAAATTACGGGTGCGATCGAAGACGGTGGAGTGATCGTGTGCTACGTCGGGATGTACCAAAGTGGGCACCGCAGTGGCCGCTTCTACGAGACCCCATCGCAGGTGGGGGCAGATGTCGCAAACGGTGCGCAGTACAAAATTGGGGAAACGCCACTCACGGATGGCGTTTCGGGACCGGTGCTGGGGTCTGTCGATCTTGACGAAGCGAACGTTCCCCTGCTCGGCGAATCGGACGCAGTCAAGGCACGGTCGCTTTTGGATCTCCAGAACGACGACGCCGATCTATACATTCGTGAGCGAAAGCAGTAGGCGAGCCCTTCTGAGCCGCAGAGTTGCGGCGTGGCGAATTTGGCTGTGGTTCACAGGGAGGGCCGCCTGTGGAACAGGCGAAAGTGCGGCGACGGGCGGCCGTCGCAGTCGCAGGTCGGATCGTCGGCTGATCAGTTGCTTGGTCTCCTCGTACGGGGCGTCACCGGCATTACGGTGACGCCATGAAGCGGATCTCGGCCGAGGCATATCAGGGGTTGCGTGAAGCGCTCGCGGCGATCTTCTGGAACAAGCGACCGTTCGAGAAGTACGTCAGGACTGCGCTACGCGACGTGCCCCAGATACTCGTTGGACTCGCGTTCGATGAGCCGAAGCGGGCGGTCGCCGACTCAATTGTCGACCGCCTGATGTCGGACGAGGCGGCGTTCGGGCAGATAGCAATTGACTTGATGCTCGAAGTCTCGAACATGACGAGATTTCCGAATATTGAACAGATCAAGGATGAGATTGATCGCGAGGATCGGCTCGACGCAGCCAAGGCCGCTGTTGCACACTTGCGTGGCCTCACCCAACAGTACGAAAACGCGGCGGCCGACCGCGAGCGGGTAATGGCGGAACGGGACGCGCAGCGAGCCCAGGACGAGGCGCAGCAGACATTCCGAGATGAGCTCGAGCAGCTGCGTCGACGGTTTGAGACTCTCCACGGCGACACAAACCATCAACGGCGGGGCAAGGACCTTGAAGGCCTGCTGACGGATCTGTTTGCGCTGTTCGACATGGAACCTCGCTTCTCGTACGACCTCGAACGCGAGCAGATTGACGGGTCACTGAGCTTTGATACCGATGACTACATCGTCGAAGCTCGTTGGCGAGCCAAGCCATCCGATCGTGCGGATGCCGACGTCTTCGCCGCCAAGGTGCGGCGCAAAGGCCGCAACGCTCTCGGTCTCTTCGTGAGCATTGCCGGGATGACCAAGGTCGCGATTGACCAATACAGCGAATCGACCCCGTTCATCTTGCTCGACGGTGCCGATCTTTACAGCGTGCTCGACCAACGAATTCCGCTTGATGACCTCCTCAAGATCAAGAAGCGCCACGCAAACGAAACAGGCGGTTGCTTCGTCCCAGCCGCCACGGTCCTCTGAACCCGTCGGGCCACAGCAGGTCGTGAATCGCCGGAGCATCCCTGGAAAGCCTCATCGACCTTCGGCTCCCAATACAGCGGTAGACGGCGGGGTCTTGAGGAAGCGGCTGGGAGCAGAACGCCCTGCTGGTCAAGCACTATGCGCTCTGACCTGGCGTGCCGGGATATTCGGGTCTCGGCCTTAAAACCCGAAGGTCGCGGGTTTAAAACCCTGCCAGTATTCCTCCACACGATGTCTGCGGCAGGGCTGCTTTGGCTTCCGGCGCGGCGACCGTCAGTCACTGCCACACGAGTCTTTCGTCCTCTCTGGGCGAATCGGGCGCCTTTACGTTGGTATGGATGACGCACCAGATCCCACGATCCTGCACGTAGTTCCGTTGTCGGCTCAGGCCGACGATCGGTGGCGACTGAGCGACCGGTATGTGGAGGAGGTGTGGTCGGAGCACCTTGGTCCGACAGCGACGTTGCTGGCCAGACGGTTTGGTCGGATGATCGAGGATCACCCGGGCGGCATAGACATCGACCTCGCAGATCTCACTTCGGGTGTCGGCGTGCAGCGGGGGATTGCGCTCAAGGCGCTCGAGCGCCTGAATCGCTTCGAGGTCGTGCATTTCTCGCCCGAGCAGTCGCTTGTTGGTGTCTCTGGCTCCGACCCGTCGGTGCAGGGTGCCCGGGTGCTTCGCCTCAGCGAGCGCGGACGCCTCGTTCATGATCGCCTCGTCGCTTCGTCGGAGATCGCTCGCCCAGCTCCGCCGGCCCGTGCGGTCCAGGCGGCAGTCGGTCGGTTGTCAGAGCGTCGTCCGGTGCCGGTCCGGGGGCTGGCGCTGTGAGGGCCAGTCGTGTGCGGTCCGGTCGTGGTTCCGGGCGGTCCGCCTCGCCAGGTCGTGTGTCGTCGGAGGTCGGGTCAGGCAGGTCGTGTGTCCGGGTGGTGGGAGGGCATACACCTTTGCAGGTTGCGCTTTGCGCAACCTGCGGGACGGTTTTCGGCCTCGTTCGAGTGGAACTTCGGCCGGTAGCCCAGCAGCCCGAATCGGAGGGGCTGTGCGCCTGACGGTGACGCCGCTCGGCGCAACAGGCACCACCACCGCTGGCGTCGCTCGGTCAGTGGTCGACTACCTCGAAGGCGAACGGCGTCCTCCCGCTGGCCCAAGCGTGATTGGAGTCCCAGACCCGACTCGATCGGTCAGCTACTACGCCGACTCGATCGAGGGTCCGGGCCGCTGGATCGGAGCCGGTGCGGCATTCCGGGGTCTGGTGGGCCATGTGGATCGAGACTCCTTTCAACGTGTCCTCGAAGGCCGGCATCCGTCGACAGGCGAACGCCTGGTGACCGCCCAGGGCTCATCGCAGCGCAAGCACCTCGGAGTCGGTACCGCCGCACGACTCGATGAGAACGGCGACGCGCTCTACACGTTGGCCGATGCCGCTCGCCTTCTCGGCCTGCGCAAACGCGACCTCGATGAGATCGTCTCTGCCGCCGAGGCTCAGCAGGACAACCCCGGCTGGTTGCGAACGGTGACAATTGGGTCTGGCGAACGGTTTGTACCCGATTCGGAGATCACGCGCCATCTCGACATCGCCGCAAAGACAGTTGAGCCGGAGGCGGTGCTCGCTGGCGGCGAAGCCGATGACCTGCTGACTGTGGCGGACGCCGCCAGGCTGATCAAGGTCACCCCGACATACGTGCGCCGTCTCTGCGCAGCTGGCGAACACCCGAAGACCAAGCCGGGCAGCGCTTCGCTGCCGAGCACACGGACTAGTGAGAACGGCCACTTCAGGATCCTGCGTTCTGATCTCGCCGACTTCGCGCAACACCGAAAGCCCCCGGTAGCGCGAGTTGGATTCGACGTCACGTTGACGGTGGAGAAGTCGATTGGGCTCCTTGCCACGCTCACTGAGGGGCCACGTCAGAACGCGCTCGTTCGAGCGCTACATCGTGCAAATGACGTTGCTATCCGACATCTCGATCAGCGAGCCTCCATTGCTCGCAAGCGTGGCCAAGCGATCGGCTCCGAAGGGCTACTTGTGGCTTCCTACTTCCATGGGACGAGCCGGTCGCTCGACCCGCATCCTCATCATCACAACATCGTTGCGAACGCGGTCGTGGATGACGAGGGAGGGGTTCGGACTCTTGATGCGAGGGCGCTGTATCGGCATGCGCCAGCGGCGGCGGCACTGGCGACGGCTGCGGTGCGGTGGGAGCTTCGGGAACTTGGTCTTGGGTGGTGGCGTCGAGACGACGGTGTCTGGGAGATCGCCGGTGTTGATGAGTCGGCAATTCGTGAGTTCTCGCAGCGTCGCTTGGAGATGGACGAAGTTCGCAAGGCGCTCGAGGAACGCCTTGGGCGTCGGGTCACACACGATGAGGAGAACACGATCGCGAAGTCGACCCGATCGGCCAAGCAAGCGGTCGACCCGAACGACC
>Ga0105054_10003354_pt1 | contig 24868 bp, 29 predicted proteins | sample BON02_FD_78091 | JGI IMG/M metagenome (GOLD analysis project Ga0105054, IMG submission 78091) | Freshwater microbial communities from Lake Bonney liftoff mats and glacier meltwater in Antarctica - BON-02 (megahit assembly) | ecosystem: Environmental > Aquatic > Freshwater > Ice > Glacier...
CTGGTGGCGCAGCGCCTCCTGGTATTTCCCCAGGATGCCGGCGGCGGCCTCGGCGTGGCTGTTGCCGGTCGCCGCGGCGGCGGGGTCGCGCAGCCGCCACATCTCGCGCGCCAGGTCGCGTTCAAAGACGACGTCACGGCGGCGCAGCACGTCCATCAATCCCGCGGCGCGCAGGTCGTGCGCCATGCCGCCGCGCAGCTGGCCAGATATGCCATGCCATTGGGCATCCACGCTGTCGGCCAGGCCGCGATCGGTGCCGCGCTGCACGCCGGTCAGGGCGGCCACCACGCTGTCATACTCGCGGCCGGGGATTACCCGGGCGTCGAGCCGGCGGCGGGTGAGCATGTTGATCGCCTCGGCGCGCTTCTCCACCGCCGCGGCCAGGCGCAGCTCGGCGCCCAGCTCGCCGCCCGCCCGCTGCGCAGCGCCCAGCGCGTCCATGCCTTGGCCCTGGTAGAAGCGGGTGCGGTTCTGCGCGCGGGTGAATATCCGGTCCAGTTCCGCGTCGGTCAGGTCGTTTTTGCCGCTGGCCTGGATCACTGCGGTGATGCAGGCGTGCATGTTGCTGCCGCTCATCGCACGCCCACCAGGCACAAGGCCGCTTGCTCGGTGGCGCGGGCTTCGCTCTCGGCGGCCTGCACGCCGTCACGCAGGGCTTTGACCTGGGCCTGTTCCTCGGGGCTCAACGGCAACGCCTCCAACTGGCGGGTGATGTCGTCGGCCTGCGCGGTCAGCGCGGCCAGCTCGGGGTCGGCAGCGGTCAAGGATTGCTTGACAACTTGCAGAGGCGGCTTGGTTGGGGCGGTGCGTGGCGTTGCTGCGGCGCGCGACGCAGCACTATCGCCGAGCCACATATCGGGGTTCACCTCAACGCTTCGGGGCGTCAGATCTACATGGCCGTGATTGTCGAGATTGATAAAGAGGGATGCGCCGCCGCCGGGGTGTTCTTGGGTTTGCACCACCCATCCTTCTTCGCCCTCCCAAGCGCCGCGCGTCACCCGCACGCGTGATCCTTCCAGCGGTGTGCTGTCTGCCGATGGCGTCCATTCGGGTAGAGGCTGCATTGCGGAAGCCATGTCGGTTTTCCCAACCGGCCGGGAGGGCTCCGCCGCCATCCGCGCGACTTCGCGGCTGGCCTGCACGTCCTCGGGCGCGGCGCGCGGGGCGTTCGCCAGGTGGTCCAGCGCGCGGGTGGTGGCGGCCTCGGGGTCGATGTGGCGCACGGCGGCGCGCAGCAGGTCGGCCGGGGAGGCGGGGGCGGCGCCGAACAGGTCGGGGCCGGGCTGCACCTTGTTCGCCTCGTCGGTGTAGCGGGTGAGCATTTCCGCCAGCGGCTCGCGGCCCAGCGGTCGCGCAAGGGCGTCATCGCGGTGCATCAGGCGCAGCAGCGCCAGCACGGCGGGGCGGGGCGTGGCGGCGATGAAGTCGGTCTGCGCCAGCATCTCGGCCAGCGGGCGGCCGGCGGTGCGGGCGCGCTCGATCAGCTGAACCGCCTCGCCCAGTGGGCCGGTGATGTCCAGCTCGGGCGGGATGTCGCCGCGCGCGGCCGCCGCGCGCATCCGCCCCCATGGGCCGGCGGTGTCGGCCAGGGCGCCTGCCAGGGATTTCAGGTTGTCGATGTCGCCGTTCAGCAGGCGTTCCAGCACTGGCCCCAGGCCGTCGCCATAGGCATGGGCCAGCATCGCCTGGCGGATGCGCTGCTCGCCGGCGGCGGACAGGCGGCCGTCGGACAGCACCAGGCTGCCGCGCTCCTCGGCAGGCAACTGCGCCAAGAATGACCGGGTGAAGTCGCGGTTCTGGCCGCTGGTGAGCTGGCCGGGCTGCAACTGGTCCAGCGCGCGGCCGGCGCGGTCGGCGTCGGCGCGCGCCTGCTCGGCGGCGGTCATGGACAGGTTCGGCCGCTCGTTGGCGCCCCGCGCGAAGCGGCGGGCTTCCTCGGGCGTCATTTCGGTGGTGCGGCGGCCGATCAGCACCGGGCGGTCGATGCCGGTCAGGTCATGGCCCTGTGCCTCCAGGAAGGCGCGATAGGCTTGCGCGCGGTGCGCCAGGGCCGGCGCTCCATACACCCGCTCCAGCGCGGCGACGCGGCCGTTGCCGCTTTCCACCACGCCGCGGCCGTCGATGATCGGTGCGCCGGCGCCGGCCTCGGGGCTGGGCGCCAGGCGCTCGGGCTGGAGGTTGGCGGCGATGGTTTGGATCTGGTCCTGGCTGCCGGCGCTGGAGCGGTCGCGCGGCTGCAAGCCCTCGGCGTGGGGATATAGCGGGTTCACCGCGCCGTCGGCGGTGTGGCTGGGGATCAGGCTGCCAAGGTCGACCACTTCCGGCCGCGCCTCGATGCGCTGGCCGCCGGGGGTGAAGGCGGCATAGGCGCCCGCCTCGGCTTCCTTGGCCACGGGCCGGTAGCGGGTGGCGGTGGGCAGGTCCAGCATTGGGCCAACGGCGACGGGCCGCCCCTCGGCCACGGCGGCCACCGCGCCGCGCAGCATTGCCTCGCGCTGTTCCGGCGAGGCATCGGCGATGGCGCGTTCCACCGGCGACGGCATCCGCCGCGCCGCATCGGCCGCCGCGAATTTTCCGGTCACGCGGTCGGCCACGCCGCCGCCCAGCACATGCAGGCCGCCGCCGAGCAGGCCGCCGAAGGCGATCGCGGCCAGGGTGTCGCTCATCGTGCGGTCGTTGAACTCGGCGCGGCTCAGCCCGTATTCCACCGGCTCCAGCAGGGCCATGCCTGCGGCACCTTCCACCGCGCCTAGCCCTGCGCGCCCGCCCGCCCGCCCGGCGGCGCCGGCGGCCTGTGCCAACATCGTGCCCCATCGTGCCTGGCCGACGACAGGCAAGAAGGCGGCGGCGACGTTCACCGGGTCGAGCACCGCGGTGCCGAACGCCACCAGCGTGCGCGCGGCGGCGCCGCTGGCCAGGGTGTCCGGCCGGCGGGCGATGATCGACTGGCGCCGCTGCTCGGCCTCGCGGCCCTGGCGCAGTGCCTCGGCCGTGGCCTCGGTCACCGGCCGGTCGAACTTGAGCACGCCGGGAATGCCGTAGCGGTCGTTGGCCTGGTCCGGTTGCAACAGCGGGCTGTCGGGGCCGAACTGCCGGCCCATCCAGTCGAAGATGCGCGGCCCGATGCTGCCCGCCCACGCGCTGCCGGCGGCGGCGGCCAGCACCTCGCCGCTGGTCGCCTCCACGGCGTCCAGCCCACGCGCCTGCACCGCCCGCGCGGCCGACGGATCGCCCAGCCAAATGCCGGTGCCGCTCATCGTGAGCGATCTCGCAAAGCCCTGGCGGCATCTCGGCTTTGCTCCAATTCAAGCTGCTCGGCGCCGTCGCGGTCCTCGGTGGGCAAGGCGTTGAACCGCACTTCGATCGGCGAACCATCGGCGCGCAGGATGTCGATGACGCTGCCGCCTGGGCTGCGGCCCTTCAGCACCGCGCCGGAGGCGTCGGCGTTGTTGATCCAGAAACCGCGCCGGGCGGCGGAAAGGGTGGCGGCGCGGCGCTGGGCCTCGGTGGCGCTGGCGGTGGTGGGATCGGCCAGCGGCAGCAGGTCGCCGGGCTGGATAGCGGCGCGGGTGCGGTCCAGTGCCCTTTCGATCGGCCCGGCCTGTCCTTTAGGCACCAGCATGGTGGGGGTGTTGCCGAAGGTGTTGGCGCCGTCGTCGCCGGCGGTGTCCCACCGGGCGCCGATCACGTCCTGATAGGCGCGCTGGGTGGCATCGCTGGCGCTGGCGCCGCGCCAGGCATAATAGGTGGCCAGCAGGTCCACGGCGCGGCGGGTGGTGTCGAACAGGCTGTCGCCGCCGGGGTGGTGGCGGGTCGCCTCGGCGAAGTCGGCCAGGGCGCCGGCCACCTCCACGTCGAAGCCCTTCATCGTGTCGGGGGCCACCAGCTTGCGCACCGCCTCGCGCCCGCCCTTCTGTTCGGCGAACACCAGCGCGCGCTGCAACAGCGCGCGGCCCTCGGCCTGGCCCGGGTGCGACATGGCGGCCACCGCTTGCCATTCCCAGCCGATCTTGCCGTGCTGCACCAGCTCGCCAAAGGCGCGGCTCCATAGCGCGGGGCCGAATTGCTCGGCGATGCCGGCCAGGGTGGCGCCCATGTCGGCCGTCTCCGGGCCGGTGGTGCGCAACGTGGCGCTGATGCTGGCCACCTGGTCGTTGCGCAGCATGCGGCGTTGGCTGGGCGGCACGCCCAGTTGCTCCTGCGCCAGCAGCACCGCGTCGGCGTGCTGGCGGGTGGCGGCGGGCCCGCCCTCGGTGTCTGCGCCTCCCGCTACGCTGCCGGCGGTCCTGGCCTCGGCCAGACGCTGGATGGCGGGCAGCTCGGCCACATAGGCGGCCGGGTCGGCGGCGAGGGCGGTGCGCCGCGCCTTCATGCCGGCGTCGAAGGCAGCGACGGCGGCCTGGCGCTGGCCGGCCAAATAGGGGTCGGTCTCGTCGCCGGCGAGGCGGGCGCGCATGTCCGCGGCCTGCGCCGGGCTGGCATAGGCCACGGCGCGCACGGCGTCGCCGGCGGAGCGGGCGATCGCCAGACTGTCAACCGTGCGCTGCGCCTGGTTGGGCGGCAGCAGCGCGCGGATGCGGGACTCCGGGATCTCGGTTGCGGTCTGGCCGCCCTGGTAGGCGGCGGACAGGTCGGACAGCTCGCGGCCCAGGATCGCCTTGGCTTGTTCCTGCTCGCCCTCGGTGCGGCTGAAATGCTGTGCCACCTGGCTTTCGCTGGACAGTCGCACATGCAGCGGCGCGTCGGCGAGGCGGGCGCGCACATCGGCCATGGCGGCGTCGCGCTGGCTGGCGGTGGTGCCGGCCGGGGCCAGCCGTGCGGTCACCTGCGCCACATAGCGGCTGACGCTCATGCCGTTGCCGTCGCGCCGGTCCTCCTTCCACGGGGCGGGGCTGACGGGCGGGGCGACATTGCCGGGGCCGGAGAAGTAGCCCACGGCGATGCGTGCCGGATCGTCGCCGAAACGGCGCGCCAGGTCGGCGACGATCCGGCGGCCGACGGCGCGGTTGTCGGCGGCATTGTCGATTTTCTCGCCCGGTTGGGCGTATTGCGCCCAGGTGCCGGGGATGATCTGCATGGCGCCACGCGCACCGTCGATGCTTACCAGCCCGTCGCGGCCGCCGCTCTCCTGCGCCTCGATCGCGTCGGCGATGGTGGGCGCGCCGCCGCTGGCCGCGATGCTGGCCGCGGCCGCTTCCTCGCCCAGCCGGCGTTCGACCGGCGCGCGCAAGCCGGTCACCAGGGCGGCCACATCACCGGCTTCCATCTCGCCCTTCAGGCGGTCCAGCAGCGCCTGCGCGGCGATGGGGTCGCTGGCGGCCTTGATGGTGATGGCCTGGCGCGCGGCGTTGCTGAACAGCGGGCCGGCGGCGGCTTCGGCCACCACGCCGCTGGCGACGTTGCCGGCGATGGTGCGCTTCATGCCGGCCAGCTGCGTCAGCACGTCGGGTTCGTCGCGCGCGCCGGCCAACGCCTGGGCGTGGGTGCCCAGCGTCGTGGCCATGCCGGTGCGCAGCGTCTCGGTGTGGCGCCTGAAGGCGCTGCCCACGGTGCGGCGGTAGGCATCGGCGGTCAGTCCGGCCAGCGAGCTGCCCACGCGCGCGGCCAGGCCGGGCGGCAAGCCCTCCTGGAGCCCGGCCGCCCAACTGGTGGCTTCGTCCTTGAAGCGGGCCGGCACGGTAGCCGGGTCGGCGTCCTGCTCATAGCGCAGCTGCATGTCGGCGAGCTGCATGGAGGCATCGGCGGTGAGCTTGGTCGCCTGGTGCACCTGGTCGGCCTGCTCGGCGGCGGCCCAGGTTTGCGCCCATCGGCCGGAGATCTCCGCCATGCCATTGGCCACGGCATTAGCCACCTGACTGGCGGCGCGCGGGTCCGGCCCGCGCGCGGACGGCGCGGTGATCTGGAGGTTGTAGCCCTCGCGCGAGGTGTAGCTGCCGCTCATTTGCGCGCCTTGATGGTTGCATAGTTCGACAGGCCGCCCAGCAGGGTGCTGCCGGCGCTGATATATCCGGCGGTTGCCGCGGCGCTGCCGGCCTGCTCGGCGAAGCCGGCCTGGGCCTCGAAGCTGCGCGCTTGGCCCAACTGGGCGTTGGCGCCGGCGCGGCCCTTCCATCGCTGGATCTGCGTGTCCAGCGCGCCTTCGGCGGCGATGTCGCCCAGCACGTCCAGCGGGCTGCCGGATGCGGCATCCACGCCGCTGGCGCCGGCCTGGTTGAAGGCGGTGGCCACGCGGCGGCGGGTGGTGCCTTCGGTGCGCGCCGCCTCGGCCTCGGCGGTGTTGAGCTGCACCGCGGCGTTGACGCGCGCCTGGTCGGCGTTGCTGCGGTCGGCAGCCGCCTGTTGGTTGAAGGCGGCCTGCTGCTGCTGGCCGCCGGAGATCGCGCCGATGGCGGATATGCCGGCGCTGGCGGCCAGCAGATAGGGCGCCGCGGCGATCAGGGCGGGACCCATCAGGTTGTTCCCTCGGCTGCACTGGCGATGCGTGCCCACCGGATGAAGTCGCGGCCGTCATGGCCATAGGCGCGCATGAGGCCCTCGCGCTCGAAGCCCAGCCGTTCCAGCCAGCGCGCGCCGGGCAGCCAGCCATAGGCGCTTTCCGCTTCGATCCGGTGCAGTTGCAGCTGCTGCTGCGCCTCGCCCATGCGTCGCACAACCTGCTTGTGCAGCCATACCCAGCCGCGGCGGGGAAAGTGGGTGCCGATCAGGCACCAGCAGCCGGCGCGGCCCGGCCAGTGCACCACCAGCCCGGCCAGCGCCAGCACCTCGCCGTCCTGCACCGCCGCCCAGCACGGCCCGGCGGCCAGCATCGTCGCCCCCTGGTCGCGCCAGCCCGGCAGCGCCGCCTGGTCGATGCGGATGCGGTGCAGGTCGAGCGGTTGCATCGCGCGTACAATCATGACCCGTCCATTTCCTTGATGATCGCCAGCACGGTGAAGGGCAGCGGCTCGTCGTGGACGATTTCCACCTGGCCGTGCCGCCCCCATTTACTGAAGGCGGCGATGCTGCGGTCGCCGGTGAACAGCGGCACCGCCTCGCCCATCGCCATGTCCAGCGTGCGGAAGGCCAGGCTCTCGCGCCGGTCGCTGTCACGCCCGCCCACCATGCCGCCGCCGCTGGCCAGCAGCCGCAGGGTGACGTTCACCACGCGCTGGCGCTGGCCCTGGGCGGTGTTGCCCGGCGCGGCACCGGCCTCCGGCGGCAGGTCAACGATGCGCGCGCGGTAGGATAGCCCGGCATGCACGGTCGCCGCCGCCGGGCCGGAGATCTGCACCAGTCCGCCGGTCACCACCTGGGGCTGGCGCACCGAGCCGTCGGCGACGATCTGCACCGTGCGGCCCTCCAGGTGGGCAAGCCCGGTCACGGTGTTCACCGGCGTCCCGGAATAGGTCAGCCCGGCATCGACGAAGTACGCATCCGCCGGCGCGTCCAGGTCGTCGCGGAATGGTGCGCGGATGAACTCGATGCTGCGGGTGGTCACGCCGGCCACGGTGCGCGCCACGGCCACATAAAGGTCGCTGCCGGTGCCGTCGGGATCGGGCACGGCGGCGATGCTTTCCACGATGCCTTCGCCGCCCAGCGCCAGCAGGGTCCAGGCGCGCAGTTTCTGGTCGGTGTCGTAGGTCAGGGCTGCAATCAGCCCGTCGCCGCGCAACCCGTAGAACACGCCGTCGGGCACGTCGGCATAGGCGGTCTCGACGAAGCCTGGCCCGGCGATGTGGTCGGCCAGGGCGGTCAGGTCCAGGGTGGTGAACCGGTCCACCCCAAAATCGTATTCGAGCTGGCGCATGCGCCGGCCACCGCGCTGGGCGAACAGCACCACGCCGCTGATGCGCTGTGGCGCCAGCCCCGCATCGCTGCCGCGGTCGCCCTGGCGATCGGCGCCGACATTGCCCGGCGCCAGGGCGGCGTTGCGGTTGATGCCCGCCACCAGGAATTCGCCGGACGCCACGCCCACCGCCAGCCCGCGCGGGGCCGAGACCAGCCACCGAATGGTATTCACCTGGTCGTCGTCCAGCGTGATGGCGATGGCGTTGGTATCCAGCACCGCGCCGTCGGCCTCGGTCGGCGCGAAGCTGTCGAAGTCGCCGGTCTCGCTGGCCCATAGCGTCTGCGGCCGGGTGGCGGTGCCGCCGATCCATAGCCTGCCCTTGTGGAAGGTGCCGGCCGCCGGCCAGCCGCGCGCGGCCGAGAACTCGCCCAGGCGCCAGCGCAGGCTGGCGGTGGTGGCGGCGAACGGGCCGCGCGGGTGGATCGTGGCGTCCACCACGGTGGTGCTGGTGAAGGCGGTGATGGTGGCCCAGCCCCACACATGGCGGCCGGGGCCGAGATACTTCAGCACCGCCGAGCCGTCGATGATGGTGGGGCCGGCCTCGTTCGGCACGTCCAGGTCATAGTCGGGCGTGGTGCCGGCGAGGGTGGCCGCCGCCGTGGTGCCGGCGCGGGTGACGCGATACAGGCGCGGCACCTGGTTGAATTCGGCGATCAGGATTTGCCCGGCCGTGTAGGCGGTCGCGGCCACGCGCTCGGTGCTGCACTTGTGCAGGATGCCCACCAGCCGGCCGACGTCAGCCGCGGTGAACAGCGCGGCGCTGGCGGTGACGGTGCAGGCGCCGGAGGCGTGCGCCACGCTCGGCGTCAGGGTGATGGCGGTGTCAGCCATTTCAGCGGCGCTCCTTGGCGCCGCGCGCGCGGCCACAGCGGGCCACTTGGTCCGCGACAGCACCCGGACGCAGGAACAATGCCAGAACCGAAATGGGTATCATGCCCATTCTCACGCTTCACCCAGCCCGCCGGGGCCGCCACCGGCCTCGCCGTCAGGTTCGCCACCGGCCTCGCCGCCACCGGCGTCGCCGCCGCTGGCCTCGCCGCCGGGGCCTTCGCCGCCGTCGCCGGGGTCCCGCACCGGATCGGGGCCGTCGCCCACGCCACTGCCGCCGGTGCTGCCGCCGGTTGTGGCGCCCTCGCCCAAACTGGCGGTGCTGCCGGGCAGGGCGGCGCCCACATCGCCGGTGTTCTCGGTGTCGTAGGGGCCGTTGCTGAACACCACCGGGGCGATGCTCCACGCCCCGCCGGCGCCGCGGGTGATGCGGCGCGGCTGGTGGTTGGGGTGGAACACGTACATCACGTCGGCCGACTGTGCGAATTTCAGCTCTCGCAGCTCGGCCGCGAAATACGGCGTGGCGATTTCCAGCGCCGCCGCGCCGTCCGTCAGCAGCGCGCGGTTGCGCAGAATGCGCATGTAGTTGTCGCCCATCTCCAGCACGTAGGCCACGGCGCTGGACACGATGAACGGCACCAGGCGCACCCGGGCGTTCGTGCGCGGCGCAGTGACGAAGTAGCTGCCGCCCCGCTTGGTGGCGCCGCCCTGGGACTGCACCAGCACGTTGGTCAGGTCTTCGGCGCCGGCCGGGTATTGCTGCAGGTCCACCCGTCCGCGCATGCGCGGGCTGAGCACGCCCGCCGCAAAGCTGGTCTGGATGATGGTTTGCAGCGGCACGGCGCTAGAACCGCGACTGCACGAACACGTCGGCGGGCATGGTCGCGGGGTGCGGCGTGCCCTCGGCGGCGTCGATTGCTCGGGCGCGGGCGCGGATACGGTCCTGCAACTGGGCGATCGCGGCGCGGTTCTGCTGGCTGGCCGATAGCGGCAGCGCCAGGCGCTCGGCCAGGGTGGCGGCCACCATGTCCACGAACAGCGGCGCCCACTGGCCGCTGTCGGAGACGCGCGCGATGTAGCGGATGCGCAACGGGGCCGGCAGGTCGGTCAGGATGTCGTCGCCCTCGCGCAGCCATGGCTGGTGCGGGTCGATGCTGAACAGCGTGAGCACCCGCAGGCAGTCGGCCGGGATGCGGTAGGCGTAGCCGTATTCAAACGCCGGGGCGGTGGCCAGCGCCGGCAGGCTGGCGCGGCGGGCGGCGAAGTTCCACGGGTGCTGCACCAGGCAGGTGTCGCGCACCAGGCCGAGCTGCTGATTGCACAGGCTGGCGGCCTCGCTGGTGTCGGTTTCGAGGCTGGTGATGCGCTCGTCGCCCACCATGGCCAGCGCGAGGTTCGCCACTTCCGTCAGGCTGGGCATGGGGCGCTCCTGGCATGGGGGGCATAGGGGGCATCGGGGGCATGGGCCCGTGCCGCGCGGGCGGGGCCGCAGCCCCGCCCGCGCCGATCCGATCCGATCAGTCCAGCGCGTATTCCAGCGACGCCACCAGGGTGCCGCTGGCGGTGGCCGCCGCGGTCAGGGTGGCCACGATGTCGTATTCGCGGGTCGGGTCGGCCGTCAGCCCGCCGTCCTGCCACACGCGGTTCGCCGCCTTGTCCACGTCGCGCGCCTCGAACGCCACTTCGATGCCCAGCTTGTTGGCGGTGGCGATGGTCTGGGCGCTGGCATAGGCGTCGGCATCGACCACCGCGCTGCCGTTCGTCGTGGTCTGGTACAGGCCCACGTCGGCGGTCGCCGAAGTGATCGCGTCGCAGAAGAGCTTCAGCCCAACGACGCGGGCATTCGACGGGACCGAGAACAGGCGGAAGGTGGAACCGATGCTGTCCCCGTTGGTCACCTCCACCACGGCGGTCTTGGTGCGCAGGCGCGCGCCGTCGGTCAGCACGGGGTTGATGGTGCGGGGCGTGGCGTCCCGGTTGGTGATCAGCGGGGACAGGACGTTGACGACAGCCATAGGATGCTACTCCGGGGTGTGGGGGATCAGGCCCGTGTTTCAGGCGGGGGGGGGGATCAGGCTTCGCTGCACTGAATTTCGACCACACGGGCTTCTTCGACGCGGGCGGCGCCCCAGCCGGCATGGCACGATGCCTGGGTGCTGTTGTTCTTGTCCCGCCGCGGGCCGATGTCGCCGGTTACGTCCTCGTTCAGGCCGAGGAACACGCCGGCGCGCTGCCACGCCATCACCCGGCGGTAGCTGGAGCCGTCCACCGGCACCAGCTGGGTGCGGATGACCTTGAAGCCCATGAAGCTGTCGATCTCGCCACGCACCAGCGCCTTGACCTCGGCGAAGTCGGCGCTGGTCGCCTCGGTGGTGGCCAACAGGTCGGAGACCTGGCGGGCGGTCACGGCAATGAACCGGTCGCCCATGGCCTCGTCGCCGTCCACCTCGTTGGCGTCCAGGATCTGCTTGGCCTCGATCAGCTTGCTGATGGTCAGCCCGGCGTTGCCGGTGCCGCTGCCGTATTTCCAGCTGGCCACCGTCACCTGCTGGCTGGCGGGGAAGGCGACCGAGGTGGCGCCGTTCACGCCGGTAAAGGCGGTGGCCAGCATGCTGGCCAGGATGTCGCGGTCCATCGCGCGGTTCATGCCGGCCATCAGTACTTCGGCCACCTTCGGCACCGGACCGGCGAGCATCTTGCGCTCGTCCTTGCGGTCGATCAGCTCGTGTACGTGCCAGTCCTTGATGTGGATCAGCCGGCGCGCGAACGGCACGTCGGTGATCGGGGTGTCGCCGTTGCGCGTGGTGTTCTGCGCGGCCTCAACATGGCCGATCTGGTCATACCAGGCCGACGTGCCGGTGACCGGCTCGACCATGACACAGGGGCGGATGCGCGACAGTTTCTGCGCGGCCAGCACGGCCAGCTCGCTGCGGAACTGCTGGACGAAGACGGTATCGATGTTGAAAGACATTTGCGGGGGAACTCCCGATCGCATGCAAGCTGCATTGATCGACTAAGCTCCCCGGCAATCTCGTGCGGGCAACGCCGGCCGGTCAGACGGACGTGGCTGGCGCCGCGCTCCCCGCCGATATCGGGCCGTCGCTCCGCAGGTCAGCCGGACCCGCGTCTGGCCCCGTTTCCGGTGGGCCTGTTGCCGGTTCCGGCGGTTCGGACGGGGCTTTCGCCTCGCTACCCGGCGACGGACCCGTAACATATAGCTCAAGCACACGCGCGCGTTCAACTACTTCATCGGCGCGCACGCCGCCGGTCAGGCGCGGGGCCATGTCGGCGGCGATGCGCAGCAGGTGCAGGCGCATGGCCGTGGTGTCGCTGATGCCCTGGCCGTTGGCCAGCAACGGCAGGGTGGTGGCACACAGCGGCGGCAGCTTCGGCTCATCGCTCATGTCACGCCACCCACGTGGTGCCGGCCGCCGCGGCCTCGTTCAGCCGGCGCCAGATATCCACGTTCCTGGCGTGGTCGGGGTGGCTGGGCTTGGCGCGGGCGGCGTGGAACTCGGTGTCGCCGCGCAGGCGCAGGATCTCGGCCTGCGCCTCCTGCGGCGTGGGGGCTGCGGCCGACTGGCCGGCGCTGCCGCCTTTCAGGCCGCCCGGCTCGGCGGTGCGCTCGGCCAGGGCGGCGAATGCCTTGATCAGCAGCGGATGGTTGCCCATGCGGGTGCCATCGGGCATCACGGTTTCCTGCATGAGCCGGCCCAGATCGGCGCCGCCCACCTCGCTGATCACGCGGTTGGCGGCGTGCAGCCGGTCGGCGAAGGCGTCGCCCCATTCGCGCTGGAGGTCGGCGGCCACCGCGGCTTCCACCTGCTCGGCGCGCGCCAGCTTGGCGGTCTCGGCGGCCTGGAGTTGCGCGCCATAAAGGCCCATCACCCCGGCGGCCTGCTTGGCTGAAAGCCCCATCTCGTGGAACGCCTGGCGCGCGGCCGGCTCCACGCCCTCGACCAACTGGCCGGGCAGCTCGGGGAACTGGTAGCCCTCCGGCTTTTCCGGCCGGCCGAGGCGCGCATAGACTTCCGCCCATTCCGGCGCCGCTTCGTCCTTCGGCAGCCGGAGCACCTGGCCCTTGTCGAGACCCACCAGCGAAGCCGCGCCCTTGTAGGACTTGGCCAGCGCCTCGACATTGGCAATGTCCCTGAAGGTGGGGTCGGCGCGGAACGCCTCGGGCAACCAGTCGCGCGCATCGGTGCCGGCGGGGGGGGCAACAGCGGGCGGCGTGCCGGCGGGCGGGCTGGCGGCAGTCCCAGCAGGAGGCGCAGCGTTGCCCAGCAGGGTGCCGGCAGTGGGCGCGGGCGGATCGCCGGCGGGCGCGGTGGTGGTAGCATCAGACATTGGCCTTCGTCTCCATCCCGGTGGGGCCGGCGATTGTGCGCACCGTCGCTTCGCCCGACGTGGTCAGCCACCACCACGAGCTTGCGGCCGTATTGCCGGTGCCGCGCGTGTCGTTGGATCCGGCGCCGTTCACCCATCCGTCGTAGTAGAGCTGCTGCATAAATTCCCCGCTGGTGCGCAGCTCGGCACGGCTGGTCATGAGCACGATGCCGTTGCGTTCAATGGCGGCGAGCAATTGCACCAGGATGGCCCGCCCGCGGTCGGTGAGCTTCGGCACATCTGCATCCGAGATTTGCCGCGTCTGACCCCAGTCGCGGTTATTCGGCGACACGATCCGGCGTGGGGCCATCGGGGGCAGCGGCTGCGGCGCCCGGCTTGCTTTAGCCCGCATCGTTGTGTCCCTTCTTCGCCTTCGTGGCCTTGGCCGCGCGCGTCTGCACCGGCTTGCCGCGCGGCAGGTCGGCCACGTCCAGCACCTGGCGGGCGATCTGCTCGTCGGTCACCTGGAAGTCGGTGCGCGCGCGGCGAATGATGTTGGTGGCGTCGGTCAAACGCTCATCCATGGCTGAACAGCTCCTCGGTTTGGCCCACCGTGGCCAGCCGCAGCGCGGCGCCCGGGTCGGCATTGATCATCTCGATCAGTTCCAGGCCGATGCGGCGCTTGCCCTCGGCATAGGCGGTCTGCATCGGGTTGCCGTCGTGGCTGGTCTGCATCACGCCGGCGCGCCGCAGCAGGTCGGCCAGCACGCGCTGGCCCGACTCGCTGGCGAACACGTGGCGGTAGTCATCCGCCAGCGCCGCGCGCTCGCCCGCCAGCCGCGCGTCGGCCTGTTCGCGCGTCTCATGCCGCCGCCGCTCGCGCCAGGTTTGCCAGATGCGCGGCACTATTTGCCGCCTCCGCGCCGCGTCAATTCCTGGTCGATGTAGAAGCGGGCTTTCTTGAGGTCTTCGACCGCATCCGCCTTCAGGTCGGCACGCCAGATATATTTGATCGCATTGCCAAGACAGAAGCCCATGTGCTGGGTGATGGTGATGCACTCCACGCCGCTGGGGTGGCTCGTGTAGTGTGACGGGTGATTGACGGGATCGTGCCTCGGCATCACACGCCCCCCTGCTGGCCGCCGATGCCGGCCAGCGTGGCCAGGGCGCCGGCGCCATCCTTCGCGGCACCGGCGGCACCCTGGGCGGCGGCGATCTGCGCCTGTTGCGCCTCGGCGTCGGCGCGCTGCTGGCGGCGGGCGGCGAGCTGCTCGGGCGAGCGGACGATGCTGGCCGGCGAGCCGAGCCGGTTGGCCAGGAAGCGGAACGCCTCGTCGGTGTCCAGCGCCTCCAGCACCGCCGGGTCGGCCTGCACCAGCGGCTGGGCGGCGGCCACCAGGCGCATCACCGTCTCGGCGTCGGCGGCGCGCTGGGCGCGGGCGAGCGGGCTGAGGTATTCCACCGTCCAGCCCTGGTTCGCCAGCTGCGGCGGCGCCGGCGGGAACATGCCGTTACGGCCCATGATGGCGAAGGTGCGCTCGATCAGCGGGGCCAGCAGCTCGGCGGTCAGCCGCGCCACCATCGGCCCCAGCAGCCGCAGCAATTCGTCGCGCCGCTGCAGCACTTCGGTGGCCGTCATGTTCGGCTGCTGCGGCAGGTTCAGCCATGTGGTGTAGAAGATGTTGCGAATGCGGTCCTGCAATAGCTCGATATACTGGAACGCCAGGTCCGGGCGGCTCGGCGGCAGGCTGAAGATCGGGTTCTCGCGCCGCATCTGCGCGCTGTCGTAATAGTTGATCGCGCCGGGGTTGGCGTTCGGCGCGTTCAAAAACCCGTCATGCGGCATGAACACGGCGGGGTCGACACTCTTGGCCAGCCCACGCAGGTTTAGCTCCTCCAGCTTGTTCAGCATCGCCACGTCGGGCAGGGCGTTCATGCCGGGGCCGGTGCCGTAGGTCTCGCCGCTGCGCTTGGTCCAGCGGGGCACCGCGTAGGGGAACTCGGCGAAGCGGCCGTGCTCCAGGTAGTCGCTGCCGGTCACGTAGCAGCTATCCCAGTCGCCGCGTTTGGCTGGCTCCACCGCGTGCACGATCGGCACCGGCTTGTCGGGGTGTTGTTCCACCTGCCGGCGCAGCGTGTCCGGCGCGGTCGCTGGCCACAGCCGCAGCACCTCGCGTAGCGGCAGCTCGTAGCTGCGATACAGCGTGTCCACCTCGCGGCGGGCGTTCTCGGTGTAGTAGCATTCCACCAGCGGCACCGCCTGGTGGTGCGGCCCGGCGCGGCCCTGGTCGGCGGTGAAGATCACGCCGGAGCCGAAGCCCGCCACGTCCAGGTAGGTTTCATGCAGCGCCACGTCGAAGCCGGAGCGGGCCGACTGGAAATGCGAATACAGCACATCGGTGGCCGCTTCGAACCAGGCGCGCACCGCCAGGTCGCCCGCCAGGTGCGGCAGCGGCACCAGCGCGAACCAGCGCAGCGCGGGACTGGTCAGCATGCCGTGCAGCCCGCCGGCGAGCTGCTCGGCGGCCAGCACCGGGCCGGTGTTGAAGATCCGCGCGCGGCGCTTGCTGCCCGGCGCATGGCGCGTATTGAAGGCCCGCGCCGGCAGGATGTAGTCGGCCACCTCCTGCCAGTGGCTGTCATGCGTCGCCCGTGCCGCCTTCATCGTGCTCAGCCGGGCCTGCACGCGCTTGGGGTCAAGGCTCATTGGTTGCCTCGCAATGTCGCTGCCGGCGCCATCAGGAGTGCCGCCGGCCCAGCGGCGCGTTCAGCATGGCGTCGCGCCCGGCGATCAGCGCGGCGATTGCCAGTTCGGCGGCCTGCACCTGGGTCATGCTGTGTTCGGGGTACATCTCGTCCGCGCGCGCCAGCACCGCCTGGGCGGCGGGCAGGACCATGTATTTCGGCGGTTCCCAGCTCATCAGTCGGCTACTCCCAACAGGGTGCGTTTGGCATCCGGCGCGCGGGCATAGCTGCCGGGTCCGCCCAGCAGGGTGGCGCCACGGCCGCGCAGCCCGGCCAGGCGCTGGCGTTCGGCCGCCGCGGTGCCGGTCACTTCGTCGCGCAGTGGCGCAGGCGCCGGGATCACCGGCGCCTGCGGCAGGGGCGCCTTCGGCGATGAGAACAACGCGCCCATCTAGGCGATCCTCGCGCTATCGCTGCCGGGCATGCAGTCGGCCCTCGCGCTATCGCTGCCGGGCATGGCTCAGTCCACCCGCGTGATGGTGATATTGGCCCCGGCGTTCTCGGTCTGCACCATCTGCGGGCGCACCGCGATGCTGCCGGCGCCCAACGAGTTCACCCGCCACTCGCGCGAATTGAGCGGCGAGCCGCGCACCGCGATGCGGTCGCCCACCGCCAGCACGCCCAGCTGGTTGCCTGTGTCCGCGATGGTGCTGGCCGACGCAAAGCTGATGCCGGTGCCCTTCACCGTGGCGCCGCCGGGGTCGCGCTCAATGACCCCGCCGGTGCGGCGGGTGCTGTTGCCAGCGGCGCCGAGCGGCTGGGTCTGGCGGGTGCGGGTGCTCATGGCTTGGCGTCCTTGCTACAGCAGGTTGGCGAAAAGATCGGCGAGGCGAAGCCGCACAGCCACATCGTGGTCGCGGTCGGCGCGGTGCTCGCGCGGGTGACGGCGCTGACCAGCGCGCCGTTCGCGTACAGGTTGAAGCTGGCGCCGCCGCCGCCCGAACCGCCGGACGCACCGGGGTTGTAGGAGCCGCCGACCCCCCCGGCAGCGAGCGCCTTTTTTGCCCCGCACTCGCCCGCGCGGTCGAGCATGGCCTGTAGCTGCGCGTCGGTCATGCAATTAGTTCCGTCGCCCGTGCCGCCGTCAGCAGGCCAGCGCCGACCAGCACCGCCAGCCCTGCCGCCACGTCGGCGTTGTCAAGCTGCACCTCGCCGGCGGATGCCAGGTCGTCCATCCAGACCTGTAGCGCGTCGTTCGTGCGGCCGGCTTTGGTGATGGCAACGCGCTCGGCCTGGGTAAACCGGCGGCGGAACTCCAACGACGTAACGGTGCGAGGGCCAACGGGGGGGAGCGGAGGCATGAACAGCGCCCCGTTCCAGCGCCAGCCCGACAGGACATTCGAATTGAGTGCCGGCTTCACCCGGTCCAGAGCGCACAGGTCCGGCCAGTCGGCGGCCGAGCCTTCGAGGATGGTGATAACCAAGCCGTCTTCGGATACGAACGCAAAGCGTGCCATGCTACCACTCCAATCTTGATGTCCAAGCCATTAACCTGATTATAAGACAGGCCAACGCAGAGGGTTTTTGGTGTAAATCACCATTCGAGGACGTAACAGACGCCCGGCGCACCGTTGCCACCATTGCCGCCGACACGGGCATTGTTGCTATCACCAGCACCGCCGCCACCGCCGCCGGCACCGAAGCCGCCACCAGCACCGCCCGCGCCACCGTTGGCCGCCGAGCCGGAACCGCCGCCGCCGCCGCCTTGCCCGTAGCCTTGACCGCCAAGGCTCATTGACACGTACGAGTTGCCACTACCACCAGAGCCAGCCGTGGCAACGGCCCCTCCTTCGGCAGAGGATGCAACGTTGTTGACGATCACAAAGCCGCCGGCAGCGCCCGCAGCAGCAGTCCCCGTGTTAAACCCACCACCAGAGGCCCCGCCCGACGCACCGAGCGCGACGTTACCGGAGCTAAACGCTGCGCCCGTCGTGCCCGTGCCTCCGCCGCCGGAGCCCTGCATCCCCCCGAGGGTCAGCTGAGGGGTGGCCCCGGCGGCGCCGAACCCCCCACTTGCTCCAAAGGGAGGGCCAGACCCGCCACCCGCGTTGGTGCCGAAGTTGCCGTTTACCCCTGTTTGGTGCGACGCACCGCCGCCGCCACTTGCACTCCCCAGCACCCCAGGCGCCCCACCGCCACCGCCGCCGGCATATGCCAGCGTGCCGAAGCTCGACACCCCGCCGCTCGCGCCCTGGCCCGCAATCGTACCGCCGCTCGGCGTTACGCCAGATTGCCCGCCCGCCGCCGTTGCGCCGACAATGACGGTCACGCTGGCCGGCACGTCAGATGCGCGGAAAAGCATGTAGTTGCTGCCCGCAGCGCCACCGCCGCCACCACCGGAACCCGACCCGGCCGCGTAGGTGCCGCCGAACCCGCCAGCCCCGCCGGAGCCAATGACGATGACCTGCACGTGCTTGGCATAGGGGTCTTTCGTCCAGGTGCCGCTGGCGGTGTACACGGTCACCTTGCGCGCGCCGGCCAGGCGCATGGCCTCCCAGCTGCTGAATGGAATGCTCATCACCGCCCCCTATTCGTAGTCGCGCGCCAGCAGCGTGACCGTGCGGGCCCCGCCCTGGTTGACCGCGGCCGCGTTGGTGCCGGACTGCAATTTGATCCATTCGTGCCCGCGCAGCGCGCCCAGCGGCACAGCGATGCGCCGGCTGGCCGCCACGGTCAGCGTCATCTCCACCCCCAGCGCGTCGACCACCGGCAGGTAGGTGCCCGCCTCGGTTTCGCTGGCGGCGAAGGACAGGCCGGCGGCCGTCCAGGTGCCGGGCATCACGATCGCCTCCACGTGCAGCCCGTTCAGGCGCAGTGCCTGCGAAAGGCTCGCGCCGTTGGCGATACTGAAGTCGAGCGTGCGGGTGCGAACTGCCGCCATGTGGTCAATCTCCTGCTGCGGTGCTGTAGGGGTCCCACGCCGGCGAGGTGCGCGGCAGGGTGGCGGTGCGGGCGCGGTCCTCGCCGCGGCGGGCGCGGATCTCCACATCCTCGCCGCCGGCGCTCATCGCGTATTGCAGCGCGTCATGAACGTGACTCTCGCGGGTCTTGTCGGCCTCCTCGCTGAAGCGGCCGTGCGCGCCCTGGATGGCGCGGAAGCGGTAGCCGGCGTTGAAGCCGCTGCGCAGCACCCGGCAGGCGGGCGCCAGCAGAAAGCCGACCTGCCCGTCGATCAGCCGGCCCAGCGGCACGCGCACCGCCTCCCACCTGGCTGTCGGCTTGTTGGTCGGCGCCGGGTCGATGCGGATGCCCGCCTGGGCGGCAACGATCTCCGACCAATCCTTGTCGCCCTGGGTGCGGTCGGCGCCATACAGCGCGGAGGGGTCGCACACGCCGCGGATGGTTGCCGCGTTCGGAAACCGCTCGCGCAGTTGCTGGGCCAGCAGGCCGCCGAACCGGGTGGGGCCGGTGCCGGGGTCGCTCACCAGTTCGTCGAGAATGTGCCACCGGCCGGAGGGCATGCGCTGGCAGAACGCCGCGGCCGGCGAGCCGCCGGCATCCAGCCCCACGATCAGCGGCAGCCCCGGCACCAGCGCCAGCGGCGCGCCGGCCACGTGCAGCAGGTCGTTGAACTCGGTGCCGTAGATCGGCTTCCCCGCCCGGCTGAAACCGGGCAAATTGTGCACCATGCGCTTCACGTAGCCGGGATCGTCGGCGTTCAGCGCCACCTGGCGCGCGTAATAGGCGCGGCCGCCGTCGAGATTGGCCAGGTTCTCGGCCCCCGCCTCCAGCCCGCCGGGCTGGCGGAACAGCGCGATGCCGGCGGCCTGGCGCTCCTGCGGCGTGGCCAGGAACACCTTGTCGTAGAGCCAACTGTCGATCACCGGGGCGTTGCAGTCGGCGATGATGCCGCGCCAGGTGGGGCCGCCCTCGTCCATGGAGGGATACCGGCCGACGCGGCCCGATGCGTATTTCAGCACCTCGGCCGACAGGGTATCCAATTCGTTGAGGTAGAACGCGGTCACCTCGTAGCCGCGCAGCACGTCCTCCACCGCCTGGTCTCCCAGCGCCACGAAGTCCACGCGGAACTCGACCAGCGAGCCATCGGCCAGGGCGAAGTCGATGCTGTGGGTGGCCGGCGCGCCCTCGGCGCCGACGAAGGTGCCCACGGTGCGCGGGAACCGGCTGAACCAGCTCTGCATCGTGCTGCGCCACAGCTGGCGGTAGGTGTCGCGCACCACGCACAGCTTGAACCGCCGCACCGGCACGCGCCTGCCCCCCGGCCCGATCGCCGTGTCGCGGGTGGAGGGCGCCTGGCGCTGCGCCCGCCGCACCGCCTTCATCATCGCGGTGATGGTCTTGCCCGACCCGACCGGCCCGTTGAGCAGCTCAACGAACGCATCGGCCTGCATGAAGGCGCTGGCCACCGGTCCGGGTGTTCGCCACACGAGGTTGACCGAGCCGCTCACCCCCCGCGTCCCTTGCCCGTGGGTGGATGAGTGTTCACGCCAGAATTCCGGGCCGAGGGGTAAACCACGCTGGCAGGGGCGTGGTGTCGCAGGCGTGGGCCGAAAACCGCCCCCCCCCCCTCGCGCGGCGCCGGCGCGGGCAGGCGAGGTGCGGGCGCGGGCATGGGCGGCACGGGTGGCGCGGCCTGCTGATCCGCAATCAGTTGCCCGGCCGGCGGATAGGCGAGCAATGCCAATGCCTTGGCCGCATCGTCAGACTGCCCGCTGTCAGACTGCACCACGACGGCATCGACAACCTGTTGATATTGCTCACTGTCCTCGCCGCCATCCACGATCGTCAGATGCACCACCTGGCGCGCGCTCACGTCCACCGAGATCGCCTTGCGCTGGTGCAGGTAGGGCAGCACCACGGCCGCCGCCAGCCGCCGCTCCTCGAACGCCTTCTCCAGGCTCAACCCGGCCGCCATCAGCTCGTCCACGCCCATCGTGGCCACCGCCACCTGATGCAGCAGCGGATCGCCGAACCGCTCGATCACCAGCCGCGCCGCCTCCTCCAGCCGCTTGTTCCGCGCTCCCAGAGGCCGCCCGCCCCGCCGCTCCCGCAGCGCCTGCCCCGCCACCGTCACCGGCAGCCCGATCAGCTCATGCTGCACCGGCAGCGCCTCAGCCACCCGATCCTCCGCCGCCTCGGCCAACGCCCTATTCATCGGTTTCCACCCGGCTGCTACGCTGCCGCCCTCCCGTAGCGGCTCCGTAGCGCCTGCGTAGCGCCGAAGTCCGTAGACCAGTGCTGGATATTTCCATATCTGCTACGCTGCTACGCTCTCTCTCCCTCCCCATACGCACGCTCGCGTATATGCACATACGAGGCTCCCCGGCCGTAGCAGCGTAGCGCATGGCTCTTTCCCCAGCGATATCAACGGGATAAGCGCTACCCTGGCCGCTACGCAGCCGTGACGCTGCTACGCATGCGTTCAGCGCATGGCCCGCACCGCCCACCGCCCGCACCAGCCCGCGCGCAGTCCTTGCGAGCAACCGAGGGGCCGGGGCGAAGTCATGGCAAGTATTCACGGCCGCGCCCGGGGTCATGCGTCCACACCCGCCGACTGGTTCAGCGCCACCCCATAGGGCACCAGCACCACGCGGGATTGCAGCCCCTCGAAGCGCAGCGATGCCTCCCGCGGCATGGCGCCAGGTGCCCGCAACAGCGTCTGTCGCCAGCCGCCGGACGTGCCGGAGCGGCCAGCCCATATGGTCCGGTCATACACGCGCGCCAGCCCGTTGTGCTGGTTGGCGATCGCCAGCCACCGCACCCGCCGGCGCTTGGTCTGGTCCAGCTCCTCCACCAGCCGCAGCCCATAGCTGGCCAGGGCCTTCTGCGCGCTCTCGTTGCTGGCGTCCGGGGCGCCCTCGCCGGCAGACTGGGCCAGCAGCGCGCCCAAGGTCATCCGGTCGCCACCGCGCCACGCATCGGCCGGCGCGGTCAGCATGTGGTCGAGGCATCGGCGCCAGTCGGCCACGTCGTCGGCGCGCAGGTCGCCCAGCAGCTCGCGCACGGCTGCGGCGACATCTGCCAGCATCTCGTGGTCGGGTGCGGCGTTATGCAGCGCCAGGTCGGCGCAGGCTAGCAGCGTGCCATATTGATCCTGGCCGCGCGCATCCAGGCCTGCATGCGCTTCCAGCTCGGCGCGCCACGTCGTCAACCGGTCCTCCAGCTGCGGCCAGCCATCCTGCATCCGGCGCAGCATCTGCTGGCCCAGCCGGTGCAGCCGTGTATCGCTCCAATTCGGCGCCCGCGCACCCTCGCGCAGCGCCAGCAGCTCCAGCACCGCGATGCGGCTGCGATCCTGGCTGCGCAGCGGCGGCACATTGATCGAGCTGGCCAACATCGGCGAGCGGTTGACGAATGCCGTGCCCTTGTGGTCCGCGCCGCCGCGCAGGCTGGTGGAACCGGATGAGCCCTGGCGCATCAGCTCCAGCACCTTGCCCACCTTGTCGCCGCCGTCGTCCTGCGCCTCCAGCTCGTCCAGCATCACCGGCAGCGCCTTGCTCATCAGAGCCTGCCGAATGCCCGCCGCCGTCGTGTCGCCCGTGGCGATCGCGCCCGCCGGCCCGAACAGCGCGGTGATCGTCTCCAGCAGCGTCGACTTCCCGGTGCCGCGGTCGCCGGTCGGCCACAGCATCGGCCGCCACTTCAGCGCCCCGCCGAGAAATCCAGCACAGATCCAGCCCAGCACCAGGCGCGGCGCGATGGCGTGGTGCTTCCAGTTCCACGTCTCCAGTAGCTCCAGCAGCTGCGCCGCGGGGCCGGTCGCGCCTTCAGGCTGCGGCGCAGGGTCGGGCCCCAGCAGCCGGGCCGACGCGGGATACACGCGACCGTCGATCTCGCCCCAGCCATGCTCTACGCCATCAACCTGCACCCGGTCGCCCAGGTGCAGCATCAGCTGTCCATCGCGCCCGCGCCAAGCACCGGCGCCACGTACGCTGTCAATCTCGTTCCATATGCCGCGTTCGGCGGCGGCCTTGAATAGGTCGGCGCGCGCCAGCTCGGCACGGAACCCGGTAATGTCGCCGTCCTTGCCGTGCCGCGGCCAGTGGTCCCACAGGTAGCGGTTGTGCGGCGCGAACAGCCCCTCCAAGTTGCCCTGCCCATGCGCCTGGCCGGACAGCTCCATCAGGATGCCGGAACCCGACAGATACACCGCAGTGGGCGTCTTGCTGTCGGCCATGCCCAGCGGTCGCACCGGGCAATTGTCGGGCAGGGGCGCGGCGATGTTCGTGGTGTCGCCGCGAACCTCCGGCGCATTGCGCAGCCGCTCGGCGGCGCGGGATTTGCGGGCGCCGCTCAACGGGTCACCTGGGCCAGCACGGCGGCGGCGATCGGGTGGAACGGCGGCAGCGGCTCGGCGCCGGCCTCCTCGCGCGACCAGGCCGCCGGGGTTTCGCATGCCGGCGCCTGCACCTTCTCGGCGCCCAGCACCTCGCCCCGCTTGATAGCCGCCCACCGGCTGCATCCCACCCGTCGGGCGATGCGGTCCCAGGTCGCGCCGGCGGCGCGCATGTCGCGCACCGCCTGGTCGAGCTCGGCTGTCCAATCACGCGCGATTGGCATTTGACGCCTCCTGTTGATGGGCGGCGCGCTCGGCCTGCAGCTGGTCATTCCAGTCCTTGTGCGGCGCGTCCGGCAGCACAGCCCGCACGCGCGCACCCTGCGACAGCAGATGCCGCAGCGCCTTGGGCAATATCTCGGCCGCCTTGCTGTGCGCCGGGTCCCGGTCGGCGCACACCACCACGTCGCGCACCTGCTCGGGCAGCCGCAGCCGCGCCAGGTTGCTCAGGCTGACCGCGGCAGCCACCCGCCATTCCGGCACCAGCGCCGCCACGGACAGCGCGGTTTCGATGCCCTCGGCGAACGCCACCGTTTCGCCCGCCCGCATCTCGCGCCAGGCGCGCCCGCTGGCGCCACGGCTCAGCCGTACGAACCCGCCGGCGTAGCTGCCCAACGTCATCTTCGGCTCGCGGAGGCTGGCCTTGCGCCAGGCATTCGGCTGTCGATGATCGGGCACCGGCTCAATCCAGGTGCGATGCGTGGCCACGTGCCGGCCGGCCGTGTCGCCGATCGCCGCCACCATCGCCGGCAGCTTCATCCCTGCCTCGCGGCAGTAGCATTCGGCCAGGTAGCGCAGTGCTGCCGGCGGCCGGCCGATATCGCGGAGCTCGATGCCGCGGCCAAACAGATAGGCTTCCACCGGCGTGCCGGCGATCGGCACCCCGCGCAGCCATAGCGCCACCGCCTGGCGCCGCTTTTTCTCACCCTCGGCCGCCGCCTGTTCATCGGCCTGCTCGGTGCGGGTCTGCGCCTCGCGCCGCGCGGTGGCCAGCGCCGCCGGGTCGCCGGTCTCCAGCCCCAGCCACCGCCGCGCCCAGCGCAGCGCCTCGCGCTTGTCGCCGCGGAACAGCACCTGGGCAACCAGGTCGAGCGCATCGCCCGTCTCCCCGGTGGAGAAGTCGCACCATACGCCGGCCTTGGCGCCAGTCATGTGCACGGCCAGCGACTGGCCAGGATCGCCGGCGAGCGAACCGCAGCGCCATTCGTGCCCGTCACGTCGGCCGGCGCGCAGCAGCTCGGGCGCCAGGGTCTGGATGCGGCTCGCCAGCAACGACGCCACCTGGTCGATGGCAATCAGGCCGGGCCGGGGTGCCGGATCGGTCATAGGTCGTAGCCGGTCCAGGTGGCGTGCGACTTGCGGCAGGTCTCGCAGCGGCGCACGAATCGGGACGGCGCCAGAAACGCCGAGCAGCACGCCACGCAGCGGCGCGTGACCTCCTCGGGTCGCGGCAGCGTGGCGTGGTGCAGCTGGGCCTGCGACGGCGGCGACGACGGCTTCGCCCCCACGGCGGCCTGTTCGGCCCGGATCACCCGGCGCAACTGACACAGCCGATAGACTGTCGCGGCGTAGCTGTGGCCCACCTGACGGGCCAACGCGCGCACGTGGCCACGCAGGCCTCCCGCGGCGAGGGCCGCGCGCAGCCGGTCATCTTCGGCGACGGTCCAGGGCCGCGGCCGGTCGTGGCCGCTGCCGTAGTGTGGGGCGGTTGCGGTGGACAGGCTCACTGGCTGCCGCCCTGCGCCTGGCGCGTCAGCGTTTCGATCTCGCGCGGGCTCAGCCGCAGTGATCCCAGCACGTGCTCCAGCGCGATGCCGACGGCCAGCAACTCGCGCCCGCGCACC
>Ga0105054_10003358_pt1 | contig 24851 bp, 24 predicted proteins | sample BON02_FD_78091 | JGI IMG/M metagenome (GOLD analysis project Ga0105054, IMG submission 78091) | Freshwater microbial communities from Lake Bonney liftoff mats and glacier meltwater in Antarctica - BON-02 (megahit assembly) | ecosystem: Environmental > Aquatic > Freshwater > Ice > Glacier...
ACCGAAATTTTGGCCCGCCAGCATTTGCAAAGCCTGCGTGATATGGCGGCACCTGCCGATATTCGCATTGAATTGCTTACTGGCCGTGACAAGGGTGCCGAGCGCGCGGTGAAATTGGCCGCCCTTGCGGCGGGTGACATTCACATTATCATCGGCACGCATGCTTTGTTTCAGGCCGATATTGCCTTTGCCGATCTGCGCCTTGCCGTGGTTGATGAACAGCATCGTTTCGGCGTTAAACAGCGGCTGGAACTGTCCGAAAAGGGCAAAGCCGTTGATATGCTGGTGATGACGGCAACCCCAATTCCGCGCACCCTTGCGATGAGCCAGTATGGCGATATGGACCTGTCTTTGCTCGATGAAAAGCCCGCCGGGCGTAAGCCAATTGAAACGGTGCTTGTGTCCTTAGGGCGGATGGACCAAGTGATTGAACGGCTGCGCGCCGCCATTGCCGCTGGACGGCAGGCCTATTGGGTTTGCCCTTTGGTGGACGAATCCGAATTGATTGCGCTAACGGCTGCCGAAGACCGTTTCGCCAGCCTACGCGCGCAGTTGGGTGAAGGCGTGGTTGGCTTGGTGCATGGCCAATTACCCCCGGCTGAAAAAGATACCGCCGTCGCCGATTTTGTTGCCGGTCGTAGCCGGGTGTTGGTGGCAACCACGGTGATTGAGGTTGGCGTGAATGTGCCATCGGCCTCAATCATGGTTATTGAGCATGCCGAAAACTTTGGCCTTGCACAGTTGCATCAATTGCGTGGCCGCATTGGGCGGGGGTCGGAAGCGTCAACCTGTCTGCTCCTTTATGATGCGCCATTGGGCGAATCAGCCCGCGCGCGACTCGAAATTATGCGTGAAACCGAAGACGGGTTTCGCATTGCCGATGAGGATATGCGCCTGCGCGGGGCGGGCGATGTGTTGGGCACAGCGCAATCGGGCCTGCCACGCTTTCGCATTGCCGATTTGGAAACCCAAGCCGAGCTTATGGCCGCCGCCCGCAAAGACGCGCAAATGCTGCTGGAGCGAGACCCAGATTTAACCGGCCCGCGCGGCCAAGCTATGCGCGTGCTGCTGTATTTAATGGACCGCGACGCGGCAATTCGGCTTATGTCCGTCGGGTAATCCCCTTTGTTCCATATTTGTTCTTGACACTAGCCGCCAAAAGAGAACAAATAGTAAACACAGAGTGGGGAGACCAATTATGAAAACGATCATCAAGCAAATGCGGGCCCATCCGGCCAGCGAGATTATGGAAGACGCCCTAAGCCTTGGCGCACTTGGTGTGATGATTGTGGCTTGGTTTGCCCTGTCTTAATTGACTTTTTAGCCTGTTTCGCGATGCAAGATCACAAGGCTGCGTTCACTCGCCTGTCCCGCAGCCACATGGCCCTCGCCCGGTCGTGATCTCTTCTCGCACCACCTGCCGCGCCTTCGGGCGCGGCTTTTTTACACCATCAAGGCGCAGTTTTTGCTTCGGCCGTATTCAGCGCCTCAAGCGTGGCCCCAAGCGCCAGCATAATCGACGCATGGCGGTTTTTGTATTCACGGGCTGGCAACAGCACCTCTAACCCTTCAAATGGCGCATCTGGCACCGGGCCGTCGGCCTTGAGCATGGCCAAAAGCTGGTCATGGGCGCGGGCAATTTCCGCCTGACTGCGCCCAATGACCACCCGCGCCAAAACCGAGGCGGCAGCCTGACCCAGCGCACAGGCCTTCACATCTTGGCCGAATGCCGTAACCACACCATTTACCACCACCACATCCACGGTGATGGTTGACCCGCAAAGCGGTGACCGCCGCCGCACGCTCACATCAGGTGATGCAAGCCGCGTAGTGAACGGAATATCAGCCGCCAGCGCCAAAATGCGCCCGGAATAAAGTTGGATCAGGTCAGTATCGCCGCTCATGGTATGCCTTTGCTTTCGCGCTCTATCCCTCTAAATAGGCCCGCAGCTACGAAAAATGAAGTGGAGAAGCGCCTATGCGCGAATTTGACCTAGCCAATCTGAAATATGACGCCAATGGGCTGATCCCGGCCATCGCGCAAGACCACGGCACAGGTGAGGTGCTGATGATGGCCTGGATGAATGCCGAAAGCTTGGCGGCAACGCTTAAATCCGGCCATGTTACTTATTGGTCACGCTCGCGCGGTGCGCTCTGGGCCAAAGGGGAAACATCGGGCCATGTGCAAAAACTGGTTGAATTGCGGATAGATTGCGACCGCGATTGCCTTTTGTTGCGGGTTAACCAAACAGGCCCGGCCTGCCATACCAACCGCCGTTCGTGCTTTTACACCGCCGTTGAAAATGGCGTCGAGGTGGAGCTGAGCCAACCCCTATAACCCAACCAGCGCCCGAATATCGGCAGGGCTAGCCCCATCGGCGCGATAACGCGCAATCGCGCGGGCATCATCACGCTTGGCGAGCCGTTTACCATCCTCATCGCGAATTAACCGATGGTGCAAATAATCCGGTGTCGGAAGGCCCAGAAGCGCTTGTAATTGCACATGAATCGGCGTCGCCTGCGCCAAGTCTTCGCCACGCGTAACCAAGGTTATGCCCTGCGCCGCATCATCAACCACAACCGCTAAATGGTAGGATGTGCCCATATCGCGCCGGGCAAGCACAACATCACCACAGGTTTGTGCCAAATCCCCCAGCGCTAGGACTACGCCGTTATTGGTGTAACTACGCGGCCCGATTTGGGCCAATGCCAAGGCCATGTTCAGGCGCAAAACACCGTTTGGCATGGCGCCGCTTGGCGCAGCCCTGCATGTGCCGGGGTAAATTTGCCCATCAGGGCCATAGCTTGGCGTGCCTTCTTGGGGGGCGCTGGCGGCCTCGGCAATGTCGCGCCGGTTGCAATGGCATTCATATAGTAAGCCGCGCCCCCAAAGTTGGGCCAATGCCGCAGTATAGGCGGGCAGGCGGCTTGATTGGCGCATAACGGGCTGTTCCCAATGCAGCCCCAACCACGCCAAATCATCGTAAATCTGCGTCTCATAGGCCGGGCGGGCCCGACTTTGGTCAATATCCTCAATCCGCAGCAAAAACTGATCACCTGCTTCGGCCGCCACAAACGCCGCATAGGCATGGCCCAAATGCATTGGCCCGGTCGGCGATGGTGCAAACCGCGTTACAATCATTTCCGTTTGCGAAGCACGTAAACCCGGCAATACATGCCGATTTTGGGCAAATGATCGCCGTAATCATTGGCCAGCAACTCCGCGCCGCCACCATCGACCTGCTCCATTATCGCGCCCTGATAGGTTGGGTCCGCCAGCGCATGGTCATTTAACGAAAATACCAAGCACCCGCCGGGCTGTAAAACAGCCATAAATTCGCGCAAGGCGCTGGGAGGCGCATGGCCGGGTGAAAACACCCCAACCGCCGCTGCATTGGCATAGCTTGCTGGTGCGCCAGGCAGGGGGGTGTTCAAATTGGTCAGCGTCAGCGTGCGGTAAATCCCTTTGGCTTTAGCCAAAGCCAGCATTTCGGGCGAAAAATCAGTGCCATCTAATGTGCTAAACCCGGCCGCCACCAGCGCCGCACCCGAAAGCCCGGTGCCACAGCCAATATCAAGCAGCGGTGCCGCTTTATCAGTTGCAAACTGAGCCAAAGCCGCCGCACAGCGCGCCGGGGTTACATAGCCGTTGGCGGTAATCTCATCTTCATAGCTTTGCGCCCAATCCCGGTAAAGCGCTTGCGTCGCTGCCGGAGTATTTAACCCATAAGCACCGTGTAAAAACTTCTTATCATCTGCCATATCTCTACCCCCTAGGGGCAGACTAGCAGCGCCTTAGCCTTGAAGCCAGACTTGCCAATCGGCCTTGGCCCGGTCGGTATAGGCTTTGTAGCGTTCTTTGCGCCCGCGCCGCCCGCCTTTGGCATCAATCGGCGGGAATAGCCCAAAGTTTACGTTCATGGGTTGGAATGTTTTGGCATCGGCCCCACCGGAAATATGGTTCACCAGCGCACCGATCGCCGTTGTATCCGGCACCGGGGGCAGGGTTATTCCCAGCCGTTCCGCCGCCGCCAACCGCCCCGCCAGTAACCCCATGGACGCGCTTTCAACATAACCTTCAACACCCATAATCTGCCCGGCAAAGCGCAGGCGCGGCATGGCGCGCATCCGCAACTGGCTATCCAGCAGCTTGGGTGAATTGATAAATGTATTGCGATGAATGCCACCAAGCCGCGCAAACTCTGCATCCTCCAGCCCCGGAATCATCCGTAAAACAAAGGCTTGCGCGCCGTACTTCATTTTAGTTTGAAACCCGACGATATTGTAAAGCGTGCCAAGCGCATTGTCGCGCCGCAACTGCACAACCGCATGCGCCTTGATATCGGGCTGGTGCGGGTTGGTCAGGCCAACCGGCTTCATCGGGCCAAAACGCAGGGTTTCACGGCCCCGCGCGGCCATCACCTCAATCGGCAGGCAGCCATCAAAATAGGGGGTGTCAGTTTCGCCCTCATGAAACTCGGTTTTATCGCCGGCAATCAACGCATCAATGAAGGCTTCATAGGTGTTACGGTCCATCGGGCAATTCAAATAGGCTTTCTGCTCCGCCTCTGTCTCACCCTTATCATAGCGTGATTGGAACCAAGCTTTGGATAGATCAACGCTGTCAAAATGCACAATCGGCGCAATCGCATCAAAAAACGCCAGCGCATCTTCGCCCGATAATGTGCGGATCGCTTCGGCCAATGCAGCCGAAGTCAGCGGCCCAGTCGCCACAATCACGCTATCCCAATCCTCGGGTGGCAGCCCGGCAATTTCTCCACGTTCCACCGTAATCAGAGGATGGCCCTGCACCGCCGCCGTAACGCCTGCTGAAAACGCATCCCGGTCAACCGCCAGCGCGCCGCCAGCGGGCAAGGCATGCGTATCGCCCATGGCCATTATCAGCCCACCCGCCGTGCGCATTTCCCAATGCAGCAGGCCAACGGCGTTGTTCTCGTCATCATCTGATCGGAATGAGTTTGAGCATACCAGCTCGCCCAAATCTTCCGTCCGATGCGCAAAGGTTTTTACCGTAGGGCGCATTTCATGCAGCACCACAGGCACGCCCATATTGGCCGCCTGCCAAGCCGCCTCGCAGCCCGCCATGCCGCCACCGATTATATGTATTGGTTTTATCATGCCGCCTGATAGCGCAGGCGTATCATGTTGCAAAGGGGCGGCGCGCAAACGCCGCCCGAAATTTGATCAATAGGCTGGGAATATGGTCCCGAAGTCGCGCGGCTCAAACAATTTGGCATCGCCACCAAAGCTATAGCTAAACGCGAGCCAGATCACATCATAATGCCCGCCTGAATCAATGTTTTGCCCATAACGGGCCTCAACTGTCAGTGCATCTGAAACATCATAGGCTATACCCGCGTAAAGATGCGATGATCCGCCATCGGGCGTGGTTGCAGCACCAGCCAAAATGCCAAACCGGTTATTCACATCATAACGCGCATCAACACCATAAATGGTAAATCCAAACGACGAGCCAATCGAATCCAGAATGCTGACATATGCTTCTAGGGTAAGCGGCCCGGTCGTATACATGGCTTCAACGCCGTAATAGGCGTCTTCAGAACCGCCTCGATATTCGTAGAAGTAGAATGCGCCCAGCATTAGATCTGGCGACACATCATAGGTTGGGTGCAGGCCGCCAATATAAAGCGGGCTGTCGGTGTAGCCATCATAGTGGCTATAGCCAAGGTAAAGTTGGGCACCAAGCGCGCCGCCAAAATCAACCGCAAACTGGCCACTAACTGCAAGGTAGTTAGTATTCGAATCGTCAGGGTTGATGGCATATCCAACATCAATTGTGCCGCCCTCAAAATTACTAAAATACCGGGGGCTGCGGTTAATTTTACAATCAAGCAGGCGCGCTAAACCGCCCGATTATCAAATGACCATTTGCCCGCGCCAAACGCAAATACATAAGCCATGCCACCCGCAATTGTCATATTCTTCATGAAATTGGTGATTTGTATTTGCTGCACCATCGCATCTTCTAGGCCCATGCCCGGAATTAAATGGTACATAATGCCCGTTAATGCCGAAAATCCACCAAGCATAAATGCCGCAATGCGGGCCTTCCAGCCAATCAACAGCATAATCCCGGCCCTGGCCTCAACCAAAATAACCAATGGCAGCAAGGCGCCTGGCACGCCCTAGCTTTCCATATACGCGGTAGTTCCCGCATAAGCACCGATTTTTGAAAGGCCAGCCATGATAAACATGACTGATAGCAGCACACGGCCAATGGGCGGTGCAATTGATTGAAGTTGGTTTATAATGTTCCCTATTTGATGATAGTCTTTATTATTGTATAAATATTTCTATTCAATGAGAAATTTATTTATTAATTGTTTCTATTTTGGACATTGCAAACCGCAGACTTTCAAGTTCCAACGCATTCAGCAACATACATGGCGCATAATAAAAGCCGCCCGAAAGCGGCTTTTATCGCAAAAGTTGTTAGCTTAGTATGCCGGGAAAATAGGCGTAAAGCTACGCGGGCCCCAAACCGCTGCACCACCAAAGCTGTAAACAAGGTCCAGCGTGACGACCAAATCATTATTGCTCCCATAGGATAAATTACCAACCGTGGCTTCAAGCGCCAAAGCATTGCTCATCTGATAGGCGCCACCGGCGTAAATATACAGGGTATCGGTATAACCTGCGCCACCGGCAAGGATCGACAATTTGTCATTCATGGCGTATCGGCCGTCAACGCCGATAATTGTGTCATCCCAGCTGGCGAAGCTTACATAGCCTTCAATACTTAGGGCATTCATGTCATAGCGAAGCTCAAGCCCATAATAGTCTTCCGGGTTGCCGGTCCAGTCTGTGCTCGCATAAAACACACCTGCCGTTAGGCTTGGCGATATTTGGTAGCTTGCATGTGCCCCTATTGAGAAACGCGGATATGCTCCGGCGCTGTAAGTGGCGTAATTTGCATCTAATTGCAGTGCAAACCGGTCTGACAGATCGAACACAAATGAGGCTTCGATATGTGGCGTATCACGGGCTGGATTCGCAAAATTGAAATCATAGCCAAGCGTGATTTGCCCGCCACCAAACGATAGCGCGCTTGCGCTGCTGGCTGATAAGGCAAAGGCTGCGGTCAGTTGCAAAAATCTGTTCATTATTATCTCCCACTATTATAGCAACCAAAATCCCACCGAAAGTGACGCCAAGTCAATTGGGGGTAACGTAAAGCGTGGGTTTGCGTTGTAGGAATACAACAGGGCGCAACCGGCGCTGCGCCCTGTTACTGTTAGCTTTCTTGCGGCTCGTCGTCCTCATCCCCCTGTTCCGCGATCCGCGCAACCGAAACGACAACTTCACCCTTGGCTGTGTCAAATACCTTCACCCCACCAGCTGAACGCGAGCGGAAGGAAATGCCAGCCACAGGGCAACGGATGGATTGGCCGGTTGAGGTGGCCAGCATAATCTGGTCATCAGCTTCAACAGGGAAAGAGGCGACCAAATCGCCGCCGCGCATGGCTTTATCCATAGCCATAACGCCAAGCCCGCCGCGCCCGCGCACCGGATAGCCGTGTGATGAGCTTATTTTGCCCGCGCCCTTGGCGGTGATTGTCAAAATAAGGTCCTCAGCGGCCTGCATCTCATCAAACCGGGCTTGGTCCAGCGCCATATCAACGCCAGCTTCCTCATCATCACCCGATTCATCTACCGTATCATCAACACCGGCCAGCGCCCGCCGCATTTTCAGATAGGCAATCCGCTCATCCGAAGTTGCCTCAAAATGCCGGACAACCGACATCGACACGACCTTATCATCGCCACCAAGCCGTATACCCCGAACCCCGGTTGAACCACGGCTTTTGAACACCCGCACCTCGGTTGTGGGAAAGCGGATCGCGCGGCCCTTGCCGGTAAACAGCATAATATCGTCATTTTCATCGCAAATACGCGCATTCACCAGCAAAACACCCTCGGGCAGTTTCATGGCAATTTTGCCGTTGCGCATAACATTGGTGAAATCGCTCAACGCATTCTGGCGCACATCACCATCCGATGTGGCAAAGAAAATCTGCAAATCGTCCCATTCCTCATCCGGCACATCCACCGGCATCAGCGCCGCAATGGAACTACCCGGCGGAATCGGCAATATATTCACAATCGCCTTGCCCTTGGCGTTGCGGCTTGCCAGCGGCAGGCGCCATGTTTTCAGCTTATAAACCATGCCATCGGTGGTGAAAAACAGCAGTTGCGTGTGGGTATTGGCCACAAACAGCGTCGTTACCACGTCATCTTCTTTGGTGGACATGCTGGAAAGACCCTTGCCGCCACGCCGTTGCGCACGGAAATCGGCCAAGTTCGTGCGTTTGATATATCCGCCCGAGGTGATGGTCACGACCATATCCTCACGCTCAATCAGGTCCTCATCCTCCATCTCACCAAAATGCGGGATGATTTCGGACCGGCGCGGCACGGCAAACTGCTCCTTCACCTCGGCCAGCTCGTTTGAAATAATCTCCATGATCCGCGTGCGTGAGCGCAGAATATCAAGGTAATCCTTGATTTTACCGGCAAGCTCCGACAGCTCGTCGGTTACTTCTTTGGCCCCAATTGCGGTCAGCCGTTGCAACCGCAAATCCAAAATGGCGCGCGCCTGAATTTCGCTTAAATTATAGGTGCCGTCGTCATTCACCCGATGGCTGGGGTCGTCGATCAGTTGGATGAACGGGATGATGTCGCGCGCCGGCCAGCGCCGGGTCATCAGCTTCTCGCGCGCTTCAGCAGGGTCAGCCGATGCCCGGATTGTGGCCACCACCTCATCAACATTGGTCACCGCAACCGCAAGGCCACATAGAATATGGCTGCGCTCACGCGCCTTGCGCAATTCATAGGCCGTGCGCCGCGCCACAACATCCTCACGAAAACCAATGAAGGCACTGAGGAACCCATGCAGGCTTAGCACTTCAGGCCGCCCACCGTTCAGCGCTAACATGTTGCAGGCAAAACTGGTCTGCAATTGCGTGAACTTAAACAGCTGGTTCAGCACCACTTCGCCGGTCGCATCGCGCTTCAGCTCAATCACCACACGCACGCCGAACCGGTCAGATTCGTCTTGCACATGCGCAATGCCTTCAACCTTTTTATCGCGCGCCAAATGCGCAATCGTTTCAATGAGGGTTGATTTATTTACCTGATACGGAATTTCAGTCACCACAATCGCCCAGCGATCTTTGCGGATTTCCTCAATTTTTGTGCGCGAGCGGATCAGCACTGAACCGCGCCCCTCGGTATAGGCCTTGCGCGCCCCCGATTGGCCCAAAATCAGCGCGCCTGTTGGAAAGTCAGGGGCCGGCACAAATTCAATCAATTCTTCAATCGAGATATCGGGATTTTCAATCATCGCCAGCGTGGCATCAATCACTTCGCCCAGGTTATGCGGCGGAATATTGGTGGCCATGCCAACCGCAATACCGCCCGCACCATTGACCAACATATTCGGGAAACGCGCTGGCAGCACCGTTGGCTCACGGTCTTTGCCGTCGTAATTGTCCTGAAAATCAACGGTATCTTTGTCAATATCGGCCAACAAAAACGCCGCCGGTTTGTCCATCCGCACTTCGGTATAACGCATGGCGGCAGGCGAATCGCCATCCATCGAGCCGAAATTCCCCTGCCCATCAAGCAGCGGCAGCGACATTGAAAACTTCTGCGCCATGCGCACCAAGGCCATATAAATCGCGCTGTCACCATGCGGGTGATATTTACCCATCACATCGCCCACCGGCCGTGCCGATTTGCGATAGCTTTTGTCATGCGTATTATTGGTTTCATGCATCGCATATAAAATACGCCGATGCACAGGCTTCAGCCCATCACGCAAATCGGGAATGGCGCGGCTGACAATCACGCTCATCGCGTAATCCAGATACGAGGTTTTCATCTCCTCTTCGATGGTGATCGAAGGGCCATGATAGCCGGGCGTAGCTGGGACGGGCGCGCCGGTATCTTCCGGGTCGTTTGGTTCGCTTGTCAAAGGGGGCTGACCTTCAGAAATTACACTCTATTTTGCTAGGCGCACTATAGGCCACCACAATATCTGTGTATAGGGCTTGGCGGGCTGTATGGCCCAAAAATGGCCTGGAAAGTCTAAAAAACGGCACTGAACAGCACCAACACCAATGCCAAACAAAGCCGCGCCGTCCCGGACTTGATCCGGGACGGCACCGTTCAAAAATAAGAGGCCCCGGATCAAGTCCGGGGCGGCTTAACTATTATGGATAGGTCTGGCTTTTAAAACGGAATGTCGTCATCAATGTTGGACCCGCCGCTTTGGCCGCCACCACCACTACCTTGGCCGCCACCACCACCTTGGCTGTCGCCGCCATAACCACCGCTATCGCCGCCATAGCTTGACCCACCGCCACCGCTGCCGCCATCGCCACGGCCATCCAGCAATGTCATATTGCCGCTGAACGGGCGCAGCACCACTTCGGTTGAATACCGGTCTTGGCCGCTTTGGTCTTGCCATTTGCGGGTTTCAAGCTGGCCTTCCAAATAAACTTTGGAGCCCTTTTTCAAATATTGCTCGGCAATCTTACCAACCGGCTCATTAAAAATCGCCACTTGGTGCCATTGTGTGCGCTCTTGGCGCTCGCCTGAATTCTTGTCGCGCCAAGTTTCAGAGGTCGCCACGCGCAGGTTGACCACGCGACCGCCATTTTGAAATGTGCGCACTTCTGGGTCGGCGCCCAAATTCCCTAGAATGATAACCTTGTTTACGCTGCCAGCCATGTCGGCCCCCTTGATCGAATCTATTTGGTAAATTGTTAACCCTTCGCCACTCAGATCACAATGAAGGTTACCGATTGATGAACGCTGCCCGAAAAAATTGCGTGATACAGGCGCAAAATGCTGCTAAGTTGCAACCAACAAGAAAAGAGGCAGAGCAGGAGCCCATCTTGACCATTTATAGAACCACGCTTTTGTGTGGCCTTATTGGTTGTGCGCCGGTCATGGCCGCAGCCCAAGATGACGTGCAAGCTGGCCGTTGGTCTGAGGTATTGGCACCAAATGCCGCATTGGCCGAAGGTGACGCGCCCGCTGGCCTATGGTCAGACGTGCTTGCCCCCGCAAACACCGCCGCCACCGAAGATATTCCCCAAGGCACATGGTCTGAGCTTTTCCCCGCCAGCCCCGGCCAATTGGAAATTGCGCGCTATGAAATGGCCCGCAATGAAACCACGCAATTAGCCACCACCAATATGGGGGCTTCGCTCGCTGCGCTGAAGGCGCGCCAACTGGCCTTTGCCGCCGCACAGGCCGAACGCCCGCAAGTGGCCCGGTCCAGCACTGCCAACCTGCATGATTTCGCTGTCGCCATTGCCGAGGAAAACGGCATTCCATCCGATTTGTTCTTGCGCTTGGTCAACCAAGAATCACGCTGGAAAATTGATGCGCTTTCAACCGCAGGGGCTATCGGGCTTACGCAACTCATGCCTTCAACCGCCGAATCCTTGGGGGTAGACCCGGCTGACCCATTGCAAAACCTTGAAGGCGGCGCGCGCTACTTGGCCATGCAATATGCCCGGTTTGGCACATGGGAATTGGCGCTGGCGGCTTATAATGCTGGCCCCGGCGCGGTTGAACGGCATGGTGGCATCCCGCCATATCGCGAAACGCAGAACTATGTTGCCATCATTTTACCCGAAAGCAGCACCTAAAAATTAACATTTTATGAATCACAACTTGCAAATGTTCTTGTTTTGATCTCAAATTCGCCCTCGCAATCTGGGCCTGATGCGCTACATCTGCCTCGGATCAAAGGGGTAGGGTATGGCCGAGCTGAAAAATATCGAGATTCGCGGCGCGCGCGAACATAATCTCAAAAACATCGACATCGACATCCCGCGTGACCAATTGGTGGTCATTACCGGCCTGTCCGGCTCTGGCAAATCCAGCCTTGCCTTTGATACGGTTTATGCTGAAGGCCAACGCCGTTATGTTGAAAGCCTGTCGGCCTATGCCCGCCAATTTCTGGACATGATGCAAAAACCGGATGTGGACCATATTTCCGGCCTGTCACCCGCCATCTCAATCGAACAAAAAACCACCTCCAAAAACCCGCGTTCCACCGTGGGCACAGTGACCGAGATTTATGACTATATGCGCTTGCTATTCGCACGCATCGGCACCCCTTATTCCCCCACCACGGGCCTGCCGATTGAAGCGCAGCAAGTTTCTGAAATGGTTGATAAAATTATGGCAATGGAGGCGGGGACCCGCGCCTATTTGCTCGCCCCTGTTGTCCGCGATCGTAAGGCTGAGTTCAAAAAAGAATTTGCCGATCTGCGCAAGCAGGGCTTTCAGCGCGTGAAAGTTGACGGCACTTTTTACGATATTGAGGACGCGCCTACACTCGACAAAAAGTTCCGCCATAATATTGATGTGGTGGTGGATCGGCTGGTGGTGAAAGAGGGCTTAGAAACTCGGCTCGCCGACAGCCTGCGCACCGCGCTCAACCTCGCTGACGGTATCGCCATTCTGGAAACCGCGGTGGATGAGCCTGAGCGCATTGTTTTCTCCGAAAAATTCGCCTGCCCTGTTTCGGGCTTCACCATCGCTGAAATTGAGCCGCGCCTGTTTTCCTTCAACGCTCCCTTCGGGGCCTGCCCCGATTGTGATGGGCTTGGGGTGGAGCTGTTTTTCGATGAATGCCTGATCGTGCCCGACCATGCCCTGAACTTGCTTAACGGCGCGCTGGCCCCTTGGGCGAAAACCAAATCGCCCTATTCCCGCCAGACCGTTGAATCGATTGCCAAGCATTACAAATTTGACAAAACGCTACCCTGGTCTGACCTGCCAGAAGAGGTGCGCCAAATCATGCTTTATGGCTCTGGCAAAGAGGAAATCAAATTCCGCTATGACGAAGGCGGCCGCGTTTATGAGGTTTCGCGCGCCTTTGAGGGCGTGATTCCGAATATGGAACGCCGCTACCGCGAAACTGATAGCAACTGGATCCGCGAAGATTTTGAGCGTTACCAGAATAACCGCCATTGCAAATCCTGTGAAGGGTTTCGTCTGCGCCCTGAGGCGCTCGCCGTGCGCATCAATGGCAGCCATGCGGGCCATGTGGTGCAGCTTTCCATCCAGCACGCGCTGGATTGGGTGGAGGCCGTGCCCGCCAGCCTGAATGACCAAAAGAACGAAATTGCAAAAGCCATTCTGAAGGAAATCCGCGAACGCCTTGGATTCCTTGTGAATGTTGGCCTGAACTATTTAACATTGGCACGCGCGTCCGGCACGCTTTCGGGCGGAGAAAGCCAGCGCATTCGGTTGGCTAGCCAAATCGGCTCGGGCCTGACGGGGGTGCTTTATGTGTTGGATGAACCCAGCATCGGGCTGCACCAACGCGACAATGGCCGCCTGCTGACCACGCTGAAAAACCTGCGCGACCAAGGCAATTCGGTGATTGTTGTTGAACATGACGAGGAAGCCATTCGCGAAGCTGACCATGTGATTGATATCGGCCCCGGCGCCGGGGTGCATGGCGGCGAAATTATAGCCCAAGGCACACCCGATGATATTGCCAAATGCAAAAAATCTCTGACAGGCCAATACCTTACAGGCGCGCTTGAAGTGCCGATTCCAGCCAATCGGCGCAAAGGGAACGGCAAGAAAATCACGATCGAGGGGGCCACGGGCAATAATTTGCGCGATGTCACCGTCAAGTTCCCGCTTGGCACATTTTGTTGTGTGACCGGGGTTTCCGGTGGTGGCAAATCGACCCTGACAATTGAGACATTGTTCAAAACAGCCAGCATGCGGTTGAACGGCGCGCGCCAAACACCTGCGCCCTGTAAAACCATGAAAGGGTTAGAACATTTAGACAAGGTCATTGATATTGACCAGCGTGCAATTGGCCGCACGCCGCGGTCCAACCCGGCCACCTATACCGGCGCTTTCACCCCCATTCGAGATTGGTTTGCGGGCCTGCCCGAGGCGAAAACCCGCGGCTATGGGCCGGGGCGGTTTAGTTTTAACGTTAAAGGTGGGCGCTGTGAGGCGTGCCAAGGCGACGGCGTTATCAAAATTGAAATGCACTTTCTGCCCGATGTTTATGTAACATGCGAAAGCTGCAAGGGGCGGAGATATAACCGCGAAACGCTGGAAATTAAGTTCAAAAACAAAAGCATATCTGACATTCTTGATATGACTGTTGAAGATGCCGAGCAGTTTTTTACCGCCGTTCCGGCCATTCGTGACAAGATGACAGCGTTGATGCGTGTCGGGCTTGGCTACATCAAAGTGGGCCAGCAAGCGACTACGCTATCGGGTGGCGAAGCGCAGCGCGTCAAACTGTCTAAGGAGTTGTCAAAACGCGCCACGGGCCGCACGCTGTATATTTTGGATGAGCCAACAACCGGCTTGCATTTTGAAGATGTGCGCAAATTGCTGGAGGTGCTGCACGAGTTGGTTGACCAAGGCAATTCGGTGGTGGTGATTGAGCATAACCTCGACGTTATCAAAACTGCCGATTGGATTATTGATATCGGCCCCGAAGGTGGTGATGGCGGAGGTGAGATTGTGGCCACCGGAACGCCGGAGACTGTGGCCGTGGCCAAGGGCAGCCATACCGGCCATTATTTAGCACAGATGTTAAAGCAGCATAAAAACCGCTGAAAACTGCGGTTTTATGCCCGTTTTGCGGTTATAATGTAACAACAAGGGCTTTTTGCGCGGTTACATTATCACTTTAGCCTTAATTGCGGTTGCGCCGCACAAACCGGGGTAGCATGGCGCTAAAATCGCGGCCAGCACCGTCTTCATCCTCAACAAACGTGGTGTAAAGCGCGGTCGCCAGCGCCCCCATCGGCGTATCGGCGTCAGCCCCGATTGCGGCTTGTTGTGACAGGCGCAAATCTTTCAGCATCAAATCGGCTGCAAAGCCCGGTTTGTAACCGTTATCAGCTGGCGATTGCGGGCCAATGCCGGGGGCCGGGCAATAGGCATTCATGCTCCAACTATAGCCTGATGATGTGCTTACAACATCAAACATTTTCTGGCGGTCCAGCCCCAATTTGTCAGCTAAAGCAAAGGCTTCACAGGTGGCAAGCATGGTCACACCCAAAATCATATTGTTACAAATCTTGGCCGCTTGGCCGGCACCCGAAGCCCCACAATGTACCGCCTTCTGGCCCATAATTTCAAACAAGGGGGCGGCCTTGGCAAACCCTGCATCGCTACCGCCAGCCATAAAGGTAAGCGTGCCAGATGCCGCACCGCCGATGCCCCCGGAGACCGGAGCATCAACCGCCAATAACATAGCATTAACAGCCTGTTGCGCGGCAAACTTTGCGCTTTCTACATCAACGGTTGAACAATCAATCAGCACGGCACCGGGCTGCGCAACAGGCACAATTTCGGCATAAACAGCCCGCAAAATGGCCCCGTTGGGCAACATGGTAATAACGGCATCTTTGCCAGTGGCCGCTAGGGTGGCTGATGGTGCAACTTCTACGCCGTCCACCACAACGCCCGCAACATCAAAGCCGGTTACCTCATGCCCTGCCGCGACTAGGTTTTGGGCCATGGGTGCGCCCATATTACCAAGACCAATAAATCCGATTTTCATAAGGTTTCTCCTAGGCTTAGTTCTTTTTCTTTAAGCGGCATAAGCATGCGAATTGCAGGCAGTCCCACGGCATCTTCTAGCCGCGCATGTTGCCATTTCGGGCTGCGATCTTTGTCAATTACTGCGGCGCGAATGCCCTCCACAAAATCCCCATCCGAGGCGGATCGGTAGGTGAACCGGTATTCCAACTGAAGCGCGAATTCGATGGTATCAACCCCGCGCACCCGACGCACAAGGTCAACCGTGGCTGCCACGGATAGTGGGCAATTGCGGCGCAGGGTCTTTTCGGTGGCGATAGCAAAGTCAGATCCATCAAACCCGTTGAGAATATCGACAATCGTGTCGCCCCCGAAATGGCGATTAATCCAACCTAAATGCGCTTCTAGCGGCGCCGCAGGCATGGGCAGGGCGGCGCGGTCAATTTCAGTAATATCGCCCGATAATTCAAGGGTTTGAATTAGGTTTGGCCAAGTTTCAAACGGAATGAAATAGTCGGCAAACCCGGCCAAAACCGCATCACCCGGCCCCATACGCGCCCCGGAACAGCCAAGGTATTCACCCAACCGCCCCGGCGCGCGCGCCAGAAGCAATGATCCACCCACATCAGGCACAAGCCCAATTCCGCATTCGGGCATGGCAATTTGGCTGTTTTCACAGATAATCCGGTGCGAACCATGGCATGAAATGCCAACCCCACCGCCCATGTTGAAACCTTGCATGAAGGCTACAAAAGGTTTGGGAAAGTGGAAAATACGGGCGTTGAGGCGGTATTCATCGGCCCAAAATTGGCGGCCAAAGGCAAAATCACCGGCTTTGGCAGTGTCATACATATGTTGAATATCACCGCCCGCGCAAAAAGCACGCTCGCCGGTGGCGTCAATGATCACCAATTCAACGGCAGGGTCATCAGCCCATGCGCGCAGGGCCGCATCAATTTCCATGGCCATATCATAAGTCAGCGCGTTAAGCGCTGCTGGCCGGTTGAGGGTAATGCGCCCGGCCCGGCCCACGATGCGGATAAGAATATCAGCCATGCGTACGCTCGGCCAATAGGGCGCGGGCGATGATGACGCGCATAATTTCGTTGGAGCCTTCCAAAATTTGATGAACCCGCAAATCGCGGACGAGTTTTTCAATCCCGTAATCGGCCAAATAGCCGTAACCACCCAGCAATTGCAGGGCATTATTGGCGACATTAAAAGCGGTATCGGTCACAAATCGTTTGGCCATGGCGCAGTGTTTTATGGCGTCGGGGGCTTTATTATCCAGCTTCCAGGCGGATTGGCGCAGTAGGGCGCGGGCGGCTGTCAACTCGGTTTCCATATCGGCAAGGCGGAATTGCAGCGCCTGAAATTGGTCTAGCGGTTTGCCAAAAGCGTGGCGGTCGCCCATGTAATTTAGCGCAATATTCATGGCCTGCTGCGCACCACCAAGGGCCGAAGCGGCAATGTTCAGCCGCCCACCATCTAGGCCTTGCATAGCATAGGTAAAACCTTCGCCTTCAACCCCCAACAACATCTCAGCATCCACAATGCAGTCATCAAACTGCACTTGGCGGGTGGGTTGCGCGCGCCAGCCCATTTTATCTTCCAGCCCACCAAAACTAAGGCCTGGCGTGCCATTGGGCACGAGAAGGGCTGAAATACCCTTGGGGCCGTCGCCGCCTGTGCGTGCCATTACAAAATAGAGGTCGGAATAGCCGCCACCCGAGATGAAAGCCTTGGTGCCATTGAGCGTATAGCCGTTTTCATTAAATGTGGCACGCGTGCGCAGGGCTGCCGCATCGGAGCCGGAACCGGGTTCGGTGAGGCAGTATGAGGCAATGGCCTCCATACTAATGAGCTTTGGTAACCATGTGTCGCGCGCTGCTTCGCTGCCATGGCTGGCCAACATTTTGGCGCACATATTATGGATAGACAGGAACGAGGCTACGGCGGGGCAAGCCATTGAAAGTGCTTCAAAAACCAGCGTTGCATCAAGCCGTGTAAGCCCCGTGCCACCTTGGTTTTCAGGCACATACATGGCGGCGAAGCCAAGTTCGGCGGCGGCCATAAGTGCGGCGCGCGGGATTGTGCCATCGGCCTCCCATTGGCGAGCATGGGGGGCGATTTGGGTTTGGCCAAAGTCATAGGCCATTTCAAAAATCATGCGTTGTTCGTCAGTCAGGGCGAAATTCAAGGCAGCCTCCGGCGAGAAATGAACAGGTGTTTGTTTCATATGATGTGGTGCGGTATTGCAAGCAGGATCAAAGACCCAATTTTAACAATGCAAGGCTGATGCGATAGGCTTCAAAGGTTTCAGCTTCAGCCTTCTGGATAGCAGGAATTGCGCGCAATTGGGCCAATTTTATGGCCAATGCGTCACGATACCGCGCGATTGAGGTTTCAGGCCGCAGGTTCTCGTTTCGAAGTTGATAATAGTAGTCTGTATGGCGGCCATGGCCTGCCACGGCCCCGCGTCCGCGCGCCTGCCTTAGCCGATAACTATCAGGCGTTTTGGTGCAATAATGGTTGATTTGGGCGATTTGGTGGCTAGCAAATTCGGCGGGCAAGTTGCGTAGGCTGCGCCATAGTGCGCCATAATCAGCTGGGGGCACTGGTACGGGTGTTAACGCTGCGTTAACGGTGCGCAGCGGGTCATTTCCCAAAAACCGCTCGGGGTGATGATTGGCCAATCGTCCAAATTTATCGGGGTGCAAAACCAAAGATTTTGCCACCGTGTGTTGGCGCACACCTTCAGCCATGGCCATTTGAAACTGTTCAGTGACGCAACCCGGTTCCCATTCGTCGCGGCCAGATGCGCCAAAATTTATAATGTTTAAACACAGCAGGTCAGGGCCACCGGGCAAGGCTGCAAGCAGTGCCGCTAGAGTATGATCGCCGACATGGATGTTCAAAAACTCATCGGCATCAATCACCATAATATGGTCAAACCCTGCGCCCAAATTTTCACGCTTATGGCGTTTATAGGCCCAAGGCTGCGGGCCCTCATTAGGCGGTACAGGGTTGTTCAACTGCCGACATAGCCCTTCGTCCTGCAGTGCATTTAGTAATTCTACGGTGCCATCAGTGCAATCATTGCTGAATATGAGAATATCATCAAAACCCAACAAAACATGATGGGCGACCCATTCCAACATGAACGGGCCTTCATCTTTGACACAGCAAACGAGTTGGGTTTTGGGCATTTAAGTGGCTGATGGCATATGATTTTTGCACCGTGCATGAAGGTTTGGGCTGCAAGCTTGCCCCAATTGCGCTAGGATTTAAAGCGAATGGGCAGGCCGCAGCCTGCCCATTTTTTATAGCGTCTGCTGCGTTAGTCCATTGTTGGAATGGAGAATGCCGCGCCTTCTTTGGTGCCGGAAGGCCAGCGGGCTGTCACGGTTTTGGTGCGCGTGTAAAAACGGAACGCATCGGGGCCGTGCTGGTTCAAATCGCCAAAAGAGGATTTTTTCCAACCGCCAAAGGTGTGATAGGCCAAGGGCACGGGAATTGGCACATTGATGCCGACCATGCCAATGTTGATGCGGTTTGCAAAATCACGCGCCGTGTCGCCATCGCGGGTAAAAATGGCGGTGCCGTTCCCATATTCATGGTCCATCGCGTAAGACAGCGCTTCTTCGTAAGTTTTGGCGCGCACGGTCGACAAGACAGGGCCGAAAATTTCCTGCGTGTAAATGTCCATATCGGTGGTCACATTGTCAAACAGGCAGGCACCTACAAAGAACCCATCTTCATAGCCCTGCATTTTGAAGCCACGACCATCAACAACTAGTTTAGCGCCTTGCTTAACACCGGATTCAACCAACCCAAGGATTTTTTCCTTGGCAGCGGCGGTGATAACCGGGCCAAAATCAACATCCTTGCCGCCCGTATAGGGGCCGATTTTAAGCGCTTCAACGCGCGGGGCAAGTTTGGCGATAAGGCGATCGGCGGTTTCGTCACCCACAGGCACAGCCACTGAAATAGCCATGCAGCGTTCGCCTGCAGCGCCGAAACCTGCACCAATCAGCGCATCAGCCGCTTGGTCCAAATCAGCGTCGGGCATAATGATCATGTGGTTTTTAGCGCCGCCAAAGCACTGCACGCGCTTGGCATTGGCACAGCCACGTTCATAAATATAGGCGGCAATTGGGGTGGAGCCGACAAAGCCAATGGCCGAGACATCGGGGTTATCCAATATCGCGTCGACGGATTCTTTGTCGCCGTTCACAACCTGCAAAATACCATCGGGCAGGCCCGCTTCTTTCATCAATTCAGCCAGCATCAGCGGCACAGATGGGTCACGCTCGGAAGGTTTAAGGATGAAGGCATTGCCACAGACGATGGCGGGGCAGAATTTCCACATTGGAATCATCGCCGGGAAGTTGAACGGCGTAATGCCTGCGGCCACGCCAACCGGCTGACGCAGTGAATACATATCAATGCCGGGGCCAGCGCTGTCGGTAAATTCACCTTTGAGCAGATGCGGTGCGCCGATGCAGAATTCGGCGACTTCCAAGCCGCGCATAACGTCACCTTTGGCATCGGGCAAGGTTTTGCCATGCTCGCGGCTAAGCGCTTCGGCCAATTTGTCCATATCGCGGTTCAATAGGCGGACAAATTCCATCATCACGCGGGCACGGCGCTGCGGGTTGACGGCGCCCCAAGCGGGTTGGGCGGCTTTGGCAGATGCAACGGCTGCATCAAGTTCGGCCTTGCTGGCCAGTGGCGTTTTCGCCTGAATTTCGCCAGTCGCCGGGTTAAAGACATCGGCAAAACGGCCCGAAGTGCCGTGGACATGCTTGCCGTCAATCCAATGTGTAAGCTCTTTCATGGAATCTCTCCTGATGATTTGGGGCATCTTAGTCTTGCAATTTTGCTGTGGCTAGGCGCAGTTTCCCAAAAGGGTTTTGCAAATTTGCATAGGGTGGTGTGATGGCTGACTGGGATGACTTGCGGATATTCTTGGCGGTAGCGCGGGGCGAAAGCCTTTCGCGTGCCGGAAAAACATTGCGATTGGACCCGGCAACTGTGGGGCGGCGGATTGCAAAGCTTGAGGAATCACTTGATGCGCGGCTGTTTACGCGCACGCCGCAGGGCTACGACTTAACCGATGAGGGCCAGCGCCTGCTGCCCCATGCAACCCAAGCCGAGCAGGCAATTAGCGGTGCACGCGAGGAACTCCGCTCTGCGCCCGGCAGCCTAAGTGGGCAAATTCGGATTGGCGCACCTGATGGCAGCGCAAATTATTTATTGCCCCAAGTGATTGCGGCGATATGTGATGATAATCCGGGGCTTGAGGTGCAAATCGTGGCCTTGCCGCGCGTGGTGAACCTGTCTAAGCGCGAGGCGGATATGGCGATTGCGGTTAGCCCGCCCGCAGCGGGGCGGCTGACGGTGCAAAAAATTAGTGATTACAAACTACATTTGGCTGCATCGCGGAGCTATTTGGCCAAGCATCCGGCGATAAATTCGCTCGCTGATTTGCGGCATCATCGGATGGTTGGCTATATTCCTGACCTAATATTTGACAAGGAATTGGATTACCTTGCCGAAACCGGAGCGGATGCGGCAGCGCTCACCTCAAATTCCGTTTCGGTGCAATTTAACTGGGTGCGCCATGGGGCAGGGGTGGCCATTGTGCATGACTTTGCACTGCATGCCGCGCCCGAAATGCGGCGCATTATTCCCGCGCAGCTTAGCCTGACGCGCAGTTTTTACCTGATCCGCCACCCAGATGACCGACGGATCGACCGCTTAAACCGATTCGCGGCGCTGTTGGGAGCGGGCGTGCGGCGCGAAGTGGCGCGGTTGGAAGCACAGGTTGAGGCTGAGTTTGCTTGACTTGGAGGTAATCTCGGTTGCACGATGGGCGTGAATACAACAGGGGGCCGCAATGCTGGTAAAAAACATTCTCGACCAAAAACCGATTACCGGTGTTTTGACAATTAAGTCAACCGATACCCTTATGGTGGCAGCGCAAATATTGTCGGAGAAACGCATCGGCGCGCTGATCGTTTCCGACGCCGATAATCGCGTGGATGGGATTTTATCAGAGCGCGACATCGTGCGCGAGTTGGGGCGCAGCGGAACCGGCTGCATGGACCAGACGGTTGCAACCATTATGACCGGCACGGTCATTGGCTGCCGCCCGAACGACAACTTGATCAGCGTCATGGAAAAAATGACTGATGGCCGGTTTCGACATATGCCGGTTATTGAAGATGGCGCGCTTATTGGGGTCATTTCGATCGGCGATGTCGTCAAACGACGGATTGTTCAGATTGAAAACGAAAATTCGGCAATGTCTGATATGATTGCTGGCAATATTTGAATGCTGCGCATTGGTTTGTATCCCGGCACGTTTGACCCGGTAACACTGGGCCATATGGATGTTATTCGCCGCGCAAGTTCGCTTGTTGATGAATTGGTCATTGGCGTCGCGATTAACCGCGACAAAGGGCCATTGTTTTCATTAGAAGAGCGCGTGGCCATGATTGAGGCCGAATGCGCGCCTGTGACAGCGCTGACCGGCATGAAAATTCGCGTTCATCCGTTTGAAAACCTGCTGATTGATTGCGCGCGCGAAGTTGGCGCAAGCCTGATTGTGCGCGGGCTGCGGGCGGTTTCAGATTTTGAATATGAATTTCAAATGGTCGGTATGAACCGCGCCTTGGATGATACGATTGAAACCGTGTTTTTGATGGCCGAAGCGCAGCATCAGGCAATTGCATCCAAATTGGTGAAAGAAATTGCCCGTTTGGGCGGTGATGTTACGCCTTTTGTACCTAAGGCCGTGGTTGGCGCGTTGCGCGAAAAATTTGAGCAGAACAAGTAGGTGCTTTTCCTTTTGCGTTTGCTTCGTTAGGTAAGGGCAAACGCAAAGGAGAGCCCGATGGCCGATATTAAAGACCCAGAGAATACAATCCTCGTTGAACTGACCGGTGGCACTGTCACCATTGAACTGTTGGCCGATGTGGCCCCGCTGCATTCTGCCCGCATGAAAGAACTGGCCCGCGCCGGTGCCTATGACAATGTTGCCTTTCACCGTGTGATTGATGGTTTCATGGCGCAAACTGGCGATGTGGCCAATGGCAATATGGAAAAAGATTTTAACCTGCGCCTTGCAGGCACGGGTGGTTCTGACCTGCCAAACCTGCCGGCCGAGTTTTCAAGCCTGCCCCATGAGCGTGGCACAATTGGTGCGGCGCGCAGCCAAAGCCCCGATAGCGCCAATTCGCAATTTTTCTTCAACTTCAAAGACAATGGTTTTTTGAACGGGCAATACACCGTTTATGGCCGTGTGCTTGAAGGCATGGAACATGTTGACGCGATTACGCGCGGCGAGCCGCCCGCGAAGCCAGACCGTATGATTTCGGTTAAGGTGGCGGCAGATGCGTAAGCTGTTTAAAACCCTAGCCTTGGTGCTGGGAATGGCGGGTTTTGCGGGTGCAGCCATGGCCCAAATCGGCCCGGTCATGGTAATCACCGTCGATGGGCAGGCCCAAGGTGAGATTCGCATCCAGCTACGCCCCGATTTGGCACCGCTGCATGTGGCGCGGATAACCGAACTGGCCAATTCTGGCGCTTATGATGGCGTGGTGTTCCACCGCGTGATTGCCGGCTTTATGGCCCAGACAGGTGATGTTAAGTTTGGTCGCGCGGAAACTTTTTCCGATGGGCGTGCTGGCATGGGCGGTTCAGATATGAATGACCTACCGGCTGAGTTTTCCGATATTGCCTTTGAACGCGGCATCGTTGGCATGGCGCGCTCGACAGACCCAGACAGCGCCAATTCGCAGTTTTTCATCATGTTTGCACCATCGCCGAACCTAAACGGCCAATATACCGTGATTGGCAAGGTTATTTCCGGCATGGAGATTGTTGACGTAATTAAGCTTGGTGAAGGCGGCAATGGGGCGGTAACCGACACCCCCGACCAAATGCTGCGTGTGGTTGTCGAACCCGGCGCGTAACGCATAAACAACAGCGCGTGAGCGGGGCTGGCGCAAACCGGCCCCGTTCTGCATTCTAGGGGTATGAAACATTTAGCCCTAGCACTCACTCTTCTGGCCGCGCCGTTGGCCGCACCTCTGGCTGCGCAAGCACCGTTTTGGACAAGCGAATGGCCTGACACCGATTTTGGCAACACATCGGTTGATTTTACCGAGATTTTATCGGGCGGGCCCGGCAAGGATGGCATCCCCGCTTTGAATGATCCGGCTTATGAAGCAGCCGCCACTGCCGCAATCACCCCCCAAGAAGCTGTTTTGACGGTTGAACTTAATGGGCAGGCGCGGGCCTATCCGATTCGTTATTTAATGTGGCACGAGATTGCCAATACCGAAGTGGGCGGCGTGCCGCTGGCCGTAACCTATTGCCCGCTGTGCAATTCGGGCATTGTGTTTGACCGGCGGCTAAATGGGCAGGTCTTGGACTTTGGGGTGACGGGCAAGCTGCGCTATTCAGACATGGTGATGTTTGACCGGCAAACCGAAAGCTGGTGGCAGCAATTTACCGGCAAGGGTATCGTCGGCGACATGAATGGCGCGCAGCTAACGCAGGTTATTAGCTGGATGGAGCCAATGGGTGAATTTGTGGCGCGCAACCCCGAAGGCGAGGTTATGGCCCGCCCAGATTCGCCGCGCAGCTATGGCACCAACCCCTATAACGGCTATGATTCGGCCGCCACGCCATTCCTTTACCGCGGCGAAAACCCACCACATGGCATTCCGCCCTTGGCGCGCGTGGTGCGGGTGGGCAACCGTGCTTGGACGCTCGATAGGCTTCAGCGTAACCCTGAAATTGTTGAAGAGGGTGTGCGGATTGTTTGGGAGTCCGGCATGGCCTCACCGCTTGATACAGCGCGCATAAGCGCGGGGCGCGATATCGGCTCGGTCCGGGTTTATGATGCAGCGACCGGAGCTAACATCCTGCATGAGGTGGTATTTGCATTCGCATTCCATGCGTTTGAACCGGATGGAATTTGGATGTTGGGGCCGGAATAATGCCCCCGTTAGCTGCCTCCGGCGGGGATATTTAGGAACAAAAGATGTTAGCCGAGTAGCGCAAGCGCGTGGCGTTTTTTACCAGCCGAGAGTTTGAGCGGTTGGGCCAAATCATCGGCGGTGATCATGCGGCCCGGATCGGTTTGCAACTCGTCATTCACACGCGCCCCAGATTCTGCAACGAGGCGTTTGGCTTCTTTGCCGCTGGAAGCCAAACCGGCACGCACGAAGAGCTGCGCAAGG
>Ga0105054_10003359_pt1 | contig 24850 bp, 20 predicted proteins | sample BON02_FD_78091 | JGI IMG/M metagenome (GOLD analysis project Ga0105054, IMG submission 78091) | Freshwater microbial communities from Lake Bonney liftoff mats and glacier meltwater in Antarctica - BON-02 (megahit assembly) | ecosystem: Environmental > Aquatic > Freshwater > Ice > Glacier...
AAGCTTTACGCCTTGCGCAAGCAGACGCCCGAACCGGTGTTCGGCATCATTAAGTCGGTGCTGGGGTTCCGCCAGTTTCTGCTGCGCGGGCTCGAAAAGGTGCGCGGCGAATGGAGCCTTGTGACCATGGCCTGGAACCTGAAGCGGATGTTCGTCCTGGCGGGCGCGAATTGAGCCGCGATCGGGCTAATTCGTGCCCAAATCGGCCCCAGCCCCGCGCTGGTGCCGCGCTTGCACCGCCAAAATCCGGTTGATCAGCCATCGCGACCACCACGAGCCGATCCAGCGCCTTCAGTGGCCATGGTTTCCGCCAGAATACCCAGAACCGCAGACATCTCACGCCGACAGGCTGCTAGGATCAGTCTCGCTTCCGTACCGGATTGGCCATGGAACCCGTGACATTTGCGCTTGCCGGGCTGAGCTGGGTGGTCGCCGCCTCGGTGCTCGAGGAGGCGGGGATCACGCCGAAATCGGTGCTTGAGATGGTGCTGGGTGGCATCCTGGGCAACGAGGCGCATCGGCTCTATCGGACCAAGTTGCCGCGGCTGGTCCAGGGGCTGACGGGGCTGTCGTTGCCCGAGAACCACGATCTCGCCCGCGCGGTGCGCTCGGCACAGTTCGCGGCGCTGGCGCTGCTGTGCAAGGAGTATCGCGCGGCCCGGCGCGCCGCGTGGCACGCGGCGACGGAGGCACGGCCGACGGACTTCCTCGATGGTGCCGACACATTCTGCCGCGACGGGGCCAAGCGGTGCGATGCCACGGAGGTGGCCTTCGACCTCAACGTGACCGACACGCTGCGCGCGGCCTTTGAAGGGCTGTTGGCCGACCCCGTGCCCGGCGGTCCGGCCGGCCTGCGGGCGGAGGCGCTGGCCGAATTTGCCGAGGAGGCGGTATTGGCCGAGCTGCGGGGGCATCTTGGGACGGTTGCGATTCCGCCGGGCTTCGAGGCGCAGTTCCGCGGCCGCGCCGAGGGAAGGCAGGGCTTCCTTGCCCTGTTCGGCGCGTTCTTCTCCGACCGCATCAAGCCCGACACGCCGGCCCGGGCCATCATGACCACCAGGCTGCTGGCGCGCATCGAGGGGTTGGCGTTCGACAGCACGGAGATACTGGTGCGCATCGAGCACCGCTTCGGCGCGCTGCTGGTGCCGATCAAGCAGGACACGAAGGAGATCCTGCGGCGCCAGGACGAGGAGGGGCGGCGGGCGGCGGACCGCCATGCCGCGCAGACCGACGCGCAGCTTCGGCTGGAGCGCCTCGTGATGGATGCGGCCGGCGGCGGCGCGCCCGCTGTGCGGGCCATCGCCGATATCCGCGAGCTGCTGCGCCCGGCCAACGCCGACATTGACGCCATCCCCGCCGAGCAGCTTCCGGGCCTTATGCGCCGCATCCTCGACGAACTGGTCCGGCCGGCCGCGCCGCTGTCGCCCGACCTGCCCGGGGCGGTGCGGCACGCCATCGCGGAGTCCGAGCGGCTGGCGCGCGATCTGCGCCTGGCCGAGGCCACCGCCGGGCTGGATGCGGCGATCGCCCAGCGCCGCGCGGCCCGGCAGGACGAGGCGTTTGCCGATGCCGCCCTGCTGGCCGAGCGCGGCCGGCTGGCCCGGCTCGCCCTGCGCTACCGCGAGGCGGCGGGGTTCCATGGCGAGGCGGCGGACCTGGTCGGCTTCGATGCAAAAGCGGCCTGGGCGCATCGGGTCAACTCCGCCCTCGCGCTTTCCGATCAAGGACGCGAGTTCGGCGACAACGACGCGCTGCGCGAGGCCATCGCAGCCTATGGCAACGCCCTGGCGCTGGTGCCGCGCGCGCGGGTGCCGCTCGACTGGGCGGGGACGCAGAACAATCTCGGCAACGCGCTCCAGGCGCTTGGCGAGCGGGAAGCGGGGACGGCGCGGCTGAAGCAGGCGGTGGCGGCCTATCGCGCGGCGCTGGAGGAATTGACGCGCGCGCGGGTGCCGCTCGACTGGGCGAGGACGCAGAACAATCTCGGCAACGCGCTCTTGAGGCTTGGCGAGCGGGAAGCGGGGACGGCGCGGCTGGAGGAGGCGGTGGTGGCCTATCGCGCGGCGTTGGAGGAATGGACGCGCACGCGGGTGCCGCTCGACTGGGCGAGGACGCAGAACAATCTCGGCAACGCGCTCCGGGCGCTTGGCGCGCGGGAAGCGGGAACGGTGCGGCTGGAGGAGGCGGTGGCGGCCTATCGCGCGGCGCTGGAGGAATTGACGCGCGCGCGGGTGCCGCTCGACTGGGCGACGACGCAGAACAATCTCGGTGACGCGCTCCAGGCGCTTGGCGCGCGGGAAGCCGGAACGGCGCGGCTGGAGGAGGCGGTGGCGGCGTTCGAGGCCTGCCTTTCGGTGGCCGAGACGGGGTGGCTCGTCGAATGGGTGCAGGAGGTGCGCCGGAATCGCGACGCCGCGCGCGAGGAGATTGCGCGGCGGCGCGGGTAGGCGGGTCCAGGGGCCGCCGGCCCCTGGCGGGTTGAGGGCGGAGCCCTCGCCTTGCTGCTTCAGTCCTCGGCGGGCTCCGCAGGCAGGTAGACCTGGGAGCCTGATTTCTTGAATTCCTCGCTTTTGGCGGTCATTCCGGCCATGCGCAGGGTTTCGTCGCGGATGTCGTGGCTGATTTTCATGGAGCAGAATTTGGGGCCGCACATGGAGCAGAAATGGGCGACCTTGTGGGCTTCCTTGGGCAGGGTTTCGTCGTGGAACTGGCGGGCGGTGTCGGGGTCCAGCCCCAGGTTGAACTGGTCCTCCCAGCGGAACTCGAAGCGGGCGCGGCTGATGGCGGCGTCGCGCAGTTGCGCCTGCGGGTGGCCTTTGGCGAGGTCGGCGGCGTGGGCGGCGATGCGGTAGGTGATGACGCCGGTTTTCACGTCGTCGCGGTTGGGCAGGCCGAGGTGTTCCTTGGGGGTGACGTAGCAGAGCATGGCGGTGCCGAACCAGCCGATCATGGCCGCCCCGATGGCCGAGGTGATGTGGTCGTAGCCCGGGGCGATGTCGGTGGTCAGTGGCCCGAGGGTGTAGAAGGGGGCTTCGCCGCATTCGCGGAGCTGTTTTTCCATGTTGATCTTGATCTTGTGCATCGGCACGTGGCCGGGGCCTTCGATCATGACCTGGCAGCCTTTCGCCCAAGCGATCTTGGTGAGTTCGCCGAGGGTTTCGAGCTCGGCGAACTGGGCGGCGTCGTTGGCATCGGCGTTGGAGCCGGGGCGCAGGCCGTCGCCGAGGGAGAAGCTGACGTCGTATTTGCGCATGATGTCGCAGATTTCGGCGAAGTTTTCGTAGAGGAAACTCTCGCGGTGATGGGCGAGGCACCAGCGGGCCATGATGGAACCGCCGCGGGAGACGATGCCGGTGGTGCGGCGCGCAGTCAGCGGCACGTAGGCGAGGCGGACACCGGCGTGGATGGTGAAGTAGTCCACGCCCTGTTCGGCCTGTTCGATGAGGGTGTCGCGGAAGACTTCCCAAGTGAGCAGGTCGGGGTTGCCGCCGACTTTTTCGAGCGCCTGGTAGATGGGCACGGTGCCGATGGGGACCGGGGCGTTGCGCATGATCCAGCTGCGGATGTTGTGGATGTTGCGGCCTGTGGAGAGGTCCATGACGGTGTCGCCGCCCCAGCGGATGGCCCAGACGAGTTTTTCGACTTCCTCGGCCGCCGAGGAGGTGACGGCGGAGTTGCCGATGTTGGCGTTGATCTTGACCAGGAAGTTGCGGCCGATGATGACGGGTTCGAGTTCCGGGTGGTTGATGTTGGCGGGGATGATGGCGCGGCCGGCGGCGATTTCGGAGCGGACGAATTCGGGGGTGACGAAGGCGGGGATTTCGGCGCCGAAGCTTTCGCCGTCGGCCAGGCGTTCCTCGGCGCCTTCGACCATCTCGGCGCGGCCGAGGTTTTCGCGGTGGGCGACGTAGATCATCTCCTCGGTGATGATGCCGGCGCGGGCGAATTCGTATTGGGTGACCATTTGGCCGTCGGCCGCGGCCAGCACGACGCGGGGGGCTGGGCAGGCGGGGACGAGCTTGTCTTCGGGGACGAAGCCGTTGTCCTCGGGCTTGACGGCGCGGGGGGTGACGGTGGCGAAGCCGCGGGTGGCGAGCCAGGGGGCGCGGATTGTGGGCAGGCCGGCTTCGAGGTCGATGGTGGCGGCGGGGTCGGTGTAGGGGCCGGAGGTGTCATAGACGCGGAAGGGCGGCTCGTTGGCGGTGGGGTGGAGGTCGATTTCGCGGAACGGCACCGCGATGTCGGGCCGGCAGGGCGGGCTTGAGTGGATTTTCCGCGAGCCGGCGATGGGGCCGGTGGTGACGGCGGCGGGCTTGGTCTGGACGTTCATTGGGGTTCCCCTTGCGCGATGGGCGGGCCGGCGCAGAGGCGGGACAATTGTGGCGGCGGCTTCCCGTCCCTACGCCGGCATGACCCGGATCAGGTTCTCAGGGTCACCGCGCTGGCCTTTCGGCCGATCGGTATCTCAGCCCCTTGTCGGGGCCCCCCTCGGATGGGCGGATGCTGCGCGCGTCCTGCGGGGTTTGTCAAACGCCAGGTTCGAGAGGGCGCAAGGCTACAGCGGGGCGATGCGGCCGGTGCGTTGGGCCAATTGGGCGAGGGCGGGCACCAGGGGCAGGGCCAGCAGGCTGAGCATGGCCATGGCGAGGAAGACGGTGCCGGTGCCGTCATAGGCGGTGCCGACGAGCCAGATCAGCAGGCCGAGCGAGACGGTTCCGCCGAGGGCGGCGTGCAGCGTCTGGGCGCTGGCGGCGCGTTCGGGCGGGATGGCGCGGCTGAGGATCAGCATGGCCGACAGGTGCTGCATACCGAAGGTGGCGCCGTGCAGGGCCTGGACGGCGATGAGGGGGGCGAGGTCGGTGGTGAGGCCCGTGACTGTCCAGCGCAGCACGCCGGCGGCGGCGGCGAGGCCGGTCAGCGCGGCGGGTCCGAGGCGGGTGGCGACGCGGCGGGCCCAGATGAACAGCAGGATTTCCGCCAGCACCCCTTCGGCCCAGAGCAGGCCGATCACCGCCTCGCTGATGCCGGCGTCGCGCCAGTGCAGGGAGGCGAGGCTGTAGTAGGCGGCGTGCGATCCCTGGATGCAGGCGGTGGCCAGGACGGTCAGCAGGAAGGCGCGGTTGCGCAGCAGGCCCATCCCGCCGGCCATGCTGCCGCGGGCGCGGGGCGGCGTGTGCTCGGCATCCGGCAGGGCGGGGCCGAGCAGGGCGGCCAGGCCGTGCCCGGCGGCCATGAGCAGCGGCGCGAGGAACATGCCGAAGAGGCCGAGCAGCCAGCCGCCGACCGCTGTGGCGGCCATGAAGGCGGCCGATCCGCTGGCGCGCACCAGGCCGTAGTCGATGCGGCGTTCGCGGGAGAGGGCGATGGCGACGACGTCGGCCAGGGGCATCAGGGCCGAGGCGGCGGCGGCCTGGAGCACGACGACGATCAGGGCCGGCCAGAAGCCGTGGGCGGGCAGGAAGGCGAAGCTGGCCAGGGCGGCCAGGGCGGCGGCGGCAGTGAGCACGTGGCGGCGGGGGCGTGCGTCGGCGAGGCGGCCCCAGACGGGGGCGGCCAGCACGCGGCCGATCGAGGCGGCGGCCAGCACCGTGCCGATCTCGGCCGCCGACAGGCCGCGGTCGGCCAGCCATAGCGGCAGGAAGGCGGTGGCGATGCCCGCGGCCATGAAGACGCCGCACAGGAACAGCGACAGGCGCGCGCCCGGCGACATCATCGCGGCATGGGAGGTTCGGTGCGCCAGGCGGGATGCTAGGCGCGGTGCTCGGCGAGGACTTCGGCGGCGGCGCGCTCGCGCAGCTTGCGGGCCATCGAGGCGATGCCGTTGCCGCGGTTGGTGGACAGCGCCTCTAGCAGGCCGAGTTCCTTGAGGAAGACCGGGTCGGTGGCCATGATCTCGGCGGGGGTGCGGCCGGTGTAGACGCGCAGGAGGAGGGCGACGAGGCCGGAGACGATGGCGGCGTCCGACGCGCCGGCGAAGTAGAGCTTGCCGTCGCGGTTGGTGGCTTCCATCCAGACCTTGCTCTGGCAGCCCGGGACGCGGTGGGTGTCGTTGGCCCAGTCGTCGGGGAAGGGAGGGAGCTTGCGGCCGAGTTCGATGATGTATTGGTAGCGCTCCATCCAGTCGTCGAACACGCCCAGCTCTTCGCCGATGGCGGCGATGGCGTCGGCGGCGCTGGGGTCTTCGGGGGCGAGGAAGGGGTCACTCATGAGGCGGATGTGCGTGCGCGGTGGGCGATCGTCAAGCGCGGCGAGCGAGGGGCCCCTTTGCGTGGCGGTCGGATCGTGCTGTGGTCCGGCGCCGGGGGATGCGCCCTATCGGAAAATGGGAGGTTTGCGACGTGTTCAGCCACATGATGATCGGCAGCAACGATATCGACCGATCGAAGAAGTTCTACGATGCGCTGCTCGGCGCGATGGGCGGCAAGCCCGGGATGCAGGATGCCAAGGGGCGGCTGATCTACATGCACGATGGCGGATTGTTCATGGTGACGAAGCCGATCGACGGCCAGGCGGCGTCGTGTGCCAATGGCGGGACGATCGGGTTCGCGATGGCCAGCCCGGAACAGGCCGACGCCTGGCACAAGGCCGGGGTGGCGAATGGCGGGGCGGCGATCGAGGACCCGCCGGGGGTTCGGCAGAGCGCGGCCGGGGCGCTGTACCTGGCGTATCTGCGCGACCCCGATGGCAACAAGCTGTGCGGGCTGCATCGGACGCCGAAGGCCTGAGCAGGCCCGACCCGGGGTTTGCCGGGCAGTTTGCGGTGAGAAGGCCCTCTTCCCTGGTGGGGGGAGGGCGTACTGCTGCGTGGCCCTCGAAGGGTACATAGCGCCAAAGGATCAGGGGCCGTACAGGTTCGGCACATACAGGTCCGGCGGCAGGGTTGCGCGCTCGTAGTCGGGATTGAATACCCGCTCCGGCAGCGCGACCTGCTCCTGCGGCACCGTCTCGCAGGGTAGCTTGGACAGCAGGTGCGCGATGCAGTTCAGCCGCGCCCGCTTCTTGTCGTTGCCTTCCACGATGTACCAGGGCGCCTCGGGGATGTTGGTGCGGGCGAACATCGCTTCCTTGGCCTTGGTGTACTGCTCCCACCGGATGCGCGACTGCAGGTCCATCGGCGACAGCTTCCACTGCTTGATCGGGTCGTGGATGCGCATCAGGAAGCGCAGCTGCTGCTCCTCGTCGGTGATCGAGAACCAGTACTTGATGAGGATGATGCCGGAGCGCAGCAGCATCCGCTCGAAGCCGGGCACGTCGCGGAAGAAATCCTCCACCTGCTGCTCGCTGGCGAAGCCCATCACCCGTTCCACGCCGGCGCGGTTGTACCAGCTGCGGTCGAACAGGACGATCTCGCCGGCGGCGGGAAGATGCGGCACGTAGCGCTGGAAATACCACTGCGTTCTCTCGCGGTCCGACGGCGCGGGCAGGGCGACGACACGGCAGGTGCGCGGGTTGATGCGCTGGGTGATGCGCTTGATCACGCCGCCCTTGCCGGCGCTGTCGCGGCCCTCGAACAGAACCACCACCTTCAGCCCGGCATGCATCACCCAGTCCTGCAGCTCGACCAGCTCGGATTGCAGGCGCAGCAGCTCGCGGAAATACTGGCCCCGGTCCATGGTGCTGACGCGGCGGTTGGCCAGCAGGGTGCGCAGTTCCGGCGGCAAGCGGCCGTCGTCGATCTCCTGCTCCAGCTCCTCGTCGAAATCATCTTGCAGCTCACGTTGCAGCCAGCTGGTCTGGCCCGCTTCCTTGCCGCCGATCGTCACGTGGGTTGCCGCGTTCTTGCGCGCCGCCGTCTTGCCCGTTGCCTTGTTGGCCGTCTGCTTGGTGGCCGTCTTCTTCCTGGTCGGCATCGTCCCTGCCCTGTCCTACCCTGTCTTGCGCGGCGAGGCATGGAGCCTGTGCCGCGCCGATGGACGCGCGTCGGTGGCGCCAGCCCGCTGTTGAGAAGCGCAAATCGTCTGGTCGGATATTGCTCTATCGCATTGCGCGCCGGGGGGAAGATGAAGAAAATAAAACAGTCGGGCGGCCCAGGGTGGGGCAGGCTGGGCAGCGACACGGCCCGCGTGGTGTGCTATGACGTTGTGATCTTTCGGCCCTGCGCATGCCCTGGGCGTGAAGCTGCGGCAATGCCGGCATGCCGCGGAACCATCGCCCGGGCGCCGCGTCATGGGAAGTTGACCGCGCGTATCTTCCAAGGAACATGCCGGGCGGGTATTCAGGCGCAGCCACCGAGCCTGGATGGCCAACAGCGGTGGCGCATCAAACGGGAAGCCTGACTTTGAGAAAACAGAAAAACGACCGCCAGCGGCAATCCCGGGGGTGGAACGACGACAGCAGCAGCCTTTATGGCAACGCCCCTGAACCGGTGTCCTTTCCGTCGTTTTCGGTCGCTTCGTCCGCGCCGGAAGTGGACGCGACGGTCAACTGGTACAACGCGGAGAAGGGCTTCGGCTTCGTCGCCCTGGCCGATGGATCGGGGGATGCGTTCCTGCATGTGAGCGCGTTGCAGGCCGCCGGGTTGCAGGCGGTCGCGCCGGGCGCGATCGTGAAGGTGCGGATCGGCAAGGGCCAGAAGGGCCGGCAGGTCGACCAGGTTCTGTCGGTTACCGAAGGACCGGCGGTGGCGCAGGCGCCGCGTGGCCCGCAGGGTGCGCGCGGCAGTGCGCCGGAACGCCCGCGCCGCCAGGTTGACCTGAGCACGGCCGTAGAAACGGCCGGCACGGTGAAATGGTACAATGCCCAGAAGGGCTTCGGCTTCATCAGCCCGGACGGCGGCGGCAAGGACGTGTTCGTTCACGCCACCGCGCTGGAGCGTGCCGGGCTCTCGACGTTGGACGACGGCCAGTCGGTGCGGATGAGTGTCGTGCAGGGTGCCAAGGGGCCGGAGGCTGCCTCGGTCAGCGTTGCATAGCGCGTAAGCCCTCGGTGCCGGCGGCGGCGTTGCGATGGCCTTCATGCTGGCACTGCGTATTGCCCGCCGCGACCTGCGCGGCTCGGCCCGTGCGTTCAGGCTGCTGATTGCCGGGATCGCGCTGGGGACGGCGGCGGTCGCGGCGGTGGGGCTGCTGTCGGCGGCGATCCTGGGGGGCATGCGCGACAATGCGCGCATGACCGTGGGCGGCGACATATCGCTGCGGCTGTTCCACCAGCCGCCAGCGCCCGCGCAGTTGGCGGCTTTCGCCGCGGCCGGCCAAGCCAGCCTGACCGCCGAACTGCGCCCGCTCGCCCATCGCGGGGCGCGCAGCGCGCTGGTTGAGTTGAAGGCGATCGACGACGGCTATCCGTTGTATGGCGCGTTGGTGCTGAAGCCGGCGGCGGGCCCGGCCGAGGCCTTCGGGCAACGCGACGGGGTGTGGGGGGCAGCGGTGGCGCCGGCGCTGCTGGAGGCGCTGGGAGCTGTGCTCGGCGACATCGTGACCGTGGGCGGCCGGCGCTTCGAACTGCGTGCGACCATTGAGGATGAGCCCGACCGGGCGATGCGCGCCTTCAGCCTCGGCCCGCGAATGATTGTGGGGCTGGCCGCGGTGGCAGGCACCGAGCTGGTGGCGCCGGGGGCGCAGGTCTATTGGTACAGCCGCATCCGCCTGGCCCCGGGGCAGGACGCGGGGCAGGACGCGGCGGCGGCGATCGCGGCGATAGAGCGGGGCTTTCCCGATGCCGGGTTCCGCATCGTCGCGGCGGCCGACGGGGTGCCGGGGGTGGAGCGGAGCGTGGCGTTCGTCAGCTCGCTGCTCGGCCTGAGCGCCATGGGCATGCTGCTGATCGGCGGCATCGGCGTGGGCAGCGCGGTGTCGGCCTATCTCGACCGGAAGCGCGGCACCATTGCCAGCCTGCGGGCGCTCGGCGCGCCGGCGTCGCTCATCCTGCGCGTGTACCTGGTGCAGGTGATGGCGGCGGCGGCGCTGGGCGTGGGGTTCGGGGTGGCGTCGGGCGTGGTTGCGGCGCATGCGGCCTTGGCACTGCTGGGGGCCCAGCTGGGCGACGGGTTGGCGCTGCGGGGCGGCATCGCGGCCGGGCCGCTGGTGTTGGCCGGGGGAGCCGGGTTGCTGGTGGCGCTGCTGTTCGCGCTGCGGCCGCTGGGACAGGCGGCAGGCCGGCGGCCGCAGGCGCTGTTTCGCTCGGTGGCGGCACCGGAGGCCGGGGGCCTCGGCGCTGGCATGCGGGTGGCGATCGGGGTGGTCGCCGCGCTGCTGGCGCTGCTGCTGGTCTGGTCGGCGCCGTTGCCGGTCGTGGCCGCGGTCTTCGGGGTGGCGGCGGCGGGCGTGGCGTTGGCCTTTCTTGGCCTAGGGCGGGCGGTTGCCTGGGCGGCGCGGCGGCTGGGGCGGATGCGGGGGCTGCGGCACGGGCTGCTGCGCCTGGCGCTCGGCAACCTGCACCGGCCGGGAGCCCCCACGGCGGCGATGGCGATGGCGGTGGGGCTGAGCGTCACCCTGCTGGTGACTGTCGCGGTGGTGCGCGCCAATGCCGAACGGCACCTTGCCGCCACCCTGCCGGCGACGGCGCCGGATTTGGTGGTGCTGAACATCGCCCCGGCGGACGGCACCGGCTTCGACCGGGCGCTGGCTGGGATGCCGGGGGTCGTGCGCTGGCAGCGCGCGCCGTTCCTGCATGCGCGGGTGAGCCACATCGCCGGGCAGAGGGTGGCGGAGCGGCGGATTCCGGCCGCTGCGGGGTTTGTCATCCGCGGTGACCGGGGGGTTTCGTGGCAGGCCGCCGCGCCGGAGGCGGGGGTGGTGGCCGGCGCCTGGTGGGCTGCCGGCTACCAGGGGCCGCCGCTGGCGTCGCTGGACGAGGCGGTAGCCGGCCGGCTGGGGGTGGCGGTGGGCGACAGCATCACGCTGATCCTGCCCGGCGGGCCGCTGGAGGCCAGGATCGCGAACCTGCGGCGCGTCGACTGGACCGGGCTTGGCCTGGACTTTCCCATCCTGCTGTCGCCGCCGCGCGACCTGCCGCCGCATCGCGAGGTGGCGGCGGTGTGGCTGGCACCGGGCACCGCCGGCGACACGCGGGCGGCGCTGGCGCGGCTGTTCCCGGAGTCGCCGAGCATCGCGGTGGACGAAGTGATCGAGGTGCTGGCGGGCGCGGTGGCGATGGCCGGGGCATTGCTGGCGGCGGCGGTGGCGGCGACGGGCGTGGCGGCGCTGGTGGTGCTGGGGGGTGCGGTGGCGGCGACCCGGGGCCGGCGGCTGCGCGAAGCCGTGGTGCTGAAGGTGCTGGGCGCGACCCGCCGCCAGGTGCTCGTGGCGACGATGCTGGAGTTCGCGCTGCTCGGCGGGGTGGTGGCCGGGGTGTCGGTAGCGCTCGGCACCCTGGCGGCATGGGCGGTGGTGGAGCGATTCGTGGCGTTCCGGCCGGCGCTGGGGGCGTCGCTGCCCTGGGCGGCGATGGCGCTGGCGGTGATGGCCGCGGCCGGGATGGTGGGTGCCATTCGCGCCCTGGGGCCGCCGGCTGCTTGGGTGCTGCGACGCGGGGAGTAATACCAACCGCCGTCAAGAACGATCCTTCGTTAGGCAAGGCCAGGGCTTCGCCCTGGACCCACCAGGTCCCGAGCGCGCCTCCGCGCGACGGGTCAAGCCCCTGGACCTTAACTATATGATAATAAAATGGTTTCTAAAGGCCGCCGGCCTTTGGTGGGTCCAGGGCAAAGCCCTGGCCTTGCCTTGCCTTGTTTCTTTGGTTGCGATCAGACGAGGTCGAAGCGGTCGGCGTTCATCACCTTGTTCCATGCCGCCACGAAGTCGCCGACGAATTTGCGGTTGGCATCGGCTGCGGCGTAGACCTCGGAGACGGCGCGGAGTTGCGCGTTGGAGCCGAAGACGAGGTCGGTGCGGGTGGCGATCCATTTCTGCGTGCCGGTCTTGCGGCAGGTGCCGGCGAAAACCTCGTCGGCTTGCCCGTCCACCAGCTTCCATGCCATGCCCATGTCCAGCAGGTTGACGAAGAAGTCGTTGGTGAGTTGACCGGGGCGATCGGTGAAGACGCCTTCCTTCCTGCCGCCGTGGTTGGCGCCGAGAACGCGCAGGCCGCCGAACAGTACGGCCATCTCGGGGGCGCTCAGGGCGAGAAGCTGGGCGCGGTCGACCAGCAGTTCCTCGGTGGGCACGTTGAAGGCGACCTGGAGGTAGTTGCGGAAGCCGTCGGCGCGGGGTTCCAGCGGCTCGAAGCCGGCGGCGTCGGTCTGCTCGGCCGAGGCGTCGGTGCGGCCGGGGGTGAAGGGTACCTGGATGTCGTGGCCGGCGTCCTTCGCTGCCTTCTCGACCGCGGCGCAGCCGCCGAGGACGATGAGGTCGGCGATGGAGACCTTCTTGCCGCCTTTGGAGGCACCGTCGAACTCGGCCTTGATACCTTCCAGCGCCTGCAGAACCTTGGCGAGGCGGGCGGGCTCGTTCACCTCCCAGTCCTTCTGCGGCGCGAGCCGGATACGCCCGCCATTGGCGCCGCCGCGGTGGTCGGAGCCGCGATAGGTGGAGGCGGAGGCCCAGGCGGTGGCGACCAGTTCGGGGGTGGTGAGGCCGGAGTCGAGGATCTTCTTTTTGAGGCTGGCGACGTCGGCGGCATCGATCGGCGCGTGGTCGGCCTTGGGGATAGGGTCCTGCCAGAGGAGGTCCTCGGCCGGCACCTCGGGGCCGAGGTAGCGCGCCCTGGGGCCCATGTCGCGGTGGCACAGCTTGAACCAGGCGCGGGCGAAGGCGTCGGCGAACTGGTCGGAGTTGTCGCGGAACCGCTCGGAGATCTTGCGGTAGGCCGGGTCCATCTTCATCGCCATGTCGGCGGTGGTCATCATCGTCGGCACGCGACGGTCGGGGCTATGGGCGCCCGGCGCCATGTCCTCGGGCGCCTGGTTGACGGGCTGCCACTGCTTGGCGCCGGCGGGGCTGGTGGTGAGTTCGTAGTCATAGTCGAGCAGCATGTGGAAATAGCCGCCGTCCCATTTGATGGGATTCGGCGTCCAGGGGCCTTCGAGGCCGCTGGTGATGGTGTGGTCGCCGATGCCGCTCTCGTGGCCGCTCTGCCAGCCGAGGCCCTGCTGGGCGATGTCGGCGCCTTCGGGCTCGGCGCCGAGCTTGGCGGCGTCGCCGGCGCCGTGGCACTTGCCGAAGGTGTGGCCGCCGGCGGTCAGCGCCACGGTCTCCTCGTCGTTCATGCCCATGCGGGCGAAGGTTTCGCGGATGTCGCGGCCGGACTGGATCGGGTCGGGATTGCCGCCGGGGCCCTCGGGGTTGACGTAGATCAGGCCCATCTGGACGGCGGCGAGCGGACTTTCGAGCACCTTCTCCTCGGCGATGCGGGTGTCGCCGAGCCACTGTTCCTCGCTGCCCCAGTAGATGTCCTTCTCGGGCTCGAAGACGTCGGCGCGGCCGCCGCCGAAGCCGAAGACAGGCCCGCCCATCGACTCGATGGCGACGTTGCCGGCCATGATCAGCAGGTCGGCCCAGGAGAGCTTGCGGCCATACTTCTGCTTGACCGGCCAGAGCAGGCGGCGGGCCTTGTCGAGGTTGGCGTTGTCGGGCCAGCTGTTGAGGGGGGCGAAGCGCTGCGCGCCGGAGGAGGCGCCGCCGCGGCCGTCGCCGGTGCGGTAGGTGCCGGCGCTGTGCCAGGCCATGCGGATGAAGAAGGGCCCGTAATGCCCGTAATCGGCCGGCCACCAGGGCTGGCTGTCGGTCATCAGCGCGTGGAGGTCTTTTTTCACCGCCGCGTAGTCGAGCGACTGGAACTCCTTCCGATAGTCAAAATCGTCGCCCATCGGGTTCGGGGAAAGACCATTCTGATGGAGGATATCGATTGCGATCTGATTCGGCCACCAGTCGCGGTTGGTGCGACCCAACAGGGATCTTATCGCAGCTGGCTTCCGCGCGGGACAGCTCAGCGGTCCGGTGGCATTTGTGTCCATGTTATTGCCCTATCGCTGGATGTGCAGCACGAGGCTACCCGTTCTTCATGACCGATGGAAACCTATTGTTTCGATCGAGGGTTTCAACGGATCGATCAGCGGGCGCGCCGCCGCTTGGCCGAGAGCGGGAAAAGTCGCGCCCGGGCCGGCCGGCACTATCCCACCTGGGGAGGCCGTGGCCAGTCACTATAACGGGAGGGGTGGGGACGGGAGCGGTGGGACGGGAGGGGTGGGGCCGAAAGAAGATGGGCCGGTTCAGCCGCCGACCAGGCGCACCCAGTCGGGCAGGTTGTAGTGGTTGGAGATTCGCGCCACGCGGCCTTCGCGCAGGGTGAAGAAGGCTCCGGCCGGCAGCACGTAGGCCTGGCCGGCGGCGGGCGGGGTGCCGGGCGGCACGCCGGGGTCGGTGGCGATGTAGGTGCCATGCACGACGAACTCGGCGGCGGCGCACGTGCCCGTGGGTTCGGTCATCACCACGATGTCCTCGATGCGCTCGGCGTAGCAGCGGTCCATGTGCGCCATGAAGCGGGCGAAGGCGGCGCGGCCCACCTCACGGCCACCCTGGCTCACCTCGTGCACCACGTCCTTGGCGAGCAGGGCGAGGAAGGCGTCGCGGTCGCCGTTGTTGAAGGCGGCGTAGTAGGCGCGCACGAGGCGTTCGGCTTCATTCATGGCAGCGAGGTTCATGGGGGTGCGGTGTCCCGTCGGGGTTCAGCGGATGACGAAGCGGGCGGCGGTTTGCGGCGCGAAGGGTGTGCTGGCGGCGATCGCCGCGGCCACCGTTTCGTCCAGGCCGGGGCCGGCGTCGTAGGGCGCGATGGCGCGGTCGCGCAGCACGGCGTAGCCGTCGCCGCCGCCGCGCAGGAAATTGTTGGTGACCACGCGGTAGCGCCGGGCAGGGTCGACCTGGGCGAAGCCGCCTGGCACCGCGATTTCGAGCGCCACCAGCCGGGCATCGGGCGCGGCGAGGGGGTTCCAGGCGATGCGCATGCCGGCGACCTGGGGGAAGGCGCCGGCGCCCAGGCGGGCGAGGCCGTTGGCGACCGCTGCAAGCAGGTCCGCCCCGGTGAGTTCCAGCGTGGCCACGGTGTTGCCGAAGGGCAGCATGGTCAGCACGTCGCCCAGGGTGATCTCGCCTGCGGGCAGGCCGGTGCGGATGCCGCCGGCGTTCATCAGGGCCACGTCGGCCCCCTGGACCGCGGCGAGCATGGCGTCGGCGATGAAGCTGCCCAGGGCGCATTCGCCGATGCGGCAGGCGGTGTTGCCCACCGGCGCGGCGAGGCGCCCGACGACGCGCCGGCGCACCCCTTCGAGCTGGGCGGCGTAGAAGGCGACGATGCCGGCCACCTGCTCGTCCTCTGGCAGGGCCAGGCTGACGTGGCGGCAATCCCCGCCATAGGCGAGCACGGTGCCGTCGGCCGCGACATCGATGTCCAGCCGGCCGAAATAACGCCCGAAGGCCGCGGCCTGCACCACCACCGCGCGCCCGGCCGGGCCGCTGATGGCTTGGTGGGCCGGGCCGGCGGCACCTGGTTCGCTGTCGGACAGCAGGGTGTGGGTGTGGCCGCCGACCAGCACGTCCATGCCCGGCACCTGGCCGGCCAGGGTCATGTCCACGTCCAGTCCCAGATGCGACAGGGCGATCACCAGCCTGGCCCCCTCGGCGCGCAGCGTGGCGGTGGAGCGGGCCAGGGCGGCGGCCGGGTCGGTGAACCGCACGTGCGGGCCGGGGGACGAGCCGATGGCCGTCGCCGTGGTGGTCAGCCCCACCAGGCCCAGGCGCAACCCGGCCTTTTCCAGGATGACATGGGGCCGGACGAGGCCGGCCAGATGGGGGTCGGCGACGGCGTCGGTGTTGGCGGAGAGCACGGGGAAGCGGGCGGCGCGCACGAAGCGGGCGAGGTTTTCCGGGCCGTTGTCGAACTCGTGGTTGCCGAGCGCCATGGCCTCGGTGCCCAGCGCGTGCATGACCGCCAGTTCCACGTCGCCGCGCCAGGCGGTGTAGAACAGGCTGCCCTGGAATTGGTCGCCGGCATCGACCAGCAGCACGCTGCGCCCGTCGGCTTCCGCGGCGGCGCGCTCGGCGGCCAGGGCGGTGGCCAGGCGGGCCGCCCCGCCGTGGCAGGCCGGGCGGGGTGGCGCGCCGGCCTGGGCGGGCTGGCAGGTCAGGGCGCGGGCGTCGACCGGCTCGTGGCGCGCGTGGAAGTCGTTGATGTGCAGGATGGTCAGCCGGTGCGCGGCGGCACCTTCGGCGAGCCGGGACAGCGGCAGAGTGCCGAGCGCCCCCAGGAACAGTCTGCGCGAGAGGATCATTCATGCAGCATAGCGGGCTTCGCGGCGGTTTTCATGCCGCCCTGCGTGACTCTTCGGTGGCGGAGGGGTTGCCAAGGCGGGGGGATCGGACGATGTAGAGGCAACCGGACCGCTGCGGTCCGCTTTGGTGCCGGCGCCTTGTTGGGTGTCGGTGTCATGCGACGCCGATGCCTTGCGACCGCGCCCGGCTTGGCTGATGCCTCGCGCATCGCAGCCGTATAGAAGACCGCCGGATGCCAAAACGCCCATGCCCCCGAATAGACCCATGCCCCCGAATAGACAGGTGATTCAATGTTCATCGAGACCGAAGGCACGCCGAACCCCGCGACCCTGAAGTTCCTGCCCGGACGCGACGTGATGGGTCTCCGCACGGCGGATTTCGCCAACGGCGATGCCGCCGCGCGCAGCCCGCTGGCTTCCGCCATCTTCACCCTGCCCGGCGTGACGCGGGTGTTCCTGGGCGGCGATTTCATCACCGTGACCAAGGACGACGACATCGCCTGGCAGGCGCTGAAGCCGCAGGTGTTGGGCACGATCATGGAGCATTTCGTCGCCGGCCGCCCGGTGGTGGACAGCGATGCCGACGAGCTGGACGAGGATGTGGAGCCGGCGGACGCCGAGATCGTCGCCCAGATCAAGGAGTTGCTGGACACCAGGGTGCGCCCGGCGGTGGCCAGCGACGGTGGCGACATTGTGTTCCGCGGCTATCGCGACGGCATTGTGCGCCTGCATATGCAGGGTGCCTGCAGCGGCTGCCCTTCCTCCTCGGCCACGCTGAAGCATGGCATCGAGAACATGCTGCGCCACTACGTGCCCGAGGTGGTGCGCGTTGAGCAGGTCATGATCTGATGCCATCGGACGCCAAGTCGGCGGACGTTAAGCCGGCGGACCTCACGCCGGCAGAGCCGACGGCGTCCACGTCCGAGACGGATAATCCGGTGGGCGTGCACGAGGCGGCGGGTGCCGAGGCAACGGTCGCCGAGGCCTTGACCGAGCCGGCCGCCACGGAGCCGCCTGTCGAGCAGCCGCCTGTCGAGCAGCCGCCGGCCGAATCGCCGGTGGACCTCGGCGGGCCGCTCGGCGATCCGGCGCTGGACCAGCTGTTCCGCTCGGCGCGCACGCAATACAGCTGGACCGGTGCGGCGGTGAACGACGATGATCTGCGGGCCATTTTCGACCTGATGAAGTGGGGCCCCACCTCGGCCAACGCCTCGCCCGCGCGGTTCCTGTTCCTGCGCACCCGCGAGGCCAAGGAGCGGCTGCGCCCGGCGCTGTCGTCCGGCAACGTGCAGAAGACCATGCTGGCGCCGGTGACGGTGATCGTCGCCTATGACCCGAAATTCTATGACTACCTGCCGCGGCTGTTCCCACACACCGATGCGAAGCCCTGGTTCACCTCGAACCCTGAGCTGGCCGAGGAGACGGCGTTCCGCAACGGCACGCTGCAGGGGGCCTACATGATCATGGCGGCGCGGGCGCTGGGCTTCGGCGTGGGGCCGATGTCGGGCTTCGACAATGCCAAGGTGGATGCCGAGTTCCTCGCCGACCGGGGCTGGAAGTCGAATTTCCTGGTCAATCTGGGCCACGGCGACCCGCAGGGCGAGAAGCCGCGCGGGCCGCGTCTGTGGTTCGACGAGACCTGCATGCTGCTGTAGGGCGCGCGGGCCTCGGTTCGCCCCCCCTTTAGGGCGCCATTTCGGCCAGTAGTTCCTGGGCGCGGACGACGCAGGTGCCGGGCCGGCTGCCCACCACCGCGGCGGCGGCATTGGCCAGCATGGCCGCCATGCGCAGCGGCAGCCCGGCCGCCATTCCCGCCGCCAGGGTGGCAACCGCGGCGTCGCCGGCACCGGACAGGTCGACCAGGCGGGCGACATCGAGCCGGAAATGCACGGTGCCCTCGGCGTCGGCCAGCGACAGCCCCTCCTCGCCGCGCTTGACCAGCACCGCGCCGAAGCCGTGGCGGGCGCGGGCAGCCTGGGCCAGGGTGGCGATGGCGTCGTCGCCCTCCGGCGGGGCGTCGGGCGTGAGGTCGCTGCGGTGCGGCACGATCACGTCGGCGCCGGCATAGCGGGCGAAGTCGCCGGCGCGCAGGTCGACCACCACGCGGCGGTTGGCGGCATGGGCGGCGGCGATGAGTTGGGCGGGGGTGTCGCCGGCGAGCACGCCCTTGCGGTAGTCCGACAGCACCACGATCGAGGTGGCGGCCATGGCGTCGCGGGCGATGCGCATCAGGCGTTCGGCCAGTTTCGGGTGGAGCGGCCTTGTGTCCTCGCGGTCGGCGCGCAGCAATTGCTGGCCGCCCAGGCGGTTGCCCTCGGCGATGAAGCGGGTCTTGATCGTGGTGATCCGCCCGCCCTGGACCAGCAGCCACGGCTCCACGCCCGGCTGGCCGCCGATCAGGCCGGTGAGTTCCGACCCGGCGGCATCGTCGCCCACCACCGAGACGAAGGCGGTGGCCGCGCCGAGGGCGCACAGGTTGTGCACCACGTTGCCGGCGCCGCCGGGTTCGTCCAGCTCGGTCATCATCGCCAGCACCGGCACCGGGGCTTCCGGGCTCATGCGCCCGACGCGGCCGAAGATGTAGCGGTCCAGCATCACATCGCCAACCACCAGCACCCGGGCGTGGGCGAGCCGGTTGATCGCGCTGCCCAGTTCCGGGGAGTCGGGCGGGGGCGGCGAGGCAGCTTTGCTGTTCATTTGTATTGGCCTAGCGAAGCGCCGCCCTCCTGACAAGCAGCGGGGGGGGGGCGGTCAGGTGAACAGGAACGCCATCGTGTCGGCTTCCAGCACCGCGCAGGTCAGCTTGCCGCCGAGCACCGCGCCGGTGTCGATCCCGATGCGGTTGCGCCGCACCACGGGTTGCTGGTCTTCCGGCGTGTGGCCGTGCACCACCACCGCCTCGTGCATCACCTCCGATGAGAGGAACGGCTCGCGGATCCACAGCAGGTCCTGGCGCGACTGGTCGGCGATGCGCAGGCCCGGCCGCAGCCCGGCATGGACGAACACGTAGCCGCCGGCCCGGTGCAGCAAGGCCAGGCCGCGCATGAAGGCGAGGTGCGGCGGCGGTATCAGCGAGGCCCATCGCCCCGGCCGCGTCCGCGGCGGCACGCCCCAGCTTTGCAGGGACGCATGGCCGCCATTGCCCAGCCAGACCTCCGCCTCCATGCGCTTGCCGTCGAGCGCGCCGAGCAGCAGGTCCTCGTGGTTGCCGATGAGGTTCAGCGTGCACGGCGGCTTCGTGCCGGGGGCGGCGGGGAACGGGGCGATCAGCCGGCCGATCACGCCGGCACTGTCGGGCCCGCGGTCGATGTAGTCGCCAATATGGATCACCAGCGGGTCGGCCACCGGCCGGTCGCGCAGGTCGGCGGCGATGGCCTGGTGCATCGCCTCCATCTGGTCGAGGCAGCCATGCACGTCGCCGACGGCGTAGATCCGCTGGCCGGGCGGCAGCGTGGCGGGCGCTAACGTTGGAGTAATCATGTTGGGCCACCCTAGCGCCTCGGAGACGCAAGTTTAAGGGGCGTGGTCCCCAAAGCTGCCGTGCCTGCCCGCGCGACCCTGGATCGGGGCGCATTCATCGAAGGAACCGGCCTCACCATGATGGTGATCGAAGCTGCGAGAAACGCGGCATTTCCGACCCCGCCGGCCAGCGCGGCCGAGCGGTTGCTGGCCGACGCCCTGGCGCGCGAGATGCGCGCGCCCCAGGGCAGGGTGGCGGTGGTGGCCCTGCTGTCGCGCCTGCCGCCGCCCGGTGCCCAGCCGCATCATCGCCGCATCGCCCGCGCCCTGCTCGACGACTGCGCGCAACGCCATGACGGCCAGGTGTTCCAGTTGCACAGCGGCGATCTGGTGCTGCTTGCCCGCCCGCACACGCCATATCCGGTGGATGGCCGGCACCAGGATCGGCATTCGGATGAGGGCGATCCCGGCGAGGGGACGCCGCAGGCCCTGCCGCGGCTGCTGACCCGGCTGCTGCAGGGTGACGGGACGGCTCGCGAAGGGTCGGACAACGACATGACGGCAGTGGCCGCGGGTTTTCCGCTCGCGGAGGGGCACGACCGGCTGCGCGGGTTGCTGCACCCCACTGGCCGACCGCTGCGGAGCCTACCGGGGATCGATGACGATGCCCCGGAGAAAACGCCGCTGCCCGGGCGGCTGCCGGCGGGCTGGCGGGCAGCGGATGTCGCCGGGCTGTTGCAGGTTCAGGTGGGCGCGCGGCTACCGGCAGCGGGGGGCGTGGGCGTGGCGCGCATCCTGCCCGTGCATCGCGCATTGTTCATCGCGCCGGGGTTGCTGGCGGCACGGCTGGCGGCGCATGGCGGGATGCCGGCCGATCGCTGCCTGCGCCAGCATCTGGCCATCCCGCTCGGCCATGCCGTGCTGGCGCTGGTGCGCGCGGCGTGGGGCCGCGGCGGGCCGCTGGATGCCGCCGTGCGGGCGGGGGTGGCGCCGCTGCACCTGTCGCTGCCGCTGCCGGTGATCCTGTCTGACGGATTTTCCGCCCTGGCCGGGTTGTGCCACGACGCCGGCACGCCGGCCCGCGTGGTGGTGGACATGGCCGAGGCCTGCGACAACCCGGCGAGCCTGGCACGCGCGCGCGGCAGGGTGGCGGCGGCGGGCATGTCCCTGGTTCTGGCAGGAGTGGGGCACCAGGCGCTGGTGCTGGCGCGGCCGGAGGCGCTGGGGGCCGACCTTGTCCAGGTTCAGTGGTCGGCGGCGCTGACCCGGCTGCCGCAGGCGCGGCGGCTGGAAGTGGCGGCGGCGATCGGGCGGGTGGGGCGCGAGCGCGTGATGCTGACGGGGGCGGACAGCGAGGCGGCGCTGCACTGGGGGCGGGCGGCCGGGCTGCACCTGTTCCAGGGCCGCCATGTCGAGGCGATGCTGGCGGCGACCCGCCTGTTGGCCTGCCCGCAGGCCGCCGCCTGCACGCTGCGCCAGTGCGCCGAACGGGCCAGCGCCACCCAGGTGCCGGGGCGCCGTGATTGCGACAATCCGCGCCTGCTCGACCAGGCGGTGCCGGATACGGCGCGGGCGGCGGCATGAACGCCATTCCCTTCCGCACCCGCGGGCCCGGCCTCGCTCCCCCCGGCCTGGAGCCGCATGAGGCGGCGCGCCAGCTTGAGAGCCTGGTGCGCGAGACCACCGCCACCGGCGCCATGCGCCAGGCCTTGCTGCTGCGCCTGTCCACCCTGCCGCGCGACCTCGCCCAGCCGCACCACCTGCGCCTGGCGCATGAAGCGCTGGAGCCGCTGATGGCGGCCGATCGGGCGCGGTTGTTCGTGCTGCCGACCGCGGATGCCGTGATGGTCTGGCGGGGCCCCGCTCCGGCCCTGCTCGCCGCCAGCAAGGAGCGGCTGCGCCATCTGTTCACCGACGACAGCCGCGCCACAACCGCGCCCGACCGGCTGGCCGTGCATCTCGGCCTGCCCGAGGACGCCGCCACGCTGCTGGCCGCGGCCATCGCGGGGAGCCTGCCGCCGGCCGCCGCGCCGGCACCGCCGCGCGATCCGCTCGACCTGGCGGCCCTGGCCGCTCTTGAGGCCGCGCTGGTGCGCGCCGATCTGTCGCGCTTCGCCCGCCGCCGTGCCATCTGCACCCTGGTGCCTGGCCAGGGCTTTCGCCTGGCATGGGAGAAGCGCCTGTTCTGCCTGTTGGAACTGGCCGAAACCCTGGCGCCGGACCGCGACTTGAAGGCCGAACCCTGGCTGTTCCGCCGGCTGACCCGCACGCTGGACCGGCGGATGATGGCGTTGCTGACCGCACCCGACGAGTTGCGCCTTGCCGGCCCCTTCGGCGTGGTGCTGAACGTCGCCTCGATCCTGTCGTCCGACTTCCTGCGCTTCGACGCGGCGCTGCCGGCGCGGCTGCGGGGGCAGGTGGTGATCGAGCTGCGGCCGGCGGACATCCTGGCCGATACCGCCGCCTTCCTGTTCGCCCGGGAGTTTGCCCAGGCACGCGGCTATCGCCTGCTGCTGGGCGGCATCACCGCCGACCTGGCCGGCGTGCTGCCGCCGGACGCGACCGGCATCGATCTGCTGCAGCTCACCTGGGACCCGGTGTTGGCCAACAGCGAGAATGTCGTGCGCAGCATCCTGCCTGGCCGGCTGGTGCTGGGCGGGGTCGATTCGGCCGAGGCGCTGGCCTGGGCGCGCGGCCAGGGCATTGCCCTGCATGAAGGCAGGCTGGCGCGGCCCGCCACCGCCCGCTTCGCGGCTGATTGAAGTCCGGCGCGGCGATTTCATCGCCCTGCCCCTTGGCGGGAGGGCGGGCGGGCCGTACAGGCCGCGCATGACCGATGCCATCCGCGTGACCGGCTTGACCAAGCGCTACGGGATCACCCTTGCCGTTGACAATATCGGCTTCTCGGCGCGCGCCGGCGACACGATCGGCCTGCTCGGCGGCAACGGGGCCGGCAAGACGACGACCATCGGCATGCTGCTGGGCCTGTTGATCCCGACCGCCGGCAGCATCCACGTGCTGGGCCATGACATGGCGCGCGACCGGTTCGCCGCCCTGGCGCGGATGAACTTCTCGTCGCCCTATGTGGCGCTGCCGGCGCGGCTGTCGGTGGCGGAAAATTTGCGCGTCTATGGCCACCTGTACGGCGTGCGTGGGCTGGAACGGCGTATCGACGAACTGGCCGGGGAGCTCGACTTGGTCGCGCTGCTGGACCGCCCCGCCGGCGAGCTTTCGGCCGGGCAGAAGACACGGGTGGCGCTGGCCAAGGCCCTGATCAATCGGCCGGAACTGCTGCTGCTGGACGAGCCGACGGCCAGCCTGGACCCCGACACCGGGGACATGGTGCGCGGCTGGCTGGAGCGCTACCGCGCTGCGAGCGGCTGCACCATCCTGCTGGCCAGCCACAACATGGCCGAGGTGGAGCGGCTGTGCAGCGATGTGCTGATGATGAAGCAGGGGCGCATCGTCGACCGCGGCAGCCCCGGCGAATTGCTGCAACGCTACGGCCGCGACGACCTGGAGGAGGTGTTCCTGGACATCGCCCGCAACCGCCCGCGCGCGGAGGCAGCGCCATGAGCGCCGCGCGCCGGATCTGGGGGCTGATGTACCGCCACCTCGCCCTATACCGCCGCTCCTGGCCGCGGCTGCTGGAACTGGCGTACTGGCCGACGTTGCAGATGCTCATCTGGGGCTTCACCTCGGCCTATATCGCCTCGCGCATGGGGCTGGAGGGGCAGCTTGCCGCCGGCATCCTGCTGGGCGGGGTGCTGCTGTGGGAGGTGGCGCTGCGCAGCCAGATGGGGGTGGCGATCTCGTTCCTGGAGGAGATCTGGTCGCGCAACCTGGGGCATGTGTTCGTCTCGCCGCTGCGGCCGTGGGAACTGGTGGCCGCGTTGCTGACGATCTCGGTGATCCGCATGGCGATTGGTGTTGTGCCGGCGGTGTTGCTGGCCTGGGCGCTGTATGCCTTCAACCTGTTCGCGCTGGGGCCGGTGCTGGTGCTGTTCGCGGTTAATCTGATCGCGATGGGCTGGTGGATCGCGCTGGGCGTGGTCTCGCTGATCCTGCGCCATGGGGCGGGGGCGGAGGCGCTGGCCTGGTCGGTGCTGTTCGGGATCACGCCGTTTGCCGCCGTGTTCTATCCGGTGAGCGTGCTGCCCGCGTTGCTGCAACCCGTCGCGCTTGCGCTGCCGGCGGCGCATGTGTTCGAGGGCATGCGCGCGGTGCTGGAAACCGGCATCGTCCATTGGCACCACCTGGCCTGGGCCACGGCGCTGAACATTGGCTGGACGGTGGCCGCCGCCCTATTGTTCGCCCGCCAGTTCCGTGCCGCCCGCGAACGTGGCGCCCTGCTGTCGATTGGAGAGTGACCGCCCATGAAACCGACCGCGATATGGCTGATCCGCCACGCCCTGGTGGAGGAAAGCGCCCGCGCCTTCCTGTACGGCAGCACCGACGTGGCGCTTTGCGAAACCACCCTGCTGGACCAGGCGCCGATGTATGCGGCACTGTCCCGCCGCCTGCCGCGGCCGGCGCGGTGGGCCTGCACGTCGCTGTCGCGCACAAGGCGCACTGCAGAGGCGATCTTTCGCGCCGGGTATCCGGAGCAGCCGCTTGAGGTATTGCCCGGGCTGATCGAGCAGAGCATGGGCGACTGGCATGGCACCCCGCATGGCGACCTGCCCGGCAAGCTCGCCCTGCCCGCCCATCCGTTCTGGCCGCTGGCGGGCGACGAGGTGCCGCCGGGGGGCGAAAGCATGGTCCAGGTCATCGCCCGCGTCGGCGCGACACTGGAGCAGATTGCCGGCACCCATCACGGCGAGGACGTGGTGATCGTCAGCCATGGCGGCACCATCCGCGCCGCCGTGGCCCATGCGCTGGGGGTGAGCGCCACCAACGCGCTGCACCTGTCCGTCCATAACCTGGGGCTCACCCGGCTGGAACGCGAGCCGACCGGGTGGCGGGTGGTGTGTGTGAACGAGTTGCCGGGATATTAAATAGAAACCTCCTTCGCTTGCGTGGGTGCCAGGGTGCAGGTGAAGCCGAGCTTGGCGATTTGGCGTTCCAACCGATTGGCTTGCTGGTCCGGAGAGGCCCGATGGAAGTGTTTTGCGCCAAGGTCCTGGTAGAAAGTGCCGTCGCGCAGCATGTGGTAGGCGGCGGTGAGGATAGATGCGGCGACGGCGC
>Ga0105054_10003361_pt1 | contig 24838 bp, 27 predicted proteins | sample BON02_FD_78091 | JGI IMG/M metagenome (GOLD analysis project Ga0105054, IMG submission 78091) | Freshwater microbial communities from Lake Bonney liftoff mats and glacier meltwater in Antarctica - BON-02 (megahit assembly) | ecosystem: Environmental > Aquatic > Freshwater > Ice > Glacier...
AAGCGATAGCTGTCGTTGCCAGTCTCAATGATGTGGCAGCGGTGGGTGAGCCGATCTAACAAAGCAGTGGTCATCTTGGTGTCACCGAAGACCGTGGCCCATTCGCTGAAGCTCAGGTTGGTGTGATGATCACGCTGGTGCGCTCGTAGAGCGTAAGCGGTGTTCTGATCCCACATTACGCTTGATCTGAACCCACTATTTCCGAGGTTTCCAGCGTTTTGCCAACTTTAGAACTTCAAGTTTGAGTTCGTCGGTTTCTGGTTGGTTGGGATCGAATGTATCGCCGAACCATTCTTTGAGGTTTTCATGCTCTGGGTGTTTTGGGTCGGCGATGGCGTCAAGGAACTCGCAATAACCGGGAAAGCCGCCGACGTCTTCAGGCGGGCATTTCCCGACAACTTCGATCAGTCTGGGATAGAGATCACCAGGCACTGGGCCGATGATCTTACCGATTTGGATCCTGTGTTCCCAGTTGTCACCAAAATCGTAGATGTAGTTGATGGTCTTTTGGTCGGTGTCCTCGATCACCTCCCACAGGGTAGTTTTGCTGGCGGGCAGGTCATCGCTACCAAAGTCGGGGTCAGGCACACCCCATGTCGTACGAGCCGCTTCAAACATGTAGAGGTGCGAGTTTGTCCATCCAAAACCGGCCTGCAAGGTCAGATGCAACCTGTCCAACCGAATGTCGGCGGGCACCTGCAAAACTCGGGTAACGTCGGGTTCGATATCGTTCAGGGTGACTTTTATCTCGATAATACGTATAGGATATCCTCTGGTCGTTTCAACCAGTGTAATTCCAAGGGAGAAGCTCGTTTATCCTGCTTTGTTTGTGTCCGTTGACGATGGCGATGAGGATGCCAGAGATATACCCGTGTGGTTCTATGGCGTTCAATTTGCAAGTTTCGATCAGGGATGCGAGCATGGCCCAGTTTTGAGCTCCGGCTTCATGGCCTGCAAACAGCGCGTTTTTACGATTTAAGGCTATGGGGCGGATGGTTCGCTCGACGGGGTTATTGTCGATCTCGATGCGCCCGTCAGTGGTAAACAGGTTCAGGCCGTTCCAATATTTGGCGATGTATTTGAGGGCCTCACCGGTTGGGGATTTGGCCGAGACTTGGGCGCGGCTTTTGGCCAACCATTTTTCAAATATTTCCAACTTTGGCTTCGTGCGTTCAATGCGGGCCAAAAGACGGGCGTCGGTAGGCTGGCCTTTGATATCAGCCTCGATCCTGTAAAGGGCGGCGATCTGTTTCAGCCCTTCCTGCGCAATCGGAGCAGCACTGGCTTTGGTCACGTCATGAAGTTTACGCCGGGCATGCGCCCAGCAATACGCCAGTTTCACGTCCTGACTGGCGCGCTTTAACAAACGGTTGTAACCGGCATAACCAACCACTTGCAGGGTTCCACTAAAGCCCTGCAAAATATCATCAGCGTATTTTCCGCCGCGCCCCGGTGCATAGGTGAAGGCCACGCCGGGTGGGGCCTGCCCCAGCCAAGGCCGATCATCGCGGGCCAGTGCCCAGAAGTAGCCGGTCTTCGTTTTTCCGCGCCCCGGGTCCAGTACCGGAGCGGTGGTTTCATCCATGAACAGCTTAGAGGATTGCTTAAGGTTTTTCAGTAGGCAATCATATACGGGCCGCAGTTCGTATGCGGCTTTGCCAACCCAGGATGCCAATGTGGAGCGATCCAGATCAACGCCTTGGCGGCTGTATATCCGGGCCTGACGATACAGCGGCAAGTGATCGGCGTATTTGCTGACAATCACGCTGGCGACGGTTGCTTCGGTGGGCATGCCACCCTCGATCAGGCGCGGCTTGGCCGGGGCTTGTACAATGCCCTCTTCGCAGGATCGACAGGCGTATTTGGGGCGGCGGGTCACAATCACACGGAATTGGGCGGGGATGATGTCGAGCCTCTCCGAGGTATCTTCGCCGATAATGTGACGTTGAGCGCCACAAGCGCAGGTCTTCTCATCTGGTTCGATTATCTCCTCGACGCGTGGCAAGTGTTTGGGCAAATGGCCCCGGTTTGTTTTACGTGGGGCGGGGTTTGTTTTAGGCGGATCAATAGCCTCATCCTCGGCATGGATGGTGGCCATTGCCGTTTCGATATCTTCCAGCGCCAGTTCGTATTGCTCTGGATGAACCTTTTCGGATTTGGCTCCGAACAAGGCCCGCTTGAAGTCGGCCAGCAGTTTTTCCAGCCGTTTGATGCGATCTTCTTTGCGTTCGATCAGGGCGTCCTGCGTGGAAAGCTGGCCGTCCTGATCTGCAATTTTAGCCTGAGACAACAGGAGCAGCGCCTTCAAAGCATTAATGTCATTAGGAAGATCAGCAGGGTTTATCATGCCCTGTTTGTAGCAAAAACGGCCCGTGAATACCCGCCTAAACAGCCATGTGATTCACTCTGCCGCAGCCGGTGGACGCACCTCTAAAGCATGAACTTTACGCCAATCCAAACCGGCAAACAGCGCCTCGAACTGAGCGTGGTTTAGCCGCATCATCCCGTTGGAAATAGCAGGCCATTTGAACACGTGATCCTCCAGCCGCTTATAGGCCATTACCAAACCGGACCCGTCCCAATACAGCAGCTTCAGCCGGTCCGCGCGTTTCGAACGAAAGACATAAACCGTGCCGGTGAACGGATCCTTGTGCAAATGGTTCTGCACCAGAGCCGCCAACCCGTTATGACCCTTCCGAAAGTCCACCGGATCGGTAGCCACAAATATCCGCACCCGATTGGAAGGAAAGATCATGGCGCAACCCGCAGCGCATGCACGATCTCGGCAATCCGCGCCGCAGGCGTTTGTGCATCGAGGCGAAGCGTCACATCACCGCTGACCAGTTCAATTGGTGTTTCGGGGAGCTTTACCGGAGCATCAGGCTCAACCGACTCCTCAATCACAACCGGTGCAAAAACCGCACCTTCAAAATCGGGTAATACTAGCCTCCCTTCCCGTGCCTGCCGTCGCCATTCTGACAAATGGTTAGGCCGCATATCATACCGCCGGGCAACAGAATTTACAGTAACACCCTCAACCAGGGTTTCAGCCACAATCAGCCCCTTCAAATCATCAGGCCAGCGACGATGTCCCTTCGGTGTAAAAATAATCTCCGATATCAGCCCCGACTCCGCCCGTAGCTCCGAATGTACTCCCATGAAGAAACTCCTTTCCATATCTAGAAAAGCAGGACTCGCAGAGTATGATCTCAGACGTAAGGTGGGGGCGGGGCGTCGCTTACATTTAAATAACTGGCCAGGCCCTGTTGCTTGACTTCACCATGGCTTTTGCGGTCCCGACGGTGGCATCTGTCATTTTCCATGCGTATTCCAATTTACTTGAACTTGCACCATCGCAATAGTTTTCAATGACCACGTCAGCGCCGATGGAAACCGCGGCAACGGCCAATGCGCCTGCCACACCGACTGGTGCAAGCAGGATCGCAAGTGGCGTGATGACCGAGCCGACCATCAATTTTATCTTGGCACTCTCGACATTTTTAATGTCCTGTTCCAAGTCAGCCAAGATTTTGGAGAGCTCAATGACGGCAGCATTAAATTTTTGCCATAGCCAACATATTCGCCGTAGCGTGAGAAAAACGCATGCAGGGCAACGCCAAGCGCGGCATTGGCCGCCCCCTCAAACAAGGCAAGTTCCTTTTCAAGGTTGTCGAGCGCTGCAACATGGTCTGAGAGCCTTTTTTCTAGGTATTTGGTGGTATCTTTGCCTTCAAAAAGTATCTCACCACGTTCCTGCTCCATGGCGTCATAGGTTTTTTCTGCAAGTGAAATGTTCTTTTTAAGCCGCCTAATTGTTGCCGGCGAGACAAGTTTAAGTTTATTGCCCGATATTAATCGAACTGCTTTTGAAATGGCGCGGTCTGTGTCTTCGCCAATTTGGTCGAGTGCCGTTGAAATTTTGGGCGACTCAAGAGCGTCTTTTGCGTCCGACATGCCCCCCCTTGAATGAATTAAATAATCTTGTCGAAATAATACCCATGAGTGCCGCGAAAAGGCAAATCGCACAACCATTTATTGTTTTCAATGCCTCAACGCGCCGCGCTTAGCCGCGCTCAACGCGTTGCCAATTAGCGCAAAACACCCACCGTGCTCATACGTTTGGAATACATAATTAGCAGCACACCGATCACAAAAATGGCGATCGTAAACATTAGCCCGACTGCGCCCATTGACCCGGTCATCGCTGAATTTCCCACAGTCAGGCCATAAATCATGTTCAAGACCATGCCGCCAAATGATGCAATAAATGTAGGATGCGCAAATCGGCTGCGCAAAAGTAGCAGCAGTGAACCTAGAACCGCGCCCCAAATACCAATCGCCCAAACGGCAACAGTCCAGCTTGGAAATGAGTCAAAATAAGCAATCTGTTCGGCCGTCATCATGCTCATATAGGCTTCGTTACGTGTGTTCGTCATCACGTAGTCATACGCGCCACCAGCATTCCAAACCAAACTCACAATGCCAACGACCCAAAGATGCGAAGGTGTTTTCATGTCCTGCTCCTCAAATATTTGGCGAAATACGCTCTAATCTGCAACATTCAACCGTAATTTAGGCAAAAATGAAAGGGTTTCGATAGCGCCTAGCGCGCAACTGGCATCCGATTGCGGCCCTGCGGTTCCAATGTTAGAAAATCTGGCCAGCCAATCCAGCGTTCTACCGCGTAGATTGCCAAACAAAACCCGACCACGCCCAAAATGAGCCAAATTTGGCGCTTGGAAGGTGGGTGCTGCACCCAGCGTTTTAGCCGCAAAAGCCAAATTAAGTTCATTCCACGAACCGAACGGCACCAATATGGGGCAGGTTGCGGTTGCGTTGCGCATAATCAATGCCGTAGCCAACCACAAATTTATCAGGAATGGCGAAACCAACCCAATCGGCGGTTACATCAGCCTCGCGGCGGCTTGGTTTATCAAGCAAAGCGCAGGTGCGCAGGCGGGCCGGGTTACGGGTGCCAAGCAGTTTTAGAACATGGCTAAGGGTATGGCCGGTATCAACAATATCCTCGACCACGAGCACATCTCGCCCCTCAATTTCGCCGCGCAAATCCTTCAATATCCGCACCTCGCGGCTGGATTCGGTGGAATTGCCGTAAGAACTGGCTTCAAGGAAATCGACCTCAACAGGCAGGTCAATTTCACGCACCAAATCGGCGATGAAAATGAAGCTGCCACGCAGCAGGCCCACCACGACCAGTTTGTCGGTATCTTCAAAAAACACCGATATTTCGCGCGCCAAGGCTTCAACCCGTGCGGCGATGGATTTTGCCGAGATCATCTCGTCAATAACGTAATTGCTATGGTCCACGCTCTTGTTCCTCTTGAGTCTGCGCGACTTTATTGAAAAGAAAGCGCCAAGCAAAGGAAGCATATGACGACACATTCCGAAACCCGCAAAATACCCCATTCGGCTAACCAGATGTTTGCACTGGTGGCTGATGTGGCGCGTTACCCCGAGTTTTTGCCCTGGTGCACTGGCGCGCGCATTCGTGAAACACGCCAAGACGGCGCAAAAACTATCGTCGAGGCGGACTTGATTATCAGCTTCAAAGTGTTTCGGGAAAAGTTTGGCAGCCGGGTTACGATGGACCCGGCAGCGCGTACCATTGCGGTAGACTACCTAGAAGGCCCGTTCAAATACCTGCGCAACCATTGGACATTCCGTGACGATGGCGCTGGTTGTGCGATTGATTTTTTTGTGGAGTTTGAATTCAAATCGCGCATTTTGCAGGCGCTGATCGGGGTGGTTTTTACCGATGCCATGCACCGTATTGTGCGCGCGTTTGAGGCGCGCGCACAGGATTTATACGGTTAAGACGAATGGTCGTAGGCGCGTTCGCCGTGGCTGGTGATGTCCAGCCCGCTAAACTCGGCGTCTTGGTCCACACGAATTGGCGTAATGGCGCGTAGGCCATAAACGATGGCCGTTGTCACAATCAGCGTATAGGCGCCAACCGCTGCAAGCCCTGTTAGTTGCGCGGCCCAAGTTGCCCCACCAAAAACCGCAACCATCAGCGTGCCAAAAATGCTGCCAATGCCGTGCACGGCAAACACATCCAAAGTATCGTCAATTTTGAAACGTTTTTTGATGATGCCGCACATTTCTTGGCACAAAACACCGGCGATGCCACCAATTAACACGGCCTGCAAAGGTGTGGCGACGCCCGAGGCCGGGGTGATGGCGGCAAGCCCGGCAATTGTGCCCGTAACAAGGCCAACCATTGATGATTTGCCGTATTTAACCCGTTCATACGCCGCCCAGCTTAGGCTGGCAGTGGCGGCGGAAAGATGGGTAACAACCAGCGTTAACCCTGCCGCTGGGGTTACAGCTAGGTGCGATCCTGCATTGAACCCAAACCAGCCCACCCACAACATAGCAGCGCCCAACATCACATAGCCGGGGTTATGCGGTGGTTTGTTTTTGTCGCGCCGCGCGCCAAGGGCTATGGCCACAACCAGTGCGGCCAATCCTGCGGTTCCATGCACAACTATCCCGCCAGCCAAATCGACCGTGCCAAGGGCAAATAACCAGCCGGTTGATGCCCAAACCCAATGCACAACGGGCGCATAACATAACAACGTCCAAAGGGCTGAGAACGCCATGACATAGCCAAAACTAATCCGTTCCACATAAGCGCCAACAATCAACGCTGGGGTAATGATAGCGAATGTCATCTGAAAGCCGAAGAATACATATTCGGGCAGCGTGCCTGTTAAGCTTTCAAGCGTAACCCCATTGAGGAATGCTTTGTTGAGCCCGCCCCATAGCGCGTTGCCCTCACCAAAGGCGATAGAGTAGCCAAACGCAAACCAAAGCACAGACATAAGGCAAGCGATGGCCATACATTGCATAAAAACCGAGAGCACATTGCGTGACCGCACAAGCCCGCCATAAAATAATGCAAGGCCCGGTAATGTCATGAATAACACCAAGGCGGTGGCGGTCATAATCCAGGCGGTAACGGCTGCATTCATGTTTCGGCTCCCATATTGCGGGGTTGACGTCGCAAAACGCATGCGGGTTTGCGAAGCAATTGCAGAGGGAATGCAGGGGTTAATGAGTTGTGATTAAATTATAGGCATCTATTGCGGGTGCTGCCTATTTGTTCAGCACGCCTTCAAGAGCCTCGATCAGCAGATCGAGCGCGAAGTCGCGCGCATTTGTGCGAATTGATACCCGGCCAATGGCCCCAAAGTTTCTGCGGTGGGTTTGTGTTGGTTTACCGGCCTGCGCCACGCCAAACCAAACAAGCCCTTCAGGTTTATTTGCCGAACCGCCGGGGCCAGCCACCCCAGTAATGGATACAGCCAGCTTTGCAACTGATGCCGCCAAAGCCCCAATGGCCATGGCCGCGGCCACTTCGGAACTGACAGCGCCATATGCGGAAATTAGGCCCGGATCAACCTGCAACATTTCCGCCTTGGCGGCGTTGGAATAGGTGATGAACCCACGATCAAAAATATCAGACGAGCCGGGTATATCGGTTAGCGCGGCGGCCACCATACCGCCAGTGCAGCTTTCAGCGGTGGTGATCATAATGCCCGCTGAACGCGCCAAATTTAGAATGTGTTCAGCGCGGCTCACATCAACACCAAATGCGCAAAAGCAGCCAATAAAACTACACAAATGGCCGCGAAAAACCCGGCCAAAATATCATCAAGCATAACGCCCAGCGCATCACCACGCCGATCAGCGCGGCCAATGATGAAGGGCTTGGTAATGTCAAACAGCCGAAATAGAATGAAGGCGGCAACAATGCCGGGCCACAAGGCCAGAATGTTGGCCGACATCATGCTTGCGCCATATGAAACCGGCATCAATGCGATCCACTGGCCAGCCACTTCGTCGATGACAATTTCGGCAGGGTCATGGTCAGCCGCGCCGCGTGTTTCAACGGCTACAGCGGCCCAGCCAAGCAGGCTAACGGCAATGGTTGCGGCCAATAGTAGCCAAAAACCACCGAGCATATGCAATCCATAGGCCAAGGGCAGCGCGACAAGTGAACCCCAAGTACCGGGGGCAGGGCGCATTAAACCAGCCCCAAAAACGATAACGAATAGCCGTGTCATGATGCCACCAATGTTGCTGTCGCCAAGGCTGCAATACCCTCACCCCGCCCGGCAAAGCCCAAACGCTCGGTCGTGGTGGCTTTGACTGATACGCGGCCAATATCAATGCCACAAATTCCGGATATAACTTGGCGCATTGCGTTGATATGCGGGCCGATTTTGGGAAACTCGCAAATCAGCGTGCAATCCAAATGGGTAATGGAAAAGCCGCGCTCAGCCGCACGGGTGGCGGCTTTTTGCAAGAAGATCGCGCTATCGGCACCTTTCCATTGCGGATCGGTTGGTGGGAACCATTGGCCGATATCACCTTCGGCAAGAGCGCCAAAAATCGCATCGGTGAGCGCATGCAGGCCAACATCAGCGTCAGAATGCCCGGCCAAGCCACGATCATGCGCGATGCGGTGGCCACATAAAACAACGTGGTCACCCGTCGTGAAGGCGTGCACGTCAAACCCGTTACCGGTGCGAATATCAAGCGTCATGGGCGGCGTTGCCTCAAAATCATCTGCGGTTGTTAGCTTTATATTTTGCGCGTCGCCCACCACAATGGCAACATCCAGCCCTGCCGCGCGCGCAATCGCCGCATCATCAGCCATACCGGCCGGGGCTGATTGGTGGGCCGCAAAGATTGCCGCAAAATGAAACCCTTGGGGTGTTTGCGCGCGCATGTTGCCTTCGCGCGGGGTGGGGGTTAACAAATGGCCATTGGCCGATTGCCACAGCGCATCGACAACCGGCAGGCACGGGACTGCCCCAACAGCATGCTGCAAACCATCCAGCACGTTTTGAATTACGGTCTGTGTTAAAAAAGGGCGTGCGGCATCATGTATCAGCACATAGTCGGGGTTGAGTTTGCCAAGCGCATTCAGCCCGGCCAGCACCGATTCTTGCCGTGTTGCACCGCCTAGGATGCACGGCCGGATACGTATATCATTCAGGCCCGCCAAAGCAGTATTGGCAATATCAGCCCATTCGGCTGATGTAACAACAATAAGGCTGCTCATCCGACTATGCGCCAACAGCGCCCGCGCTGCCTGCACCAAAACCATTTCACCGCCCAAATTGCGAAATTGCTTGGGGGTACCGCCACCGGCCCGCTGGCCAGTTCCGGCGGCAACAATTAATCCTGCAATTTTGGCCACGTGGTGCATATGCCTGCTTAGCCAATGGGCAATGCCGGGGCAATTCCCAATCGCATGGTTTAAGGGGCCACGGTGCTTGCTCGGGCGTGCAAAGTCGGCTAGGGAAATATCTGCACAGGAATTAGGCAATGTCGGAAAAATTGGCAGAATTGGGAATAGACAGCCCGGTGCTATTAGCGCCGATGGCTGGCATTACCGATGCGCCGTTTCGTGATATTGTGGCGAATTACGGCGCGGGGCTGGTGGTTTCAGAAATGGTGGCCAGCCATGAAATGTTGCATGGAAAGCCCGAAGCTATGGCGCGTGCCAATCTTGGCCTTGGTCATGCGCAAACTTCGGTGCAATTGGCCGGGTCTGAGGCTGCACCCATGGCCGAAGCGGCCCGCATATTAACAGCTTTAGGCGCGCGAATTATTGACATCAACATGGGTTGCCCCGCCAAAAAGGTGACGAATGGCGATTCTGGGTCGGCACTAATGCGCAACCCTGACCACGCGCTGCGGTTGATTGAGGCGGTGGTGGGGGCGACACACCTGCCCGTAACGTTAAAAATGCGCCTTGGTTGGGATGATGACAGCCATAACGCACCCGAATTGGCCCGCCGCGCCCAAGATGCAGGCATTCGGATGATTACCATACATGGCCGCACGCGGTGCCAATTTTACAAAGGTGCTGCAAATTGGGCTGCCGTGGCACTTGTTAAGGCAGCGGTAAATGTGCCGGTAATTGTGAATGGCGATATTATTGACATTCCAACCGCTCGTGCTGCCTTGGCACAATCGGGGGCTGATGGTGTTATGGTGGGGCGTGGCGCGCAGGGCCAACCTTGGATTTTGGCACAAATTGCGGCGGCTTTGGCGGGGCGCGTTGTGCCCACATCCCCCGATAGGGCCGCGCGGTTCGCGCTTATCCGAAACCATTACCGCGCCAACCTTGCGTTTTATGGCGAAAAGCATGGCTTGCGTGTATCGCGCAAACATGTGGGTTGGTATTTGGACCGGATGGACGGTTGCGCCGACCTTCGGGCGGCTTTGATGACCATGGACTCCGCCCAAGACGTATTGGCCGCGCTAAACCCATTGCCAGAAAGCTTGGTCGCATGAATGCGCCTGATTTTGAAGCGCTCTGGGCGGCCTTACCCGTTCCAGCCTTTGTGCTTGATGATCAAGACAGAATTACAACGGCCAATATGGCGGCCGAAACCTTTGCGCAAATGTCGCTTCGGCAAGTTTTATCACATAAAATTACCGAATATGTTGGCGAAAGCAGTGCATTGGCCGATGTTTTGGCGCAAGCGCGGCGGGGCGTCATGTCGGTCGTGCTTTATGATGTTGAGGTAAGCTGGGCTGACAAAGCCCGCGCATTGGCGAATGTTCAGGCATCGCGGCTGAATGAGGCGGGCGCGCTGATTGTGCTTATTCATCCGCGCGGTATGGCAGAAAAGATGGACAGATCATTGGCGCATCGCAGTGCGGCACGTTCGGTTACGGCGATGGCCGCGATGTTGGGCCATGAAATTCGCAACCCACTGGCCGGCATTTCGGGGGCGGCGCAACTTTTGGCCATGAACCTGCAAGGCGATGATCGGGAGTTGGCCGACTTGATTGACGCGGAAACCAAACGCATTGGCGCGCTTGTAAACCGGATGGAGCAGTTTGGCGATATTCGGCCATCAGCCCGCGGGCCGGTTAACGTGCATGATGTGCTGGACCGTGCAAGACGTGCCGCCCAAGCCGGGTTTGCCCGCCATTTGCGCTTTGTTGAAGATTATGACCCATCCTTGCCACCCGTTTCAGGCGCGACCGACCCTTTGTTGCAGGTCATTCAAAACCTGTTAAAAAACGCGGCTGAAGCGATTGGTGCGGGGCCGGGCGTTATTACCCTGCGCACCGCCTTTCGCCCCGGCGTGAAGCTGGCCTTGCCCGGTGGCCGGCGTGAAAGCCTGCCGATTGAGCTGACAATCGCCGATAATGGCCCCGGTATTCCTGAAGATATGCAGGGTGATATTTTTGACCCATTTGTGACGACCAAGGCTAATGGCACCGGTCTTGGCTTGTCGCTTGTTTCTAAAATTATTGCCGATCATGGGGGGGTGGTTGAATGCACATCCTCGCCTGATGGCACTAAGTTTCAAATTCTTCTGCCAGTTTGGCGTGAACGCGATGGGGTTATCTGATGGAGGGAACGGTAATTGTTGCTGATGATGACCGCTCATTGCGCACTGTGCTTAGCCAAGCGTTAACGCGCGCTGGCTGCCGGGTGCGCGCGACGGGCACAATTGACACGCTGTATCGCTGGATAGAAGAAGGTGAGGGGGATGTCGTCGTATCTGATGTGATGATGCCAGACGGCGATGCACTGGATATTTTACCAAGCATCCGCAAAAAACGACCCGACCTGCCTGTGATTGTGATGTCGGCCCAAAACACGGTGATGACGGCCATTCGCGCCGCCGAGGCGGGTGCGTTTGATTATGTGCCAAAGCCGTTTGATTTGGCGGCACTGCTCGCGCTGGTGAATAAGGCGCTGCAACAATCGCGTGGCGCGCAGCGCCGGGCACCTGATGATGTGGCCCCGCCGCCCGAAGACCGGCTACCGCTGATAGGCCGTAGCGCTGCGATGCAAGAGGTGTATCGCATTATAGCCCGGCTGATGAATACCGATTTAGGGGTGATGATTAGTGGTGCTTCGGGCACGGGTAAGGAACTTGTTGCGCGGGCTTTGCATAATTTTGGCCCCCGCCGCGCCGCGCCCTTTGTGGCGCTGAACATGGCCGCCATTCCCGCCGAGCAGGTTGAGGCCGCGCTATTTGGCAGCGCTGATACGCCGGGGCGCTATGCGCGGGCCGATGGTGGAACGTTATTTTTGGATGAGGTGGGCGATATGCCTGCCGAGGCCCAAACCCGGCTTTTGCGCGTGTTGCAAGAAGGTGAATTTGGTGAACGCGCACGCGCCAATGTGCGCCTGATCGCCGCCACCCACCAAGACTTGCGGGCTTTGGTCAATGAAGGGCGTTTTCGCGAGGATTTGTTTTATCGTCTAAATGTCGTGCCCATCCGCCTGCCGCGCTTAACCGAGCGGCTGGATGACATTCCTGATTTGGTGCGCCATTTCCTAAGCCAAGCGCAAAGCCAGGGCTTGCCAAGTAAAACCATTTCCGCCGATGCGCTGGAGGTTTTGAAAAAACAAAGCTGGACAGGCAATGTGCGTGAGCTTGAAAACCTTGTGCAGCGGCTAACAATTCTAGCACCAGAGAATGTAATTTCGGCAGCCCTTGTCAGCGCAGAACTAACAAGCCGCCCAACGTCATTGGATAACCAACCCATTCAAGGCCACAGGCTTTCGAGCGCGATTGAAACGCATTTGAAGCGATACTTTGCCCAACATGGCGAAGAACTGCCACCTGATGGGTTGTATGAACGGATAATACGGGAGGTAGAATTGCCGCTGATTGCGTTAACCCTGCAAGCAACGCGCGGCAATCAATTGCGGGCCGCCAAGCTTTTAGGGATCAACCGCAATACTTTGCGCTCAAAAATTGCCGGTTTGGATATTCAGGTGTCGCGCGGCAAAAGGTTGATGTAAACTTGCCACAGTTTTGGAATCAACGGTCGAATCTGTCGCTCAAATGCAACAAAATATTCTGACATCCAACCTTATGCGGTTTGACCGTTGGCGCAAGCAACGCCATGTCCAAACCGGCTTGAACATCGCATTGGTCGCTGCTGCGCCCATTTTGGCGATAACAACTGCCGTTGTGTTGGGCTTTGCCGAAACGACGCGGGCATCGCAATTGCTGTCCTTCGTGGGTTTGCTTGACCTTATATATGTCATCGTGCTGCTTGGGCTTGTGGCGCGTCGTGTTGCGCGCACCTTGGCTGCAAGGCGAAATCGCTCGGCGGGGTCGCGGCTCCATTTGCGTCTGACTCGGGTGTTTACGCTTATGGCGCTTGCCCCCACTATTTTGGTGGCTGTTTTTGCAACAGTCACCGTTAATTTTGGGGTTGAGGGGTGGTTTTCAAACCGGGTGCGTACGGTTTTGGCCAATTCGCTAACTGCTGCGCAGGCCTATGAGGCGGAACATCGCGAAACTCTGGCCCAAGATGCGCAAACCCTATCGACCTATATAGACGCCCAGCGGACCAATTTTACCGTTATCAATGATGCCTTGCTGCGCGATATTTTAGCGCGCGGGCAGGGGGCAATGCAGCATGTGTTACAAGAAGCATTTGTAATTGATGGGCTGGCTGAACTCGTCGCGCGGGGCGAAAACTCATACCGGTTTGATTATGAGCCACCAAATGAGACTCAAATTTCACGCGCCCTAGCCGGTGAATTGGTGATCATCGAAGATTGGCCTAACAGCGAATACCGTGCCTTACTTGCGCTCAACAATTTCCCAAACCGGTATTTATTCGTTACGCGCGATGTTGACGGCGAAATTCTCGCTTTGCTCGACGAAACGCGGGCGACGGTGGGGCTTTATCAACAGCTTGAGGCTGATCGCGGCACGTTATTGTTTGAATTTGCACTGATCTATCTGGGTTTTGCGCTTATCGTTATTCTGGCGGCCGTGTGGCTAGGCCTATGGTTTGCTGAACGGTTGGCGCGGCCAGTTGTGCGGTTGGCTGGTGCCGCGCAACGCGTTGGCGCGGGTGATCTGGATGTGACTGTTGCTGAAGGCGATGATGATGATGAATTGACCATGCTGGCGCGGGCCTTTAACCGGATGACCCGCCAAGTGCGCGGGCAGCGTGATGCGCTGATTGCTGTTAATGAGGAAACTGAGCAACGTCGCCGGTTATTTGATTCTGTTTTGGGCAGCGTTTCAGCGGGCGTGATAGGTTTGGACCGCGAAGGGCGGATTGAAATGTCAAACACCGCAGCTGATACGATGTTGGGTCTTGAGGCCGATCAATCGCTCGGCGCGCAATTGGACATGGTTGTACCCGAATTTGCCGAGTTACTTGCACGCGTAAAACTACCAACGCATGATGTAGTGCAGGGCGCCATTCAGGTGTCGCGCGCAAGAATCAATGAAAACCTACTGGTGAGGATGAGCACGCGGCGCGCCATTGGGGGCCAAATTGAAGGTTATGTTGTAAGTTTTGATGACGTGACCGACTTGGTAAGCGCGCAACGCATGGCGGCCTGGGGCGATGTAGCCCGCCGTATTGCCCATGAAATTAAGAACCCGCTTACGCCAATTCAGCTATCAGCAGAGAGGTTAAAGCGTAAATTTGGGCCCTTGGTGGGCGACGAGCGCGCCAATCTTGAGCAGTATGCCGATGTGATTGTGCGCCAAACCAACGACTTGCGCCGCATTGTTGATGAATTTTCAAAATTCGCACGTATGCCTGCGCCCGACCCAAAATCGCTTGATGTTATGGAACTTGTGCGCGGTGCTGTGCTTTTACAACAATCAGCGCATCCAGAAATTACGATTGAGTGTGAATTACCTGATGGGCCAGTGTTGGCGCTATTGGATGGCACGCTCATCAGCCAAGCGCTGACAAATTTACTAAAGAATGCAATCGAAGCCATTGATAGCAAAGTAGAAACGGGTATCAGCAATTTTGTGCCGAAGCTCCGCGTTAAAGCAAAAATAAGCCCCGCGCGGCTTGAGTTACGGATACAAGATAATGGAATCGGGTTGCCACAAGATACGGCCCGCCTGTTTGAGCCCTATGTAACGACGCGTGATAAAGGGACAGGGCTGGGCCTTTCCATTGTGCGTAAAATTATTGAAGACCACCACGGCACGCTAGACCTTCGCCCCGCACCTGTTTTTGAAGGCGAAGAAACCCCCGGAGCAGAGGCATTTATCGTATTGCCGCTGCCCCATGATACACTTTCTAGCTTGCTGATTAAGGAATAGTAGATGGGCAACATTCTCGTAGTTGATGACGAAACCGACATTCGCGAATTGGTCGCAGATATTTTGCGTGATGAAGGCCATGACGTTCGGCTTGGCTGGGATTCTGACAGCGCATTTGCTGAAATCAACGCTGCCGCGCCTGACCTGATTGTGCTCGATATTTGGCTCAAAGATTCCAAGATGGATGGCATCGACATTTTAAAACAAACCAAGCGCGATAATCCGGCAATTCCTGTCGTGATTATATCTGGGCATGGTAATGTTGAAATTGCGGTCGCGGCGGTGAAACAGGGCGCTTATGATTTCATTGAAAAGCCGTTTAATATTGATCAATTGATGGTTGTTATTGAACGTGGCTTGGAAACGGCGCGTCTGCGCCAAGAAAACCAAGCTCTGCGGCGTGGAGACGCACAACCCATTGAGATGATTGGCCAATCAACTGCACTGCGCGCTTTGAAAACCCAGCTTGAAAAGGTTACACGATCCAACTCACGCGTGATGTTGAATGGGCCATCAGGTTCGGGCAAAGAGGTTGCGGCACGCTATATTCACGCCAATTCGGACCGGGCACAATTTCCGTTTATCACCGTCAATTCGGCTTCTATTTCATCGGATCGAATGGAAGAAGTGTTGTTTGGAAGCGAATCTGAAGCGCGCGGCCATCAGCCTGGCCTGTTTGAACAGGCCCATGGCGGCGTTTTGTTTTTTGATGAAGTGGCGGATATGCCCTTTGGCACCCAGTCCAAAATTTTGCGGGTGCTGGTCGAGCAAAATTTTCAACGCAGTGGCGGCACGGCAACCGTGCGGGTTGATGTGCGGGTAATTTCGGCAACCAGCCGCAACCTTACAGCTGAAATTGCCAATGGGAATTTTCGGGAAGACCTTTACCACCGCCTTAACGTGGTGCCGATTGACGTGCCATCGCTTGAAATGCGGCGCGATGATATTTTACCGCTTTGCGAACATTTTATTGCCGAGCTTAACGCCAGTCAGGGCCTGCCTAAGCGCAGTTTTTCCCTCGATGCGCAAACCCAATTGCAGATGATGTCTTGGCCCGGCAACATTCGCCAATTGCGCAACACGGTTGAGCGGATCTTGATTTTGGGGCCCGATAGCGGTGCCATTTCAGTTAAGGAATTGCCCAGCGATGGCACTGATAATCCAGCTGACCACCGCCCTGTAAAACTGGGTGCCGATCTGGCTGCCATGCCTTTGCGCGAAGCCCGTGAAGTGTTTGAGCGGGAATACCTGATCACCCAAATCAACCGGTTCAACGGAAATATCTCACGCACGTCAACATTTGTGGGTATGGAGCGTTCAGCACTTCATAGAAAGATGAAATCGCTAAATATCGGCTCTGTGCCGCAGCAAGGCGAAACAGACTCTGAGGCAGAGTAGGCGCAGGCAAACCCTGCCGGATAGGAGAAGCACATGAAGGTGATTGTCTGCGGAGCAGGGCAGGTGGGCTGGCAAATTGCCCGGCACCTTGCCGCTGAGAAAAACGATGTGACCGTTGTGGACAATAACGCTGCATTGGTGCGGCGGATCACTGAATCGCTTGATGTTAGTGGCATAACTGGCTTTGCCAGTCACCCCGATGTCCTGGATAAAGCCGGCGCGCGGGACGCTGATATGATAGTTGCCGCCACGCATTCCGATGAGGTGAATATGGTCACCTGTCAGGTTGCGCATTCGGTTTTTTCGGTGCCGCGCAAAATTGCCCGGCTGCGTGCACAGTCATACCTTGATACGATGTATTCCGATATTTATAGGCGCGATCATCTACCAATTGACGTGGTTATCAGCCCAGAGAAGGAAGTGGCCGAGGCCGCTTTGCGCCGCCTGTCAATGCCTTCGGCCTTTGATACGGAATCATTTTTAGATGACCAAGTGCAGTTAATGGGCATCGCGCTGGCCGATGATTGTGCGGTTATCAACACACCATTGCGCCAATTGTCAGAGCTGTTTTCAACCCTGCGTGCGGTTGTGGTGGGTGTGCGCCGAGCGGGCAAACTGTTTGTGCCACTGCCTGATGACCAGCTTTACGTTGGCGATCAGTGTTACGTTTTTGCCGCCCAAGATGACGTGCAGCGGACATTAGAGATTTTTGGTAAACCCATGAAGCGTGCCGAGCGCGTGGTGATTATTGGTGCAGGCAATGTGGGCTTGGACATTGCGAAACGGCTCGAATCTGGCGAACGGCGCGTGCGTTGTAAAATTGTTGAACGTAACCGCGATCGTGCCGAAGCGGCTGCCGATGTGCTTGAGCGCACAATTGTGTTGCACGGTGACGGGCTAGATGTGTCCATTATGGAAGAGGCAAATATTGCAACTGCCGATGCTATGTTGGCCGTGACTGATGATGATAAGGTAAACCTTCTTGCCTGCGCGCGCGCCAAAGCAAATGGTTGTCCTTTGGTGATTGCACTGATCAATGACCCTGCGATGACCAGCCTAATGGCCCCTTTGGGAATTGATGCATTCATCAACCCGCGGGCCACCACAGTTTCTTCTATATTGCGCCATATTCGCCATGGGCGGGTGCGCGCGGTTTATTCGATAGGCGACGCAGAGGCAGAGGTGATTGAGGCGCAGGTTATGGGCGCATCATCCATTACCGGGCAATTTATCCGCGATATTTCATGGCCTGAAGGTTCAATTGTTGGCCTTGTGCGCAAAGGCGAAGTTTTGCACCTGCCGCGCGGCGATACACGTATCGACGAAGGTGACATTTTGACTATTTTTGCCTTGACCCGCGATGTACCGAAGGTTGAACAACTGCTTCAGGTCAGTATGGATTTCTTCTGATGTTCAACCATTTGCGCCAATACCCGCTATTCGTGCTGCTTACGATGGTGGGCGGCATGCTCATGCTTATTCCTGCGGCGCAAAGCTTGCGCAGTCAGGAATGGGAATCGGCACGGATTTTCTTTCAATCCGGAATGTTGATTATTGCGCTGTGCATGATTGTTGGCGTCGCCATGATGAACCGCAAAGCCCATAATGTGGTGCGCAGCCATTTATTGGCGCTGTTTTTAGCCTTTAGCCTGCTACCTGCCATACTTGCCTTGCCCTATGTGCTGCTAATGCCCGAATTTAGCTGGTATCAGGCGTGGTTTGAAATGCTGTCAAGCATGACAACCACCGGTGCCAGCCTAATCAGCAGCCCCGAACAGGCCCCAGAGGCTGTGCATTTATGGCGCGCGACGGTGGGCTGGATGGGCGGTTTTTTAATCATAGTGGCCGGGTTTGCAGTGATGCAACCGCTCAACCTTGGTGGGTTTGAAATCCGCTCGATGATTCAAGAAACCGCGCGTTCTTTCGTGGTGCCCCATGAAATGCGCAATGACAGTTCTACACGCATCATCCGGCTCGTGCGCGTTATTGCGCCAGCCTATATAGGGCTGACAGCGATATTGGTGCTCGGCTTGGTGATGGCAGGCGAGCGGGTTTATATTGCCGTTTGCCATGCCATGTCGATCCTTTCAACCAGCGGCATTTCACCGGTTGGTGGGTTGTCTGGCGGGGAATCGGGCCGAGCAGGGGAAGTGATGATGGCCCTGTTCTTGATCCTTGCTATCAGTGCCCGCGGTATTTTGATGTGGCAAGAGCGCAGCGGGCTAAGTTGGGTGCGGCGTGACCCGGAAATGCGTCTTGCGATGTTTATTGTGCTTGGGCTGTCTATCGCGCTATTTGCGCGTCACTGGCTCGGCGCTGTTGAAGTAGATCAGCATACCGATTACCGCGCCGCATTTGGCGCAGTGTGGGGCACGATATTTACCACATTGTCATATTTAACAACCACAGGGTTTGAGAGCCAAGATTGGAGCGCGGCACAATCCTGGTCGGGTCTAAATTCGCCCGAAATATTGTTTCTCGGGCTCGCGGTTATTGGTGGCGGCGTGGCAACCACGGCGGGTGGTGTGAAATTATTGCGGGTTTATGCATTATACAAACATGGCATGCGAGAATTGGAGCGGCTGGTTTACCCGAATTCAGTGGGCCGATCGGGCATAATCAGTCGGCAGGTGCGCCGTGAAGGGGCCTATATCGCGTGGATATTCCTGATGCTTTTTGCAATGTCGATTGCGGTGGTTGCGATGGGTATTTCACTTACGGGCCCAAGGTTTGAGGAATCGGTTACGCTGGCAATTGCCGCGCTGGCCAATACTGGCCCGGTCATTCATACAATTACCGACCACGCCGCCACCTATGATGAGCTGAACAATGCCGGCCTTGGTATTTTAAGTATTGCCATGGTTTTAGGCCGGTTTGAACTATTGGCGGTTATCGCAATGTTTAATCCAGATTTTTGGCGCCGATAAAACAGAGTCAAAATTGCGATAGGGGCTAGAAATTACCGATCACAACGCCCATTATAAGAAAAACAACAAGCTTGCCCTAGGGGCAGGCCATAAAACTCAAGGGCCCAAAGATGGCATCTGACAAACAAAACCTGCAAGACGCATTTCTGAACAATGTTCGTAAAGCAAAAAACCCGGTGACCATTTTTTTGGTCAATGGCGTTAAATTGCAGGGTGTAATCACTTGGTTTGATAATTTTTGCGTGTTGTTGCGCCGTGATGGTGCTGCGCAATTGGTTTATAAACATGCCATATCAACGGTGATGCCAAGTCAGCCTGTCATACTTTATGAGGGCGAGGACAGCCAGTAATTGGCCGAAATTTCCACACGCTCAGCCGTAATCCACCCCTATGCAACGCGCGGCGCATCACGGCGAACGCCAGCACTTGCTTTGGCTGAAGCCGAAGGGCTGGCACGGGCGCTTCGGCTTGAGGTTGTGCAATCTGCTGTTGTGCCATTGGCCAAAATGGTTGCGGGCACCCTGATTGGCAGCGGAAAAATTGAAATGCTAAAGGCTGAGTTTGAGGATAATGAGATTGATCTCGTTATCGTTGATGCCCCGCTTTCGCCCGTTCAGCAACGAAATTTGGAACGTGCATGGCAGGTGAAGGTTCTAGACCGGACCGGCCTGATTTTGGAAATTTTTGCTGATCGCGCGGCAACCCGTGAAGGCGTTTTGCAGGTTGATCTGGCGCAGTTGACCTATCAACGCTCGCGTCTTGTGCGGAGCTGGACCCACCTTGAACGCCAGCGCGGGGCGGCAGGCACTGTTGGTGGGCCGGGTGAAACCCAGCTTGAAAGCGACCGGCGCGCCATTGATGACCAGATTGTCAAAATCAAAGTGCAACTGGCCAAGGTTGTAAAAACCCGTGCCTTGCACAGGGCGGCCCGCAAAAAAGTGCCTTACCCAATTGTGGCGCTTGTAGGCTATACTAATGCTGGAAAATCAAGCATATTCAATAGGATGACAGGCGCTGATGTGTTGGCAAAGGACATGCTTTTCGCCACGCTTGACCCGACTATGCGCGCCATTAACCTGCCGGGCGGGCGCCGGGTTATAATGTCCGATACGGTTGGTTTTGTGTCCGATCTGCCAACGCAACTGGTCGCAGCGTTCCGCGCAACCTTGGAAGAGGTGCTGGATGCCGACCTGATTGTGCATGTGCGCGATATTTCGCACCCAGAATCTGATGAGCAATCTATGGATGTCCAAGATATTTTGCGCGAGCTTGGCATAGAACCTGAACAAAGTGACCGGATGGTCGAGGTTTGGAACAAGCTTGACCTTCTCGACGAAGACGGCCAATTGGCCGCCGCAAACACGGCCGAACGCACCGATGGTATTGTGGCGATGTCGGCGATCACAGGGCAGGGCGTTGATGCGCTTTGCGCAACGATTGATGCCCATCTGCAAGAAGCCGTCCATAATGACGTGATTACGCTTGGCTATGAGGCTGGCCAGCGACGCGCTTGGCTGTTTGACCGTAAACTCGTGCAATCAGAAACGCAGGGTGAACGTGGTTATACGCTAAATGTGCGATGGACCGAACGGCAGAAAAACCAGTTTGAACAGGTTTAGAGTTCTTCGGGGTGTAGGCGATTATAGCGCAAGCTTGACCATAGCGCGATGAGGATGAGCGACGCACCGACAAGCCCTGTTAACACTTCAGGAACATGCGTAACCGATTCCGCAAACATCACCACTGACAGCGCCAAAATTGAATAAAACGCGCCGTGTTCAAGGTATCGAAACTCGGCCAGCGTGCCGCGTTCAACAAGCAATATTGTCATGCCACGCACATAAAACGCCCCAATCCCTAGGCCGATGGCGATTAGGATCAGGTTATTGCTAAGCGCAAAAGCGCCGATGACACCGTCAAACGAGAAGCTGGCGTCTAAAACCTCCAAATACAAAAAAGCGCCAAGACCGCCGCGCGCTAAATTGGCTGATTTTGATTCCCGATCAAGGATATTGCTGAGCAGCTCAACCGCCAAAAACGTAACCATGCCGCCGATTGAGGAAAACAAGAATGTGGCAGACCGGGCAGGGGGTAGCACCGCTGCAAAGGTAAGGACGATTGCCAAGACCAACCCGACTTCGAGCCCACGAACCGAGGCCCATTTGCGCAACTGCCTTTCTAATGCTTTGATCCAATGAATTTCTTTTTGTTGGTCGAAAAAGAAGGTGAGGGCGACCATCATCAAAAATGTGCCGCCAAATGCCGCAATGGATAGATGTGCATCACCTAGGATTCGCCCATATTTAACGGGGTCATGCAGTGCTAAATTCACTGCTGCCCATGGCGTTATGGATGCAGCGATAACAACGATGGCTACAGGGAACACAATGCGCATGCCAAAAACTGCGATCAAAATGCCCCATGTTAAAAACCGCCTTTGCCAAATGGGCGACATGTCTTTCAGCTTGGAAGCATTCACAATCGCATTATCAAACGACAGCGAAATTTCCAGAATGGCTAGCACAACTCCGATAAACAGAAATGTGAGGCCGCCATTGATTTGGCCGGTGGTTCTGAAGCCCAGCCAAAAGCTAAGCGACAATCCTATCAAGGTGATGATCATTGGCCATTTGAGATATTTTATCGAGGATTTCATCAAACGAGCCATTCTGTTTGCGCGCAAGCGTAACAGCCAAATATGGCGTCGGGCCTAAAATTACAATGTAGTTTGCGCATGGGAATGGGCACAGTCGGGGCCTATTTCAGGCATTCTGATTATCGTATAATCAATATTATGTTAAGTAACTAGGCATCAGGTTCAGACATTTTGGCGACGAGCGCAGCTTGCGTTTCTGCGTCGACATAAATCTCATCATCGCCCAAATAATCAACCAAGGCATAACCACGTTCAGACATAAACTTCGCTACATCATCGCCCGCAGTGGAATTTTCAATTACCCATGCCTTAACGTGATGCAGATCAAAATCAAATTCACGCAAAACATCCATCTCAGCGCCTTCAACATCCAGCGATACCAAATCAATCGCCCCGATACCTGCAGCCGCTAAAAGCGCATTGATTGACACGACAGAAACAGTTGAAGTTACAACGCCTGAGTCATTGTTATTATTGATTAAATCCAGTTTTGATTGAACGAAATTGGCTTGCAAACCGCTCATCTGCTGCAGGTTTATCTGTGATTCAATAAATACCTGTTCTTCGGCGGGTTTACCGACAACAGCCTGCACAACCGTTGATGTACGACAATCGCGGGCGGCGGCAACCGCGTTAGATCGCGCATCAATTAACAAACCAGTCCAACCGCGAAAAACCTCAAAATACAATGTGTTAGAGCCCGTTGCTCCATCGTCACACCCAATATCGAGGAACACGCCACCGCGTCTTTCCGTAAATACATGTTGGTCCAAAAGCATATCTTGCCCAGATTGCGAGAAATAATTTGGCACAGCCCCGATGGCGCGCTGCGCATCCCACAAAACCGCATTAAGCGCGCCCCGCGCTTTGGTAGCGTCCTTATTAAGGGCGTCGCTGGTCTGTTTGATGGTTTCTAAAATGATGCTGCGGGCCGCAGCGAGCGTAGGTTTTGTAGTTTTGAGCATCGGGTCCCCGCAGTGAATTTGCACAATGAATTATTATGTACCCCGTCAGCCATAGCGTAAATCTTATTACAATTCCAAGGCCGAACTTGGCATGCCATTTGCTGATATTGACCTGGCCAAATTATTCCAACATAATCAATGTACAATTCAACCTAGGGAATATTTAAATGCGCTCACTCATCATCGCTCCGGCTATCGCCGCCGCACTCGCCACTGCTGCTTCGGCGGGTTCGGTCGTTTATACCGCACCAGCAACCGCAATCATCGACGAACCCATGCGTAACGGTTCAGGCGCTTGGCTGATCCCGTTGGCCATCATCGCGATTCTGGCACTGACGTTGACGAATAATAGCTCGGAGACATCACCTTCTTAAAACTTGAATTAGTAATATTATGCGGGTTGGCCTGCCCAAGAAATTGGGCGGGCCGTTGTATTTTTATCACAGCCTTTGGCCTATCCAAAGCGCCGCAGTGGTACGGGATTGACTGCTCGTTCGCCTGAAGCTATTTATGGTTTGAAATTATAAAACAGGATACATGCAATGCGTTCACTCATCATCGCTCCGGCTATCGCCGCCGCACTCACCACCGCTGCATCGGCAGGTTCGGTTGTTTACACCGCGCCAGTCACTGGAATCATCGAAGAGCCAATGCGCAATGGTTCAGGCGCTTGGCTGATCCCGCTGGCTATCATCGCGATTCTGGCACTGACGTTGACGAATAATAGCTCGGTTATAACGGATGGAGACGATTGACTTCGGAATAACGAGCGACTTCGTTCAAACATAGGTTGGCCTGCATGTGCGGGCCAACTTTTCTTTTTCTAAGCCTCTGGAATAAATCGGCGTATTTGCGTGCATAGCACAATGCGTGCCATTGCCATACGAATGCGTTCTCGGCTAATTTCGCTTTGAGTAAGCCTTGCTGTATTGGCCCGAATTGGCATTTCAGAATGATCACAAACACCCATGCCGCCAAATTTCTGGATGATGCTGATGCCGCAATGGTTTCTAACAAACCTATTTTGGCTGACCGATATTTAGTGCTGGCCGCCTCAATGCCGATTTCTGATGCGGTATTGCTGAGCAGGCTTGTAGATTTCGCTAAGCATCGTGGCCATGATGAAGCCATCCAAAATGCACTAACCCGAAGCCCGCTCACCAAAAGTGATGGTGCGCTTCAACTGCTATTGGCCGAAATTTATTCAAAACGTGGCGAATATGATGCGGCCAAGCAGACATTTACCGCATTGGCTGATGACCCAGAACACGGCCCCGCCGCGTTGCGTTCATTGGCCAACCTTGCGCTTTACGCTGTTGAACTTGAAACGGTGCTGGAAATCGCCGATCGGCTAGACGTACTTAGCCCTGGTGGCGCTGGACCGGCGATGCTGCGGGCCAATGTTTTTATTAAACAAGGCAATTTGCAAGCCGCAGAAGCTGAATTGGACATTGCCGCCGGGCTTGGAGCCAACGATGAGGGGCTACATTTTCAGCGCATGGCAATCGCTAGCAAGAGACGCGAATTTAGTGAGATTTGGCGCTATTGGCTGGCGCGCAAAGAACCGCCTGAATTGCTGCCGCATCACTTATTGCCACGGCTGACGCGGTTGGAAGACGCGCGCGGCATGAATGTTTTGGTGCGCAGCGAACAGGGGTTTGGCGATATTTTGCAATTTGCGCGGTTTATCCCTGCCTTGGTTGGCATCGCTGAATCGGTGACGTTTTATACAAATGGGCGTTTGCAGCGACTGCTGACACCGCTACATGAAGCTGGCGTGGA
>Ga0105054_10003368_pt1 | contig 24812 bp, 19 predicted proteins | sample BON02_FD_78091 | JGI IMG/M metagenome (GOLD analysis project Ga0105054, IMG submission 78091) | Freshwater microbial communities from Lake Bonney liftoff mats and glacier meltwater in Antarctica - BON-02 (megahit assembly) | ecosystem: Environmental > Aquatic > Freshwater > Ice > Glacier...
GAGAATGCATGAAGCGCACTATGGTCCTAAAGACTGTGGCTGTGCTGGGTGCGGCATCCCTCGCTCTCGCTGCTTGTAGCAGTGATCCCGTGGATGACGTAACCAGCGCGGCTGAAGAAGTTGTAACCGATGCCGAATCGGCAGTTGAAGAAGTAATTCCTGATGAGTGTGCAGCCACATCCTTGGTCTTGGGAACATTGCTCCCGGCCACAGGTGACCTTGCATTCTTGGGACCACCCGAGTTCGCTGGAGTGGAATTAGCCCTGCAAGAGATCGATGCCGCAGGCGGCGTTCTCGGTTCACCGGTAACCTACATCGAGGGTGACTCGGGCGACACCAGCACAGATATTGCTAGCCAGACCGTCGATTCCCAGCTCGCACAGGGTGTTAACGCGATTATCGGTGCCGCATCATCGGGTGTCTCCCTGACCGTCATCGACAAGATCACCTCAAATGGTGTCGTTCAGTTCTCACCAGCCAACACGGCCCCGATTCTGACCACCTATGCGGACAACGGTCTGTACTTCCGTAACTCACCATCTGACGTGCTTCAAGGCGCCGTCATTGCGCAGGCCGCAGTGGACGCTGGCTTCACCAAGTTGGCCGTCATTGCCCGCCAGGATCCATATGGCGAAGGTCTTGCCGCAGCAACAGCCAAGAACTTCACCGAAGCCGGTGGCACGGTCACGAGCGACATTCTTTATGACCCAGCCGCTCCTTCATTTGAGGCTGAAGTTGCTGAAATCAAGGCTGGTGGCCCAGAAGCTATCGCCGTCATTGGTTTCGAAGAGACCGTCAAGCTGGTTCAGGAAATGATCAAGCAGGGTGTTGGCCCCAAGGATGTTCAGATGTATCTCGTTGATGGAAACCTTTCCACCACCGCGTTTACTGACTTCCCAGCCGGCACCATGAAGGGTGTCGTCGGTACCGTTCCTTCAGGTTCGGTTGACCTCACGACCTTCAATGAGCGGCTACTCGCATTCGATCCAGCGCTGACCGATTACAGCTACGGCCCACAGTCCTATGACGCAACCATGGTAATTGCCTTGGCTGCCCAGAAGGCTGGCTGTGCTACCGGAGTTGATATCGCCGCGGCCCTGCCCGACGTTGCCGGTAACGGTGGCGAAGCGTGCACCACGTACGCCGATTGCTTGGTGCTGCTTGATGCAGGCACCGACATCGACTACAACGGAGTTACCGGGGGCGTTGACTTCAACGAATTCGGCGACCTCCTCGAAGGAACCATCTCGATTAACGAGTACAGCTCCAACACTGAGTTCGCCGAAATCGGCTCAGTAACAGCAGTGGTCCCACTGCCGTAGTAGCGATTCGTTAGCCAAAGCAACTGTGGCCCCGCACCTTTAAGGTGCGGGGTCACAGTCTTTGCCGGACCTGATCACAAACGACATAACCCCAACCCGCAGAGTCCGCGCCGAAACAAGGGTTACCCCTGCATCGAACTCGTACGCAAACGAAGTAGGCGCGGTCTCCACGCTCACGAGCGCTAAGTCACTGTCGGTGCGAGATAGTGAGGTGGCGGAGGTCGCTGAATTAGCCCGCAACCGAATTTTCGTCATCTCCGGTATTTAGGACTTTTGGTAATTGCCAGCCCCACTTAATCGAGGCAAGTCGGATGACCAAGATCAGAATGACCGAAACAACCGTTGACAGTGCAATTGAGAGCCCTCCAGCGATCATCAGGACGTAAACGGTTGCGCCAGCGATACCGGCCGCCGCATAGACCTGGCCGACAAGGACAGCGGGTTTGGTGCCCGTAAGAATGTCTCGGATCACGCCACCACCCACGCCGGTGACCGTTCCCAGCAGCACTGCCAAGAATCCGGAAAGATTAGTGTTTAACGCGACCTGGGTGCCGACAACAACGAAGGCACTGAGTCCGAGCGCGTCCGCAACGAGACCCAGCGGGGCCGACTCCAAATCGAGCGTTGGGCGAAACCGGAGAATGATTAAAGCGATTGCGGCCGCGCCCATTGCAACGAAAATCGGCCAAGGCTCGGTAATCCAATTTACCGGGATTTGCCCGGTCAGAAGATCGCGAATCGTGCCGCCTCCGACAGCGACGACCAGAGCCAGGACAAAGGCACCGAGCCAATCCATGTCGGCCCGGCCGGCGGCCATCACGCCCGAGACGGCGAAAGAAACAGTTCCGATAATCACGAGGACCGTAAAAGCCCACTCGACAGTCTGGGAGGCGCCGATCACGAGCGCCAACGTAGCGCATGACTGCGTTTCAGCCAGATGTCAACTCCCACGGGGGTCTTTCCTGCCACCAAGAATCAGACCCCGTGGGTGGCTTGGATGGTGTGGATGGTGTGGATGGTGTGGATGGTGTGGATGGTGTGGATGGTGTGGATGGTGTGGATGGTGTGGATGGTGTGGGTTGCGTGAGGGGGAGTTCTAGACCTTTGCAAGGGTGCCGAGGTAGAGCTCGATCACCTTGGGGTCGTTGGCCAGTGATTGCCCGGTCCCCGTGTAGGCGTTCTGGCCCTGATCCAGGACGTAGCCACGATCAACAATTTGCAGGCATCTGGCAGCATTCTGCTCAACAATAATCACGGTGACACCGGTTGCATTAATTTCCTTGACCCGAATGAAAACTTCATCTTGCAGGGCGGGGCTCAGGCCGGCACTTGGTTCATCGAGGAGAAGCACACTAGGTGCCATCATGAGTGCGCGGCCCATGGCGACCATCTGGCGTTCGCCACCGGAAAGGGACCCGGCTCGCTGCTTGCGGCGAGTCCCTAATGTGGGGAACAGATCCACGACAGCGGCGAAGCGTTCGGTGAAGGATTTCGGGTCTTGGTAGGCGCCCATCTGCATGTTCTCCTCGATCGTGAGGGAGGGGAACACATTGTTGTTCTGGGGAACGAAACCAACACCTCGTTTGACCAATTGGTCTGCTCGCAGGTTGGTGATGTCTTCGTCCCGCAAAGTTACCTCACCTGAATTGATATGAACCAAGCCGAAAAGAGCTTTTAGCAGGGTTGACTTGCCGGCGCCATTGGGCCCAATAATTCCCACGAGTTCACCGTCGTGTGCGTATAGATCTGATTCATTGAGGATATTAACCCCGGGAAAGTAGCCAGCAATGAGCCGATCAGCCCTGATCAGTGCCCCTACTGCTTGTGCTTGGTGGATCTGGGCGGGCGTCGCCGCTGATGCTTGGGAACGTTGACCAGCGTTCACATCGATTTCTGACTCAAACTCGTGGGCACCGTCGGGACTGCCGGTGCCAGGCAGGTCACTAGGTTCGCTGAACGTCATGTGGTTCCCCCTTGGGAATCGGTGGTGAGGGAGGCGCCATCGGAGGTGAGCGCACTTCCATGGCGTGATCCAAGATAGGCCTCAATCACCTGTTCGTCTTTCATCACGACATCGGGTGGACCCTCGGCAATAATCTGGCCTTGGGCCATCACAATCACCCAGTCGCTGATGTCGTGCACCATGTCCATGTCATGCTCGACAAAAAGAACCGTTGTTCCTTCTTCTCGGATGTTTTTAATATGACCGAGCAGGCTCTGAGTCAAGGCCGGGTTAACTCCGGCCATCGGTTCATCGAGCATTACGATTTTAGGGCCAACCATAAGCGCTCGAGCCATTTCGAGTAACTTACGTTGACCTCCAGAAAGTGAACCAGCGAAATCATCGACCTTGGCATCGAGGGTAAACCGCGCGAGCAACTCCATTGCGCGAGCGGTGTTCGCCCGTTCCTGCGCTCTCCATCTAAACGGTAGCAGCGCGTTGAGTACTCGCTCACCACTTTGCCCACTTGCACCCAGCAGCATGTTGTCCATAACGGTCATGCGAGACAAAGCTTTTGTCAGCTGGAAAGTACGCACCATGCCCATTCGAGCCAAGCGGTAGGGAGGTGTACCGGCAATGGGTTTTTTGTTAAAGGTCCATTCGCCAGTGTCCGGCTTATCAAACCCGGTTAACAGGTTAAACAGTGTTGTTTTACCTGCTCCATTAGGACCAATTAGCGCGGTAATGGCGCCACGCTGGATTTCGACGTGGGCAACATCAACGGCGGTGAGTCCACCAAATTGACGATGCACGTTGTCAACAATCACGATGGGGTCAGGCTTGGGGGCACCCGGTGCCCGAGCCACGTCGCGCAAAGCTTGCACAGCGGCGGCCCTTCCCGGTGCCATGTTTTCGGTGTTAGCGGGCATCGAGGGCCAACTCCCTTCGGTCGCCAAATATTCCTTGCGGTCTGAAGATCATCAGCAACATCAATCCGAGGCCCATCAGCATGAATCGAATTGAACCGACATCGGTGGCGGTAAGAAAATCGATATAGCCGTTATTGATTAAGGAACTCAGGACTTCGCCGAATCCGGCGAGGAGGAACCAGAAAATGATTGTTCCGACAATAGGACCGAATACCCGGGCAGCCCCACCCAGGAGCAGAATAGTGAAAACGAAGAAGGTGAAATCAGGTTGGAAGGTGTCGGGCTGAACCGATTGCTTGGCGATCGCCCACAGGATACCGCCGAAGGCGGCGATACCACCACCGATAACGAGCGCCTGTAATTTGTAGACGAAAACGTTTTTGCCCAATGAAACGACGGCGTCTTCATCTTCCCGGATTCCCTTGACCACCCGGCCCCACGGGCTGCGGACCAGTCCCCACACGAGAGCGGTGAAAATGAAGGCCAGGGTCCAGCCAACAATAACCACCCACAGGTCTTGGCGGCTCCAACTGAGCAAGGGGAGGGTGATGTCGGTCGGCAGGGGATTGAGGTCGTGAAACTCTTGACCCAACTTGCCGTTGAGGCCTTGGGATCCGCCGAAAACGTCTTTGAAGGCAATGGAGCGGACCAATAGTCGGAGTAGCTCGCTGGCAGCGATGGTCACAATCGCTAGATAGTCCGCCCGTAATCGCAGGGTGGGTATTCCTAGTAACAGCGCTAATAAGGTGGAGGAGATCAGGCCCACCACGATTGCCAGCCACAGGCTTAGATCAAAGGTGAGGACAATAACTCCGACGGCGTATGCGCCGGCGGCCACAAAAGCCACCTGGCCGAAGTTGAGTAGCCCGGTGTAACCAAATTGAACGTTGAGACCGATGGCGGCAAAAAGGTAAATGAGGGCCGTGACGCCAACCGCTTGGGTGATGGTGAGACTGAGAATTTGACCAAAATCCATCAGATCAACCCACCCTTTCTTTTCGCCCAAGTAAGCCTTGCGGCCGCACCAACAGAATGAGAATCATCAAGAAAAGTGCCCCGACGGTTTTCATTTCGGTGGGGATGAAAAGGGTGGTCATCTGAATGAAGATTCCGACCACCATGGCGCCAACAATCGCGCCATAAATGGTTCCCAAACCACCCAAAATGACGGCCGCAAAGAGGACAAGCAGGATCCGTTGACCCATATTCCACACCGTATTTTGGGTTAAACCGAGGTAAATCCCGGCAAAGGCGGCCAGTCCGGCACCGATAATCCACACGACGGATATCACCCGCTCAACGTCAATTCCGGTTGCCGACGCGAGCGCGGGGTTATCGGAGACGGCCCTGGTGGCCTTACCAATGCGTGAACGTTGGAGCCAGATCACCGTTGCGGCCAAGGCGATGACCGCGAGGGCGCCGAGGATAAGCGCTTTCGGGGTCGTGTTAAAGGGTCCAAGGGCGATCCCGGCTTGGCCGGCGAACTGCTTGTAACTCTCCGGAGCACCGCCAAAGAACAACACCAAGGTGTATCGCAGGAAAATCGCAAGACCAATACTGACAATCATTGCGGCAATCAGACCGGTCTTGCGTCGCCGCAATGGACGCCACAGGATTCGATTTTGTCCCCAGCCGTACACGAATGCCGCGAAAACAATCGCGATGGGGGCGGCAATAATGATGTTGACCCCGGCGGTGTTGAAGGCGAGAGCAGTGAATGCCCCCAAAGTGAGTAATTCCCCGTGTGAGAAGTTCGTTAATCCGGTGGTGCCGAACACCAAGTTCAGACCGACAGCGCCCAAGGCGATGACCAGTCCGTAGAGGATTCCGTCGAGGAAGAGTTGAATAACCCGCTCGCTGGTACCCGAATCCGCAGTTGTGATCCCCGACTCTCCGTCTTCGGAGAGCCCAATAATGATCTTTTTCTCGCCACCGAGCACCAAGAGGGATCGACTGGCGTCGGCCTCGTTATTCAGGGTGATTCCATCGGGCAGGGTGCTCACGTCAATTTCGACGGTGTAGGTGCCACCGGCCTCGAGTGGAATCAGGAAAACACCCTTGTCATCGGAGGTTCCAGAAACGCTCACACCGCCGGAGTCCGTGGCGCTCACCACAACGCCGCTGACGGGCACACCGGCCGGCGTACTCAACGTCCCGGTGATGGTTGTTTCGGCCGCATTGGCCGGGGACAGCCCACCGGAGATCAGAAAAGCAATGGAGGTCAGGAGCAGGACTCCCAAGGTCAGTCGCACAGCTCTGAGCACGTGGGCGTACCTCCGGGTCTCGATCGGGCCAACATTCGCGATTGTGCACGGGCGCAGTGCTTAAGCCTGAGTAAATCAGCGCTAAGCCTGAGTAGGACTGCGGAAACCTTACCCCCATAAGTCTCGAAAGCGACTAAGGATCTCGGATAAAACAGGATTGTTACCCACTTGTAAGTGATTCAGTCGAAACGAAAACGAGATTCATTGAGTTGAAACATTGCGTAATGTCCGAAATATCCAGTTATCTAGGTTCGTGGCTTACGAGCCATCGCGGTAAGCCTCGAGGTACAAATCCGATCGCCGTTTTCGTTAGTGATCACAATGTCGCTGCACAGCATCGTGCTCCCCACGCTAATCATGGTGGCAATTCCGGTCACAACGCCGTCTCGGGCGGCTTTATGATGCGTGCAATTCAGTTCAATACCCACGACGAGGGCACCTTGTCCTAGTCGCTGATGTGCGGTTATTCCGGCGGCAATTGAACCCAACGTTTCGGCCAAGACTGCACTGGCACCGCCGTGCAGCAGTCCATATGGTTGGGTGTTTCCGGCAACCGGCATCGTGGCGCTAATGCTCGCCCAGCCACGGGAATCAACCAATGCACTCACAAGTTGGATCCCCATGAGTTCGGCAAGGGCGCCCATGCCGAGTCCTTGTACTTCGGCGGTCACATCTGTTAACAATTGATCACTCATCTTCGACATAGTGAAAAAGTCTATTGGATGCCGCAGCAACTAGTATCCGGTCATGGCGCAGAGTCGATTGCTTCTTATCGATGGACACTCGATGGCCTACCGTGCATTTTTTGCGTTACCGCCGGAAAACTTCAGTACCAGCACCGGGCAACCAACGAATGCGGTCTACGGATTTACCTCTATGTTAATCAACTTGCTCAAGCAATACGACCCGACCCACGTTGCGGTCGCCTTTGATGTTTCCCGGCGAAGTTTTCGTACTGACATTTTTCCGCAATACAAGGCGACGCGTTCGAAGTCACCGGATGAGTTCAAGGGACAGGTTGAATTAATCAAGGAGGTACTCGATGCCATGGCGATCCGTCGGTTGGAAAAAGACGGTTATGAAGCCGACGACCTCATCGCAACCCTGGCCACGCAAGCCAGCGCGGCGGGCTTCGCAACCGACATTGTGACCGGTGACCGGGATGCATTCGCGCTCGTGTCGCCCGCGGTTACGGTGCTCTACCCCAAAAAAGGTGTCTCAGACCTTGCGGTGATGACCGAGGAAGCAATTGACGTTAAATACAAACTGACGCCGTCGCAGTACCCGGACTTTGCCGCATTGCGCGGTGACCCGAGCGACAACTTGCCAGGGATTCCCGGGGTTGGCGAAAAGACAGCGCAGAAATGGATCACTGAGTACGGCAACCTGGGTGCATTAATCGAGAAGGTTGACACCGTAGGTGGCAAAGTTGGAGACTCACTTCGCGCGAACCTTTCACAGGTTCTGCTCAACCGTCGAATCACGGAGTTGGTGCGTGATGTTCCACTTGAACTCACCGTGGACCAACTCGATCGCAAGTCCTTCTCATTGGCAGATGTACATCAACTCTTTGACACATTGCAATTCACCGCACTGCGCGCCAGGGTTGAGAAACTGTCGGGCGCCATCACGTCAGTGGGGACGGATCCGCAGGTCAAGTCCGACGATCCGAATCGGCAGGTGGTAGAACGGGAGATCTTCCCGGACGCCTCACTTGCCGACCTAACAGCATTACCGGGACCCATTGCCGTCGCGGTCAAGGGTGAATTTCGCCAAGGATCCGGGACCATAACGGCGCTCGCCGTTTGCTCCGGAGATCACGTACACGTTCTCTCCACGATCCCGGAGCAGGATTACTCACAGGTCGTCAACTGGCTGGGCACCGCTCGCAATGAGAAGACCGTTCATGACGGTAAAGGAATTCTGTGGGCCCTAGCCAGTGCTGGGATCGATATTTCCCAATTCGCAATTCAGATGGATACCGCACTGGCAGGCTACTTACTCGATCCAGGTCAGAGGTCTTATGAACTTGCCGACTTAGTTCAACGTGAACTCGGCCGAAGCATTGATGAACCAGAGGACCAACTCTCCATGTTTGGGGATGGTGATGCGAACGCCAACTTGGTGCAGGCGGCTCAACTCATCTGGGAACTGGGTGCGAGTCTGACCCTTAAACTCGAGGAACTCAACTTAATGTCACTGTTGGTTGACATGGAAATTCCTACCGAAATTGCGTTGGCACACATGGAACATGTTGGAATTGCTGTCAACTCGGATGAACTTGCAGCTCTTTCCGACGAGTTCGGTGAACAGATGCGTTCCGCGGAGTCTGCAAGTTTTGCTCTCGTAGGTCATCAATTCAATTTAGCATCACCAAAACAATTACAAGAAGTGCTTTTTAGTGAACGAGAATTACCGAAAACCAAAAAAATCAAGACCGGGTTCACTACGGATGCGGAAGCCCTCACGACTTTGTACGCCCAGACGAAAGATCCCCTCCTTCAACATCTGTTGAACTGGCGCGAAGAATCAAAACTGCGTCAAACCGTCGAAGGTCTGCTCCCACTCGTTGATTCAGATGGACGGATTCACACCACATTTCGACAAACGGTGGCCGCAACCGGACGGCTGTCTTCGATAGACCCCAACCTGCAGAATATTCCGGTTCGTACCGAAGCCGGCCGTCGTATCCGTGCCGCGTTCGTCGTTGGTAGGGGTTACGAATGTCTGCTCACCGCGGACTACAGTCAAATTGAGTTACGCATCATGGCTCATTTGTCTAAAGACGAAGCACTGATTGAGGCGTTCAAATCTGGTGAAGACTTACACGAGAGCGTTGCCCGTAAAGTTTTTGGCGTCAGTGAAGTGACACCGGACATGCGACGCCAAATCAAAGCGATGTCCTACGGCTTGGCTTATGGGCTGTCGCCATATGGGCTGGCAGCCCAGCTGGATATCTCAACCGAAGATGCTCGGATCATGATGGATGACTATTTCCGCAGATTTGGTGGGATCCGCACGTATCTTGCCGAGGTGGTCGAGGTGGCTCGAACCAAGTTGTACACCGAGACAATGTACGGCCGGCGCCGCAAACTCCCGGATCTGGTCAGTGATAACCGGCAGCGTCGCGAAATTGCTGAACGGATGGCCCTGAATGCTCCCATTCAGGGCAGCGCCGCCGACATCGTGAAAATTGCCATGCTCAACGTTGATCGAGCCCTGCATCAAGCCCAATTGCAATCGCGGTTACTCCTACAGGTTCATGACGAACTGGTCCTTGAAGTGGCCAAGGGGGAATGTGAGGAAGTCAGCGCCTTGGTCCGGGAGCAGATGGGTTCGGCAGCTCAACTTCTTGTTCCACTTGATGTCAACGTGGGAACCGGCCCAAACTGGGATGCCGCCGCTCATTGAGAATTTGTGAAGCATTAGGCTCGAAGGGCGTCAACCGCCCGAGGATCAGACCTAGAGTCCTCACGCAATGGCGGCTGGGCACCCACTACATCTACCCACCGGAGCCATTTTCTCCATGACAAACCCAACCGCAACGACAGCACCACCGCAGGTCGCAATCAATGACATTGGAACCGCCGAGGACTTCCTCGCCGCAATTGATGCCACAATCAAGTACTTCAATGACGGTGATGTCGTTGAAGGAATCGTGGTCAAAGTCGATCGAGACGAAGTCCTGCTTGATATCGGCTACAAAACAGAAGGTGTTATACCTTCCCGCGAACTTTCGATCAAACACGACGTTGATCCCAGTGAAGTGGTGAGTGTCGGCGACATCGTTGAAGCACTCGTTCTCACGAAAGAGGATAAAGAAGGTCGTTTGATTCTGTCCAAGAAGCGCGCACAGTACGAACGCGCCTGGGGCACCATTGAAAAGATCAAAGAAGAAGATGGTGTTGTTGAAGGCCTCGTTATTGAGGTTGTCAAGGGCGGCCTGATTGTCGACATTGGTTTGCGTGGTTTCTTGCCCGCCTCACTGGTGGAAATGCGTCGCGTTCGCGACCTGCAGCCGTACATCGGCAAGACCCTCGAAGCCAAGATCATTGAATTGGATAAGAACCGAAACAACGTGGTTCTTTCCCGTCGCGCCTACCTCGAAAAGACCCAGAGTCAGGTCCGCCAAACCTTCCTGAACCAGTTGCAACGCGGACAGATTCGCAATGGCGTCGTCTCTAGCATTGTCAATTTCGGTGCTTTTGTTGATCTTGGCGGCGTTGACGGTCTCGTCCACGTTTCTGAACTTTCCTGGAAGCACATTGACCATCCATCCGAGGTTGTTCAAGTTGGCGACGAAGTCACCGTTGAGGTTCTTGAAGTCGACATGGATCGGGAGCGGGTGTCACTTTCGCTCAAGTCAACCCAAGAAGATCCATGGCAGCACTTTGCCCGGACACACGGCATCAACCAGGTCGTGCCCGGCAAAGTCACCAAACTGGTCCCATTCGGTGCCTTCGTCCGCGTCGATGAAGGAATCGAAGGACTCGTCCACATCTCTGAACTTGCCGAGCGTCACATTGAGATGCCAGAGCAAATCGTTCAGGTCAACGACGACATTTTTGTCAGGGTGATCGACATTGATCTCGAGCGCCGTCGCATCTCGCTCTCCCTCAAGCAGGCTAATGACTCATCCGATTCCCAAGCGGTCGAAGAATTTGATCCATACCTCTACGGGATGGCCCCAGCCTTCGACGAATCCGGAAACTACACCGGTCCAGAAGGTTTCGATCCTGAAACCGGTGAATGGAAAGTTGGCTTTGAAGAGCAGCGCGCAGATTGGGAGCGCGAGTACGCGGATGCTCACTCACGGTGGGAAGCACACCGCAAGCAGATAACCGAAGCCAAAGAAGCCGATCAGGCCGCCGCGGTTGAGTCCGGCGAGGCCAGTGCGTACTCATCAGAATCAACGGCCAGTGAAGGTACGTTGGCCGACGATTCAGCTCTTCAGGCCCTTCGGGACAAACTCACCACCGAATAATTTATGGCCCACCTTATGCCTTTTATCGTCGGGTTGACCGGCGGCATTGGATCGGGTAAGTCAACGGCAGCGTCGTGCTTTTCACAGCACGGCGCTGTTGTTATTGACGCAGACGAAATCTCGCGCGAACTGACCGCACCCGGTTCGCCGGTCGTTGATGAATTAGCGCAGGAATTTGGAAACGACATTCTTCAAACAGATGGGTCACTTGATCGCGCCGCCTTAGCGGCTATTGTCTTTAATAATAAGGATTCTTTGGCACGACTCAATGCGATCATGCACCCCAAAATACGAGCTGAGGCACTGAGGCGAATTGCGGAAGTTAAGCCCCATCAGATCGCCGTTTATGACATGCCGTTGTTGGTCGAAACCAACTCGGTGGACATGTGTGATGCGGTGGTGGTGGTTGATCTTGATCCTGCCCGCCAAGTGCAACGGTTGATGGCCGGTCGAGGAATGAGCAGCGAGCAGGCTCAATCAAGGATTGTCAATCAAGTCCCGCGTGAGCTGCGCAATCAGGTGGCCACGTGGGTCATCGATAATGATGGAAGCACACAGGACTTTGCTCAAGCCTGCACTTTCGTCTGGGGAGAGATTGTGCAGCGGGCCGATAAGATTAGGTCGTGACCCGTCCGATAACCGATCTCACTCGAACGGTGGCACCATTTGAAGTGATTTCACCATTTCAACCGTCAGGGGATCAACCAGCGGCAATTGAAGCCCTCACCAAACGGATTCGGTCCGGTGAAAAAAATTCCGTCCTGCTGGGTGCCACCGGTACCGGCAAAAGCGCAACCACGGCGTGGCTGGTTGAAAAGTTACAACGACCCACCTTGGTTATGGCTCCCAATAAGACTCTCGCTGCGCAATTGGCCACCGAGTTTCGTGAACTATTACCTAATAACGCTGTTGAATACTTCGTCTCCTACTACGACTATTACCAGCCAGAGGCCTACGTTCCTCAATCAGACACGTTCATCGAGAAAGACTCAACGGTCAATGAGGAAGTTGAGCGGCTCCGCCACTCCGCCACTAACAGCTTGCTCACAAGGCGTGATGTAATTGTCGTTGCAACCGTGTCCGCAATTTACGGGCTGGGCACTCCCCAAGAATATGTTGACCGAATGATCCGCCTTCGTGTTGGTGAGGACTACTCACGCGATTCATTACTGCGAGCCTTGGTAGGTATTCAGTACACCCGCAATGACATGGCATTTACCCGCGGTACTTTTCGAGTCCGCGGAGATACCGTTGAAGTGTTCCCGGTTTATGAGGAGCATCCGGTTCGGATTCAAATGTTCGGTGACGAAATTGAACGCATGATGACACTTCACCCCGTTACCGGTGAAATCATTACCGAAGACAAGGAAATGTATATTTTCCCGGCCACCCACTACGTCGCGGGTCCCGAACGCATGTCGCGAGCGATCGGGGATATCCAGGTGGAGTTGGAGCAGCGAGTCGCGGAGTTTGAAAGACAAGGGAAACTCCTAGAGGCACAACGAATAAAAATGCGAACAACTTTTGACATCGAAATGATGCAGCAGGTTGGGTTTTGTTCCGGTATCGAGAATTACAGCCGATTCATCGACGGTCGTGAAGCGGGAAGTCCACCCAACTGCCTCATTGATTACTTCCCCGAGGACTACCTTCTCGTCATTGATGAGTCCCATGTCACCGTCCCGCAGATCGGGGCCATGTTTGAAGGGGATGCAAGCCGCAAGCGAACGTTGGTCGAACATGGTTTCCGGCTACCCAGCGCAATGGATAACCGGCCACTGAGGTGGAAGGAGTTTGAGGAACGAATCGGTCAGGCGGTTTTTCTCTCGGCCACGCCGGGTCCTTACGAACTCACGGCCGTCCAAGGTGATGTCGTGGAACAGGTGATCCGACCCACAGGTCTTGTCGATCCCGAAGTTGTGATTAAGCCGACCAAGGGCCAGGTTGATGATCTGATTCACGAAATCCGACTCCGAGTTGATAAAAATGAACGGGTTTTGGTCACAACTCTCACCAAGCGGATGTCCGAGGATTTGACCAGCTATCTTGCCGAACACGGGATCAAAGTTCAGTACCTGCATTCAGAGGTGGACACACTTCGTCGAGTGGAATTATTGCGAGAGTTGCGCTTAGGTGTATTTGACGTCCTAGTGGGCATTAACCTTCTGCGCGAAGGACTGGACCTCCCCGAAGTCTCATTGGTTGCAATCCTTGACGCCGACAAAGAAGGTTTTCTTCGTTCAGGAACCTCCCTGATTCAAACTATTGGTCGCGCGGCTCGAAACGTTAATGGGCAAGTACACATGTACGCCGACAAGATCACCCCGTCCATGGCCAAGGCGATTGATGAAACAAACAGGCGCCGAGCCAAGCAGGTGGCGTACAACAAGAAAATGGGAGTTGATCCTCAGCCGCTGCGCAAGAAAATCGCAGATATCACGGACATGCTTTCCCGTGAGGAAGAAGATACCGCGAAACTCATTTCTGCGGAGAGAATTCACACCCGCAAGCACACACCCAGCGGGGATCTGTTGACCCTGATTTCGGAACTCAGTGATCAAATGAGAGCGGCCGCTAGCGAATTACAGTTTGAGTTGGCCGCCCGGTTGCGTGATGAAATATCCGACCTAAAAAAGGAACTGCGTGGAATGCAATCTGCGGAGGCGCACTAGATCATGGAAACGTCCTTAGGGCTGTGGCTCATCACGATCGCTGGTATTACCGTGCTCATGGCTTTTGATTTTTTAGCGATAACCCGCAAGCCACATGAAGTTAAATTCAGAGAAGCACTGTTAGCGTCAATTTTCTACGTCGGAGTTGCCATCGCCTTCGGGGTATTCATTTTTTTGTGGCAAGGATCGCAATACGGCACCGAGTATTTCGCTGCCTACTTGGTCGAGAAGTCGCTCAGTGTTGATAACCTCTTCGTGTTCATTATCATTTTGACGCAGTTTGCGGTTCCCTTTAATTTGCATCAACGAGTGCTCCTCATCGGGGTCGCGCTGGCAATCGTCTTACGGGGTATCTTTATTGCGATCGGGGCCAGTGCGCTGGAGTATTTCTCATTCACCTTTGTCATTTTCGGTGCACTTCTCGTGTGGACCGGTGTTCAACTGATGCGACACCGCAACGAGGATCCGGATCCGCAGGACAACATGATGGTGCGAATTGCGCGTAAGCGTTACCGTTTCACCGACGGGTACCACGGAACATCACTGTTCGTCAGGGTCAATGGTGTCCGGTTCGCAACGCCGCTCCTGCTCGTCATGTTTGCCATCGGAACCACAGATCTTCTTTTTGCCCTGGATTCCATTCCGGCAACATTTGGAGTAACCCAAGAGCCCTACCTTGTTTTTACCGTGAACGCATTTGCTTTACTCGGTCTGCGGGCCCTGTACTTTTTACTCCGCGGACTGCTGGACAAATTAATTTACTTGTCATTGGGTCTCTCCGTCATTTTGATTTTCATCGGGATCAAATTGTTTTTGACCTACTTTCATGAAGTCAATACCTCGATCCCAAAAATTTCAACCAACCTCAGCCTGCTCTTCATCGCGTTAGTGCTGATCGCCGTGTTTATTGGATCAGCCATCAAACTAAGACGTGACCCAGGTGCCAGAGGACATGCGGGTCGGATCACCGAAGAACACCCCGAGGATGAGATTTAAGTCTGGAATTACCAGCCCCTTGATTCCCATTCGGGTAGGGATGGTCGCTCAGCTCCAACGCTTGTGTCACCACCGTGCCCCGGATACACCCAGGTGGTGTCGGGTAGGGAATCAAAAACCTGTGACTTGACGCCGGTGAAAAGCGTGTCGAAATCGCTCGGGATGGTGGTTTTTCCCACACCGCCGGGAAAAAGACAGTCTCCAGAGAAGAGATGACCGTGGCCGAATGGGTCGTCATAATAAAACATACTTGCCCCGGGTGTGTGGCCACCGGTAGTGAGTACTTGCAGCGAAATATCCCCGAAGGTGACCACTGAACTCGGAGCCATCGCATGGTTGGTGTGCACGGTGATTAACTCGATATCGGCTCGGGGCGCGAATGTTTGGGCGCCGGTGGCGGCCACGACCTCTGCCAACGCGTTCCAGTGATCCTGATGACCGTGCGTGGTGAGAATGCTTATCAGGCCCCCGGGTCCAATCAAAGTGATCAGTCGCTCCGGTTGGGCTGCGGCATCAATGAGAACCTGGGTATCGGTATTCCTGCATCTCAGTAAATATGAATTATTGTTGTAAGGCCCGACGCTGATTTTACTGATGGTGAGATCGGTCAATTCTCGAACGTGCGCGGGTCCGTCAACCTGAGTGTTTCCCTGATACATATCGGAATTATATCCACGAAGGATGACCCTACGGATATCGATTCATTGCTCACCTGAGAACCTAATTAATGCGCGGCGGCTTCGTTGTCTCTTTGATGAGATGGAACCGCAGGTTGAATGAGTGATCCGGAAGAGCGGTCATTGATATACCCTGTCAGAATTCCCCTCATGGACATAAATGACATAACCGATTCCGCACCATCTGACCTTGGCGAGTCAGGCATCGGTACGGACAAGGCGGGTCTGCCAAGTCGTCACACCACCGTCGGAGCGGCCCGTGCGCCACACCGGGCGTTCCTGCATGCGATGGGCTTAACCCCACAGCAGATTGGGCAACCCTTCGTCGGGGTCGTCTCGACGTGGAACGAGGCGGCGCCGTGCAACATTGCGCTAGGGCGTCAGGCGCAAGCAGCCAAGGCAGGGGTCGGGGCAGCGGGCGGCACGGCGAGGGAGTTCACCACCATCGCGGTCACCGACGGTATCGCCATGGGTCACGCCGGGATGAAAGCCTCACTGGTTAGCCGTGAAGTGATCGCGGACTCCGTTGAACTCATGATGCGCGGGCACTGCTACGACGCCTTGGTCGGTATCGGTGGTTGTGACAAAACCCTGCCGGGGCTGATGATGGCCATGCTGCGTCTCAACGTGCCGTCGGTATTCCTTTATGGCGGGTCGATCCTGCCGGGTCGCTTCAAAGGCCGGGAAGTGACCGTCCTTGACGTGTACGAGGCCGTCGGGTTGCACGCGGCGGGGGCCATGAGCGACGCCGATCTCACCGAACTGGAAGAAGTGGCGTGTCCATCGGCAGGGTCGTGCGGTGGTCAATACACCGCGAACAGCATGGCGTACGTCTCAGAAGCGATAGGTCTGGCGTTACCAGGCTCGGCTAGCCCGCCTGCGGCGTTTGACTCCCGAGACCGCTACGCGCATGAGGCCGGTGCCGCGGTCATGGCGCTGCTGCGTCAAGGACTGCGACCGCGTGACATCGTTGATCGTCGCTCGCTGGAAAACGCTGCTGCGATCGTGGCGGCGACCGGGGGCTCCACCAACGCCGCACTGCACCTGCCGGCACTCGCCCACGAGGCAGGCATCGACTTCGATCTGTTTGACGTGGCCGAGATTTCCCGGCGCACTCCCTTGATCGCTGATCTCAAGCCCGGCGGACGCTACCTGGCCAAAGACGTTCACGACATCGGCGGCGTCCCAGTCGTGATGCGGGCCCTGCTTGACGGTGGGTTTCTGCACGGGGACTGTCTCACCGTTACCGGGCGCACGATCGCGGAAAATCTTGAGGATATTCAGCTACCGATGGATCAGGACGTCGTATACCCGGCTACCTCGCCGCTGTCAGCAACCGGAGGGCTGGTCGGCCTCTCGGGGAACCTGGCCCCCGATGGTGCAATCGTTAAGGTTGCGGGCTTGCACATTCGAGAGTTCACCGGCCCCGCGCGTTGCTTCGACCGGGAGGAAGACGCCTTCGACGCCGTCATTAACCGGCGCTACAACGCCGGTGACGTTCTGGTGATCCGCTACGAAGGACCACGCGGTGGCCCGGGTATGCGCGAAATGCTGTCAACAACTTCGGCCCTCTACGGCATCGGCGACGGGGAAAAAGTAGCGCTGATCACCGATGGCCGGTTCTCCGGAGCTACCCGTGGTTTGTGTGTCGGACACGTCGGGCCCGAAGCAGCGCTCGGCGGGCCGATCGCCCTGATCGAGGATGGAGATCTCATCGAGATTGACACTATTGGCGGCACGCTCACGCTGCACGTTGAGCAGCAGACGCTCGACTCGCGTCTCGCGCAGTGGAAGCCCCGCGACCACGGCAATGGCAGTGGAGCTCTCTGGCGCTATGCACAGACCGTCGGCTCCGCCCGTTACGGAGCAGTCACCCACCCGGGAGCCGCCGCCGAGTCCGTCTCATTCGCTGACCTTTAGGGGCTAACCAGTAATCTTGTAAAAAAACAACGGACGTGAACCCTGTTTCTTATCGAAGACGACCCACTCGGCTCGCAACGCAGTGACAAGGTGCGCGACATCATCTCCATCCAAAACACCGAAATCAGGCGCTGCGCTAACTAAGGATGCCTGAACGCTACCCAAGGCTGCTTCAGTTGATTGGGCTGGATCTGCCGCATTAACAACTACTGTTTTGCCATTACGTTTTTCGATGAACAGCAGCTCTTCCCCCGGCGCGAGGTGAAGGTGGTGGCGCACCTCAACGGGGACAGTAACCCGCCCTTTGGTGGAAACCTTGGCCAAACTCATGACCCACCCCATTCTTCAGTGCCAGAGAATACTCAGTATTTAGTGCATCGGGTAGAAAGTCGAGCGCACACCAAAGGAGTGTCGCCCGCCTTTTTGCTGTGAAACTTTTTTTCCGAAAGATTTTGTATTGCGAGTCGTTGCACGGTGTTGCGTGACATTCGGCTTCGATGGATTGGTGTGTGGCCTCGCAAAGCCGATGGTCACGTTAGTGTTCAAGGTAATGAACGTTTTCGCGGGGTTTAAAGCCGACCTCGTCCGGATGAGAACCCGAGAAGGAATGAAGATCGTCAAGGTGAGCGGGCGCGTGCGCTGGAAATATCTCAAACTGCCGTCGAAGCAAGAGATTCGCCGCATCAAGAAGTGCGACTCCGGTGACGACTCGGAAGCGGAACTGGCAGAAGTGTTGGGGGTTGCGTGTTCCCTAGTGGGCCGTGCGGTTGGACGCGTGAGGGGTGCGGCGTGAGACTTGTCGCATTCGGTGACGAATCCGGCGGCCATAAAAACACCGATCCTGGTATTTTCATTTTGGGTGCATCCGTCTTCCGCGTTTGTGATGTGGATATTGCCCGGGATGTGATGGCTGGCTTGAAACCAAAGGGGAGTCCTAAACTGCATTGGAGGGAAGATCACAACCACAAGCGCCGGGTTGAGATCTTTACCGCTGTTGCTGACCTGCGATGCCTTCACCATCACGTAGTGATCCGTTGTGCACCGACTGATAAACCTGAACGCTTGCGCGCAAAAGCGATGGAACACTTGTTGGTCGAGTTAGATAAACAGTCAGTGTCCCAGGTGACTTTTGAGTCACGTACACCGAAGCAAGACATGAGGGACCGCGATGTTCTGCGCACCTTGGACTCTTTGGGCCGCATGACTGTGCTTCACCGCATTGACCATGCCCAGGGAAGGGACGAGCCGATGGTGTGGATCCCCGACGTCATATGCGGGGTTGTTGCTGACTCTCGCATCGGGGAATCGCTCGAGTTCCGTTCCCAACTTGACCTGAAGCTGACCGAGTACGTGATCTAAAAGACGAAAACCGAGGACCCGTACGTCAAGGTGCTCTCGGTTTTCTCACGGTGACCATCGCAATGGGCGCTGCCTGAACTCTATCAGAGATCCGTATCGTGTCTACCTCTTAGAGGTCCCTGCTTCCCCCTTAGGGGGTGTCACCCGCGGCGTAATCTCTTTTTTCTTTCCGAGCATATTTCTCCACAAAATTTGCACTTTGTGAAGGGAACACGGTTTCCGCATTGCCTGACGTCATCCACGTAACCTGCGTCGTCTCGCCGCCAAGTCGTATAGTTTTTGCTCTTGCGGTTTGTGTTGGATAAGAAATTCGTGGATGGCAGTCATGAACGTTGAAGGCTTTGTGAGTGGACCTTTATGCACGATCTAGGATTAATCTGGATGGATATCTAATCCGCTTCGTTGCGTTTGGCAGCAAACGAAACCAGTGGCACCAGATGATCGCCAACTGCCGTGGGTAGGCCCCATTACTCAGTTTGGTCTCAACCCGTCAAGGATCGGGAATGGTTACACTCTGTTAGCGCCGTTGGTCGCGCGACCTTCGGCGATCTTTGGCTCTCCCAAACCGAGTTCGGCCCAAAGTACTGTCACTGGGCGAGCTGCTGTATCAGACTCTTCGAATACTTTTAGTGCTTCGTCGGTTGCGTAGGCATCTCCAAGATCCTCCAGATGCGACTGGATCGCCTGACGGAAAAAAAGCTTTTTGTCCGTCCCGTGCGATAGACCAAAGCATCCAAGCGTGTTTTCTGCTCGACTGTGAGGCGCACCGTGACCGTGATCGCCCACCCTTTGTGTAAGACATGTAAGCACGGTATCTGCTCAATGGGCTTAATCATTTTTATTCCATGAAATAAGGTCGATGTTTTAAGGTACCCTCACGACGTCGAGAATTTCACCTTCCATTCGCAGTCGAAGGGTGTATCCAGCGAGGTTGCGCGTGGTGGTAAATATTATGGCCCCGGTTGATTTTGTGTCTAATGCCCACTTGAGAACTTTGGAGTTGGTCTTGCGGCCAGTAATGGTGAACGGTGTTTCAGGCATATTCGTGTTTACCCGAACCCGGTAGACACCGTCAATTTTGCCTACCGTCATTTCGCCGTCGATGCCATCTTCAAGCGGGTCAATTGAACCGAGGTCATTGACGGCCGCCGCCGCCCCTAACGAGGAGGGCACCGACTGTGAAGACGGCTTGGGTGGTAACGCAGTCGACGTAACCGGAGGTATCGTCATGGGGGCTGACATGGCTGAAGTCGGGCTCGAACCGGCCGAGTTCATTGCCTGAACAGTGAAGGTATAGGTGGATCCGGGAGTGAGTGAGGAGATGGTGCACGAGGTTTCGGAGCTCGTGCACGACTGCCCACCTGGACTGGCCGTAGCCGTGTACCCGACTATGGCAGCACCTCCATCAGAGGCGGGAGGCGACCAGCTAACGGTGGCCGTGTTGCTTCCAGCGGATCCTCGAACCCCGGTTGGTGCACCTGGTGCGCGTACCACAGTCTTTGTCGTAACCGAAAAGGAGTTTGCGAAGCGAACTCCGCGGTCAACGACCCACACGGTAACGGTATAGGTGGTTCCCGCCGTCAGATTGTTTACCGCCGTTCCATAGCAGTATCGCTTGGGACTTACTAAAGCATTGGGACACGAGATGAGGTAACCATTAGCACCACCGTCGAAGGTTTCGGATGCGACGGTGGTTCCTCCACCCGTCACCGTGTACCCATATGAAGGTTTCGTTGCTGAAAATGTGGTGTAAGAAGACGTCGGGCCGCTGAAAAGGGCTGTGTCTGAGCCGGAATTGTCGGTTGGAGACATAGCGAACTGGAACTGGTTGTCAGTGACTGACGCTCCAAAATCCTCGGACCCGGTTGCACCGCTGATAAGCCACCCGTTTACCCCGTTAACTTCTGCTGATGCGGGTTGGGTGAATGGGCCGGTGAACGTCAGAGCGACTAGCAGAGCGAGTACCGCGGTTACCCGGGTGGTCCCGCATCGTAGCCAAGTCCGTTCTGCCTTGTTGGTGACCAAAAGTTTCATGTCATTTCCCCCCTTATTCTCAGTGCCTCACGGATCTTCAGCGTGTTCCATTCCAACGGTAGTACCAACCATGGTCATCGTGCAACCGTCGGCGTCACGTCTCTCACAGTGGCGATCCCATTCATTCCGAGCCAATCCGCCCCACCACAGCCTTGAAGCTTTCGCTCAGGAAAGTTCATGAAAGAGCTCTCAATTTTTCTACGGGCAATGCTGGGTGCAGTGAGATACATACCGCCACTTTCTTTCGCTTGTCGTCGTTGCGCTCTTTGTCTTTATTAACGCACGTGGGTCTGACATGCTCACCCGTCTGCGTAATTCCCTTTCTCGCCAACTAGGTCTTGCTGGTGTATCTGCGTGGTCAAAGATTCACGTCCTACCTCCGTGTTCCATAGTTGGGCTCACCGAAGATCGAAGACCGCTCCAACACTGGCCCCGTGGTTGGATCCTGGGTCGGCGAAAATGGAGATATCGACTGGGCGGGCCAGGATCATGACGGTGGAAAGCCCATGCGATCGCTCAAGACGTAAGCGTTCAGCGTGAGCGACGGCGGCTGCTTCGTATTTCAACAGTTGCCATGCTTCGTCTAAAATCAGGATGCGTTTCCCGTTTTGCGCATTACTGCCGAGAGCATGGAATCTCGTGTTAGCTTCATATCGTTATTTGTGCGCGACGTCGGCGCGAGATGGCGCTTCTATATCTATGGGCTTGGATCTACAGGCTTGGCTGACCAGTCGAGTTCGAAGTCAGCCTGCAACAACATCCCGACTAAAGTCAACAAGGAAAAGGTAACCAACCTCGGGGCTGACCCGACGCTTCAATTAATGCGTGTTTTTCCCGAGAAGACATGATCAGTAACCGTATTGTTAGTCAAACGCTGTCTTCGATGAAATGGTATAAACGGATCCGGGCATGCGCGAACGCGAACAGAAAGAGCGGTGAGGTGAGATGGAACCTGAGATGAAAACATTGTCGAACCAGGTGGCCATAGTCACGGGAGCGGGAAGTGGGAACGGCATAGGGTTCGCGACAGCGCGTTTGCTCGGGGCAGCAGGCGTTTCGGTCATTCTGGCGGGATACAGCTCTCGAGTGAACCTACGCAGCGCAGAGCTTTGCGAGTTGGGAGTCCGCAGCATTGCGGTGCAAGGCGACTTATGTAACCCCGATGACGCCACAATCCTTGTAAAGGCCGCCCTGGATGAGTTCGATGGCGTGCACATCTTGGTGAACAACGCTGGGATGACGGCTGAAACCGACCCACAAGATGCTGGCGGTATTTTGGATATCAGCGAACACCAATGGCGAGGCGCCATCAGTCGAAACCTTGATACGACACTAAACGTAACTCGTGCGGTTTCTCCGCACATGGTGGAGCAGGGCTATGGCCGCATCGTCATGGTGTCTTCAGTCTCCGGACCCGTCGCTGCATACGCCGGAGATGTCGGATATCACGCTGCGAAGGCGGGGATCGTGGGAATCATGCGCGCCACAGCGCTCGAGTTAGGGCCTTTTGGCATCACCTGTAATGGTGTGGCGCCTGGATGGATAGGCACCCAATCGGCGACGGAAGAGGAACTTGTGCACGGAAGTCATACCCCTCTTGGTCGTTCAGGAACGGCAGAAGAGGTGGCGGCGTTGATCAAGTTCCTCGCGAGCCCAGAAGCGTCTTACATCACCGGGCAGCTCATAGTGGTTGATGGCGGTAATTCCATTCAGGAGGCCCGATAGCCGACGGCTGCAGTGTGGATCTAAAAGTGGATCCGCATTGAGGTTTCGTGATGTCTCACTTTTCCAAGCCTTGTAACTTTTTCGATTTCTGTTTGCTCGCCATTATCCCCGGCTGCGAACACAACCCACCTTTTTTCTTAAAGCTTTTCCCCGCAAGATTTTTTTGGTGCGTGCAGACAACGTGCGCGCGTTCATGATTGCGGGCCGATCAGGGGTGAGTGTGAGGAAGTGTTTATCACCGCTGATCAGGATGTCAACGTCAGCGGATATTGCCGCCTCCACAATGGGTTGATTATCAGGGTCAGTGAGCAGCGCCCGGCTGCCTTTTGGTTCTGCGAGCTCTTCATCAATACTGGAGCGCAACGTTTCCAACGCCGGGATGCGATCCGGGCGTTTAGGTGCGGTGACGTCTGCTCATTCGGTATTGATGCACGTGGTGAGAATGAACCGTTCATGGCCTCTACAGGGCTCTTCACCGTTAAAAATCGATGTTAGTTCCCCCACCGACATAAGATCAAGTATGAAATCCTTGTGGCTCGACACTCACCGGCTTCCTGCGTCACCGGATCGGCTTGCCGATGGGACAAACTACGACACCGTCGTTGCCGGCGCAGGCCTGACAGGCCTTACCACGGCGGTCCTGCTGGCCAGGGCCGGGCAGAACGTCGCCGTGGTCGAGGCTCGTTTCATGGGGGCTGTCACCACCGGCAACACCACCGGCAAGCTGTCGCTGTTGCAAGGCACTACCTTGCACCAGATCCGAAATTTTCATTCCGACACGGTGCTGCGCGCCTACATCCAAGGTAATCGTGAAGCACAGGCATGGCTGCTGAATTATCTGGAAGAGCGCAGCGTCAATGTTCAGCGACGCGACGCCTACACCTACGCCACCACCGCCGATGGGGTCGAGACCCTGAAGAAGGAACTTGATGCAGCCAAGGCTGCTGGCTTGAATGCCACCTGGACCACTGAGACAGAGCTGCCCTACCCAGTAAGGGGGGCGCTCGTATTGCCTGATCAGGCGCAATTCCACCCGATGGAAGTCCTTGATGCTCTCGCGACAGAACTGCGTCAGCGCGGCGGGGTTGTGGTGGAAGGCGTCAGGGTCACCGGTGCCAGTTTCCGTTCCCCGCTCACCGTGGAGACCGACCACGGCGACATCCGAGCTGAACGCCTCATCCTGGCCACCGGCATTCCGGTGCTGGACCGCGGCGCCTACTTCGCAAAACTCAGCCCAATGCGCTCCTACGTTGTGTCCTTCCGAGTCCCGGAAGCCCCTTCCTCCATTCCCCAATCCATGTATATCAGCGCCGAGGAACCCACGCGAAGCCTGCGCACCGCGCCATCGGCCGAGGGCCATTTGCTGCTAGTGGGTGGCAACGGACATATTGCCGGGCGATCCGACTCCCCTCAGGCCGCCGTCGATGACTTGGATGCCTGGACCAAGAAGAATTTCGAAGGTGCCCAGCGCACCCACGCCTGGTCGGCGCAGGACTACCAGTCGATCAACCATGTTCCGTTCATCGGGAAGTTGCCGCGTGGCAATGGAAACATTTGGGTGGCCACGGGCTACAACAAATGGGGCATGACCAACGCCGTGATGGCCGGGTTATCGCTGAGCGCCGACATCCTCGGCGACCGCATGAAATGGGCTGACACATTGGGCCACAGGGTCACCAAACCCGCAGGCCTTCTCTCGGCCGCAAATATCACCGCCGGGGTCGCTGTGCACATGGTCACGAACTGGACAAAGGCCGAACTCCGCGGCAAACCTGACAAGGACCCTGCTGAAGGTCACGGCGATGTGTTTCGACTCGGCGGGGTGCCGGTAGCCCACTCCACGGTGAACGGGAAGACCTGTCAGATATCTGGGGTGTGTCCACACATGGGAGGTGTGGTCAACTGGAACGATGCAGAAAAGTCCTGGGACTGCCCCCTGCATGGTTCGCGCTTCGCCCCGGACGGGAAACTCCTGGAGGGCCCAGCCA
>Ga0105054_10003369_pt1 | contig 24811 bp, 24 predicted proteins | sample BON02_FD_78091 | JGI IMG/M metagenome (GOLD analysis project Ga0105054, IMG submission 78091) | Freshwater microbial communities from Lake Bonney liftoff mats and glacier meltwater in Antarctica - BON-02 (megahit assembly) | ecosystem: Environmental > Aquatic > Freshwater > Ice > Glacier...
CATCCTCGACTGGCTGAAGGACACCCGGCCCTCCGCATGACCCGTACTCCCCTGCCCCGTTTCGCCCTCGGCGATCCCATACCGGCACCGGCCGCCTCCAAAGAGTTGCGCCACCAGCTGGCAACCCGCCGCTCGGCCTCGGCGCAGAACCTGACGTCGCCCGGTCCCTCCCCGGACGAGATCAACGACATCCTCGCCCTCGGCACCCGCACCCCCGACCACGGCAAGCTCTTCCCCTGGCGATTCGTGGTCCTGGGTCCGCAGAGCCGCGCCGACCTCGCCCGCGCCCTCGTCCCCCTCGCCGAGCGCCAGCCCGACACCGGCAAGGCGACCAAGGTCCTTTCCAAACTGACTGCCCCGCCCCTGACCATTCTGGTGCTCTCGGTCCCTGTGGCCGGTCACAAGGTGCCGGAATGGGAGCAGCAGCTGTCCGCCGGCGCGGTCTGTATGAACCTCGAACACGCCGCCAGCGCCTTCGGCTATTCAGCCAGCTGGATCACCGACTGGTACAGCTACGACCCCGAAGCTCTCGGCCTTTTTGGTGTCGTTGCAGGGGAACGGGTCGCCGGATTCATCCACATCGGCACCTTGAACGAACCGCCGCTGGAACGGCCGCGTCCGGATCTGACGGCCCTGACCACCTGGCGCGCCTGAGCGCTCAGGCCCGCAACAGGCCCAGGGTGGCCAATGTCGCCAGTGTCATCAGGGAGGTGACCACCACCAGCAGGGCGATCAACAGGTTTTCGGTGCGGGCGGGGCGATTCAGCATGGCGACGATCTCCGCACCCATCCTGCCTTGATTCGGCCCCCTCAGGCGTCCCAGACGCCCGCCAGCATCCGCCGCTCCAGCAATGGCTTGCCCAGCCAATAGGCCAGCTCGGCAGGTCGAGTGATGTCCCATACCGCCAGATCGGCGGCCTTGCCCACCTCCAGCGTGCCGATCTCACTCTCCAGCCCCAACGCCCGCGCCGCAATCCGCGTCGCCCCGGCCAGCGCCTCTTCCGGGGTCAGGCGAAACTGGACGCAGGCCAGATTGATCGCCGCCGTCATCGACGCCAGCGGCGAGGTCCCGGGATTGCAGTCCGTCGCCACCGCCATGGCCACGCCATATCGCCGCAACAGATCGACTGGCGGCGGCGTGGTCTCGCGCAACATCAGATAGGCCCCGGGCAGCAGCACAGCGATCACACCGGCCTCGGCCATGGCCTGAACGCCCGCCTCGCCCGTATGTTCGATATGGTCCGCCGACAGCGCGCCATATCGAGCGGCCAGCGCCGCGCCGCCCCCGTCCGACAACTGGTCCGCGTGCAGCTTGACCGGCAGGCCCAGCGCCCGCGCCCTGTCGAACAACCGCTCCACCTCATCGGTGGAGAAGGCGATGGGCTCGCAATAGGCATCGACCGCATCGACCAGTCCTTCGGCGTGGGCCGCGGGCAGGATCTCGTCCACCGCCAGATCGACATAGCGCGACCGGTCGGCCTTCCACTCGGGCGGCACCGCGTGCAGGCCCAGATAGCTGGTGCGCACCCGCACCCCCGCCTCGCGCCCGAGCCGCCGCGCCACCCGCAGCATCTTCAGTTCGCTGTCGTAGTCCAGCCCGTATCCCGACTTGATCTCGACCGTCGTCGCCCCCGTAGCCTTCAGCCCCGCCAGCCGCGTCAGGGCGCTCGCATAAAGCTCATCCTCCGACGCCGCCCGGGTCGCCGCCATGGTCGAGACGATGCCGCCCCCGGCCCGGGCGATCTCCTCATAGGTCGCGCCATTGAGCCGCTGCTCGAACTCGCCCGACCGGTCGCCGCCGAACACCAGATGCGTATGGCAGTCGACCAGCCCCGGCGTCACCCAGCGCCCGTCGAGCCGGTCGGTCTCCATCGCCTCGTGTGCCGGCAGATCGGCCCCCGCGCCGGCCCAGAGGATGCGCCCGTCCCGGATCAGGATCGCCCCGTCCTCGATCGCGCCATGGGCCTCCCCGCCCGGGACCATGGTGGCGAGACGGCAATCAGTGATCAGGCGGTCGAACTTTTCCATTTCGCTCATCCCCGCGAACGCGGGGACCCGGTGCTTTCGTCGAGGCACGGGCGGCGGGGACGCCTGTCCAGGCGCAATGGGTCGGACTGGTCGCCCAGAGGTCTGGGTCCCCGCGTTCGCGGGGATGGGCGGAAACTGCAAATCATCGCGCTTCAAACCCGGCCAGCAGTTCGCAGAACCATCGTCCCGCCGTCAGCGCACCGAGGTCGCCAATTTCCAGCGACGGATCGTATTCGGTCAGGTCCACCGCCCCCACCTTCGGATGCGCTCCGATGACCCGTGTCGCGTCAAAGAAATCCTGCACCGACACCCCGCCCGGCCGCGCGCCCGGCGAGGCCGGCCACTGGCTCCGGTCGATCACGTCGATGTCGAAATCGATGTAGATCACCTCGCAGAGGGCCGACAGCCGTGCCAGTTCCTCGGCCACGACAACGGCCAGACCTTGATCGCGGCACTCCCGCACGGTGCGCACTGAAATCCCCGCCGCCATGGCCTTGTCATGCGCCCGCTTCGTATTGGCGAACGGTGCCAACCCGACCTGGCTGATCCGCCGCCCGTCCAGCCCGTCCTCCAGCAAGGCCCGGACCGGATTGCCGTTGGTCAGACCCTGATCCGTGTCCCTGAGGTCGAAATGGGCGTCCAGCGTGAGGATTCCGACGCGGTCCAGCCCGAGGCCGTGCATCCCGGGCCGGGAAATGGCGTTGTTGCCGCCGATCAGGACGGTCAGGGCCCGAGATGCCTGTGCCGCCACCGCATCCCGCACAGGCTCGAACGCATCGGCAGGTGACACGGCCTTCAGCGGCAGGTCCCCGGCGTCATGCACCCGGGTTGTCAGTTCGGCACCCGTCTCCACGTCATAGGTCGAGAAGCGCGGCAGAACGGCCCGGAACGCCCTCGGCCCGAGGTCGCAGCGCCCCGGCGTCAACGACCGCTCATTCAGCCCGGCCCCGATCAGGGCGACGGGGGCGTCGGGGTTGTCACCGATCAGGTCGGCGACACTGCGCCAGCCGAGTGCGTCTGAGTCTGTCATTCAACCACATAACCCCCTTCTCGCTTGCGGGAGAAGGGCCGCGCGAACGGCTCCGCCTACGCCTTTGCGCGCGGCAGGTGATCGGCCTGATACATCGACAGAATGTGGCCGTCGGGATCGACGAACTCGGCGGACCAGCCGCCCGGCGACTCGCTGACCGGTGTCACGATCGTCGCGCCCTTCTCGGCCAAGGCGGTGACGACGTCATCAATGCCACCGTCTGCAATGTCGAAGACGATGATCGGCGTATTGCCGGGTCTCGAGTCCTGCTGAAAAAAGACCAGCTCGACGCCACCTGCCGTATTGGCCAGAAGCCAGTCATTTCCCGAGCCGTCGTCGCCCATGTTGGCGACCTCCAGCCCAAGCACATCGCGATAAAAGACTTCGCTGCGGCCCGTATCTTTCACATAGTAGCAGATGGTGCCGATCCGCGTTTTCCCGAACATCGCAATCTCCTTTTCAGCTGTCGGACGATCCTTGTTGCCGTCGTACGGGGGTTTGTGACGACACCACGAAAAGATTTCCGTCAGGATCGTGCGAGCCCAATGCCACACGACGCCGCCGAACCCGGCTCAGCAGCGCCCGCCGCATCAGCCCGAACGGCAGGTTCCCGCGCAGGGCCACCATATGCGGGACGTCATCGCCGCCTCCGCTCCAGCGCCGCCGAATCTCGCTGATCCGTTTGCGCAGGGCCGTATCGGAGAGTTGAAGTAACCAGGCGATCTCGGTTCGGTTATGGCCGCTCAGGGCCAGCAGGGCTGTAGTCCTTAGGGCCGGCGGCAGGTCAGCGACCGCAGGGACGGACGGAATGAGCTTCGGGGCGACATCGGTCACAGTCGCGTGGAAGTCGGCCTCGCGTTGGCGACGCCGCACCGCGCTCCGCCCGTCCAGCAGCGCACGGTTCTTCATCACGCCCGCCAACCAACGGCGATTTTCGACCCGGGTCAGGTCGCCTCGTCGAGCCTCCAGCGCGATCAGCAGACAGTCCTGCAAAAGATCCTCGGCCTCCGGTCGCTGCCGGGCAAGCCTGCGGGCCTGGCGGAGCAGCGTCAGATATGTCGTCCGATCCATCCGTGCTCTCCCACCTTCCCAGCATACAGGCCGGGTTCGGGACGCCGCAACGCCAGCACAGGCGAGTCTGCCTCACGCCTTCTCGCCCGTCGAGAGACCGGCTAGACAGACCGCCATGAACGACTCTCCCAACACGCGCGTCATTCGGTCCCCGCGCGGCCTCGAGATGACAGCCAAGACCTGGGCCGCCGAGGCGGCGCTGCGCATGCTGATGAACAACCTCGATCCAGAGGTGGCCGAACGGCCCGAGGACCTCGTTGTCTACGGCGGTATCGGCAAGGCCGCGCGCGACTGGCCGTCGTTCGACCGCATCGTCACCGAGCTGCGCAATCTCGAACCCGACCAGACCCTGCTGGTCCAGTCCGGCAAGCCTGTCGGCGTCTTCCGCACCCATGAAGACGCTCCAAGGGTGCTGATCGCCAACTCCAACCTGGTGCCCAGATGGGCGACGTGGGAGCATTTCAGCGAACTCGATCGCAAGGGTCTGATGATGTACGGCCAGATGACGGCCGGGTCGTGGATCTACATCGGCACCCAGGGCATCGTTCAGGGCACCTATGAGACCTTCATGGAAGCCGGACGCCAACACTATGGCGGCGACTGGTCGGGCCGCTGGATCCTGACCGGCGGTCTCGGCGGCATGGGTGGGGCCCAGCCGCTGGCTGCAACCATGGCCGGGGCCTCCTGCCTCGCCATCGAATGCCAGCGCAGCCGGATCGAGATGCGGCTCAAGACCCGCTATCTCGACGTCATGGCCGAAACCCTGGACGAGGCCCTGGCCCTGATCGAGACCGCCCGGGAAACCGGGAAGCCGGTCTCCGTCGGCCTGCTGGGCAATGCGGCGGATGTTCTGCCTGAGCTGATCCGGCGCGGTGTGCGGCCCGATCTGGTCACCGACCAGACCAGCGCCCACGACCTGGTCAACGGCTATCTGCCGCAGGGCTGGACTGTCGCGGAATGGGAAGACAAACGCATCTCCGACCCGGCCGCCGTCGAGGCCGCCGCGCGCCGGTCCTGTGCTGTCCATGTACAGGCCATGCTGGACTTCCAGTCCGCCGGCATCCCCACCACCGACTATGGCAACAACATCCGTCAGGTCGCCTTCGACACCGGGGTGAGCAACGCCTTCGACTTCCCCGGCTTCGTGCCCGCCTATATCCGCCCGCTGTTCTGCCGCGGCATCGGCCCGTTCCGCTGGGCCGCCCTGACCGGCGACCCGGATGATATCCGCAAGACCGATGCGGCGATGAAGACCCTGTTCCCCGACAACGCCGGCCTGCACCGATGGCTGGACATGGCCAGCGAACGCATTGCATTTCAGGGGCTTCCGGCGCGGATTTGCTGGATTGGTTTGGGTGATCGCCACCGCGCGGGCCTGATATTCAACGACATGGTCGCCTCGGGCGAACTCAGCGGACCCATCGTCATCGGCCGCGATCATCTCGACTCCGGCTCGGTCGCCAGCCCCAACCGCGAGACGGAATCAATGATTGACGGGTCCGACGCCGTGTCCGACTGGCCCCTGCTCAACGCCCTGCTCAACACCGCCTCGGGGGCCAGCTGGGTCTCGCTGCATCACGGCGGCGGCGTGGGCATGGGCTATTCCCAGCACTCGGGCGTCGTCATCGTCGCCGACGGCACGCCCGAGGCGGCGAAGCGTCTGGAACGGGTCCTCTGGAACGACCCGGCGACGGGCGTGATGCGCCACGCCGACGCGGGCTATGAGATCGCGAAACAGGCTGCGCGCGAGCACGGCCTCAACCTGCCGAGCGTGAAATGATCAAGGCCTCGTCATTCGGCGGTCTTGCACTCCTCGCGCTGACTGCATGCACCAGTCTGCCGAAGATTACGGACCGTCCACCGCTTGAGCTGGCGTTCGCTCCTAAAGCCAACGGCTTCGATGTGAGTCTGGCCAACCCTTCCGCCTATGAGCGCTGCGTTGAATCCGAAAGCTGGCCAAACGCAGCTGGCTGGATCCACTTTGCTTCGGACGTCGTGTTTGCTGAAGTTGACGGCGAGCGATTTTCCCTCCGAGAACGGAACGTCGGCTACTGTTTTGGCGGATGTCAGGTCGTCCGCATTCCGCCCAATGGCCGAGTTTCAGCACAACTGCCCTACGGCGAATTTCCCGGTCTGGCGTCCCCTGCTCCTCACAACGCCAAGCTGACACTTCGCCCCACTGAAACGCCTTGCAAACGGTAGACATGACCCATCTGACCATCGGCCAATCCCCCCTCACCCTCGCCCAGCTGCGCGGCGTCCTCGACGCTCCCTGCACGGTCGACCTGACCCCCGCCGCCTGGACCACTGTCGACCGGAGCGCGGCCACTGTCGCCACCATCGTCGCCGAGGGTCGAACCGTCTACGGCATCAACACCGGCTTCGGCCTGCTGGCCAACACCTCCATCGCCCCGGAGGACCTTGAGACGCTGCAGAAGAACCTCGTACTCAGCCACGCCTGCGGCGTCGGTGCCCTGCTGGAGGATTGCGTCACCCGCCTGCTGATGGTGCTCAAGATCGCCAGCCTGTCGAAAGGGGCCTCGGGCATCCGGCGCGACACGCTTCAGGCCCTGATCGCCCTGGTCAATGCCGAGGTCCTGCCCTGTATCCCGTCCAAGGGTTCGGTGGGCGCCTCGGGCGATCTGGCCCCGCTGGCGCATATGAGCTGCGTCCTGATCGGCGTCGGCGAGGCTCGCCACAAGGGCGAGACCCTGTCAGCGGAAGCCGCCCTCGCCCGGGTCGGCCTCAAGCCGCTGGTGCTCGGTCCCAAGGAGGGTCTCGCGCTGCTCAACGGCACCCAGTGTTCGACCGCCCTGGCCCTCGCCGGCCTGTTCGCAGCCGAAGCCGCCTTCGCCGCCGGGATCGCCGCCGGGGCCCTGTCGGTCGATGCGCTCAAGGGCTCCGACGCCCCGTTCGACGCCCGCATCCACGCCCTGCGCGGCCAGCCCGGCCAGATCGCCGTCGCCGCCCGCCTGCGCGCCCTCATGGGCGGCAGCGCCATCCGCGACAGCCATCGCCACGACTGTTCCAAGGTGCAGGATCCCTATTCCCTGCGCTGCCAGCCACAGGTCATGGGTGCGGTACTCGACGTGCTGCGCAACGCCGCCGCCACGCTGGCCTGCGAGGCCAATGCGGTGACCGACAATCCGCTGGTGTTCATCGAAGACGGCGATGTCATCTCGGGCGGCAATTTCCACGCCGAGCCGGTGGCCTTCGCTGCCGACATGATCGCTATGGCCCTGTGTGAGATCGGCAATATCTCCGAGCGCCGCACCTCCATCCTGGTCGACCCGAACATGAGTGCCCTGCCGGCCTTTCTGGTCAAGGAGAGCGGTCTGAACTCCGGCTTCATGATCGCCCAGGTCACCGCCGCCGCCCTCGTCGCCGAAAACCGGATGGTGGCCCATCCGTGCAGCATCGACACCGTGCCGACCTCGGCCAATCAGGAGGACCACGTCTCCATGGCCACCCACGGCGCGCGCCGCCTGCTGGATATGGCCGAGAACACCTCCGCCGTGGTCGGCATCGAACTGCTGGCCGCGGCGCAAGGCATCGAATTTCACCGTCCCCTGACCTCGTCGCCCGATCTCGAGAAGGTCTACGCCATCGTCCGCGAGGCGGCGGCCGCCTATGGCTCCGACCACTATTTCGCACCGGATATCGCGCGGGCGACGGACGGCGTTCGGGCGGGTCGGTACCGGGTGTTCGCGGGCGACCTGTTGCCCTCGGCCTGAGTAGAGACTCTCGCCCATCCCGATCCGCGACTCCCGCCCCCGAAACCCACTACTTTCACCCCCACGGGAGGCGTATCCTTGCCCCGTCCGAACCGCTGCGACCATTCTTGTCGCACGCCTATGCTTTATGGCTTCAACGCCCACAGGGCTTGGGTCTTTGACATCATTCACTGCATGCCGCGCCGCGCTTGAGGCCCGATTATCCGTCCGGCGACAGGTGCGACCGCCACTGAAAATTTATGCAGACTTTTTTTCAGGGAATTGCGGGACTCTCGCCCCCAACACCCAGGTCGAAGTCTTACGGCTGTTTCTCGACGTTCAGCGCATAGGCCCCGGTCTGACCCTGCTGGAAAGTGCCCGCGCGAACCACATAGACACCGTCAGCCGGCGCGGTCCATTCCAGCTTGGCATGGGTGTCGGACAGGCTGTCATCGTCCGAGCCCAGCACCTCAAAGCTCCCCCCCTCCTGCTCACGCCCCACAATGAGAAAGCTGTCGACCTCGTTCGAGACCATGGTGATCAGCAGTTTCTCGTCTTCCTTCAGGGTCACCCGATAGGCGTCGTAAAAGCTGTTGTCTTCGGCGGTGGCGTCGGACTCGGTCAGGACACCGCGGGCCGTAGCCCCGACCAGAACGCTGCCCGGCTGCGGTTGCGGCCCGCGGTCGATCAGCTCGAGGGCATAGAGACCCTTGCTGTCAGAACCCAGCGGCAAGGCCCGCAGCACATAGTCGCCGTCTTCCGGCAGGGTGAAGCTGAGGCGGGAATCCGTGCCCTCGCCCAGACCGTCGTCGTCGGACGCCAGGGCCGTAAACTCCGCACCCGCCCGGCCGATCTGCAGATAGGTGTCGAAATCACCGGACCGCATGATCGCCTGGACCCGCTGGCCCGTCACACCCTGGAGGGTGAAGGCGTCAAAACCCCGGTTCTCGCCGTCGGTCGAATCGGACTCGCTGATCTCGCCCTGGATCGACGACCCGAAGGGCAACATCTCGGGGGCCTTCTCCGGTTCAACCTCCAAGACCGACAGCGAATAGGTGCCCGTCGACTCGGTGAAGGCGCGCGCTTCGATGAAATAGGTGCCCGTGCTCGGCAGGGTGAAGGTCAGGCGGGAATCCGTGCCTTCGGCGGCCCCGTCATCATCCTCGGCCAGGCTGACGCGGTTGGCATCGAACAGCTCGACATAGGTATCGAACCCCTCCGAGCTCATGTCGATGCGGATGCGCTGGCCCTCCCGTCCGGAAAACCGGTAGGTGTCGGCGGTGGCCCCCTCGATCCCCTTGCCATCGTCCACGGTCAGGGAGCCTTCGACCGACCCGCCGATCTCGATAGTCTGGGCGGCCGCCAGTTCCGGCCCGCGCGCCAGGGCCAGGGTATAGGCACCCTCGTTGCCGACACTCAGCGGTGTGGCCCGGATGATGTAGTCGCCGCCCTCCTCTGCCGTGAAGATCAGCCGCGAATTCAGGCCGGTCTCCATCGTGTCGTCGTTCATCGCCAGTTCGATGAAATCACCGCCTCGCATCTGACCAACCCGGACCACCGGGTCAAAGGCCTCAGAACTCAGATCGATGACGAACCGGTCGCCCGGACGGCCACGGAAACTATAGGCGTCATAGGCGATTCCGTCTTCGCTCTCCGGATCGCCGGACGACAATGCACCCTGGATCGACTGGCCGACACGAATACCGGACGGCCGGGGCACACGACCCGCCGGTGGCCGCTGGCTGAGGCCGAGGGTGTAGGCACCACCGCTCACCCCAAACAGGGTACGGGCCCGCAGCACATAGTTTCCGGCCCGGTCGGCGGAGAAGCGAAGCCGGGAATCTGTGCCCTCGCCCAGTCCGTCGTCATCGCTGGCCAGGCTCTCGCTGTCTCCCTGACGGAAGACCTCGAGATAGGCGTCGAACTCGCCGGCCCGCATGATGGCTTCCAGCCGCTGGCCGGCCCGGACCCGAACCACATAGTCGTCGTAGCGATAGGCGTCGTCGGCCGCCGTGGCGTCGCCTTCCGCGATTTGACCTTCGACGGTCGCCCCCACGGCAAGAGGAACAGCGTTCTGCGCCAGGGCCGGTGCCGCGATCGACAACGCCAACAGGCTGACGGCGGCAAGAATGGTCTGACGGCGCATAAATATCCCCTTTGATGCAGCCCCGATCATAGACGCCGAACCGCACCGTCTGTAAATCGCAGCAACCGCACGATTCCTGATGACCGGAGCCGAAACCCATGACGGCCGCCCCCGTCCGCGCGACCCTGATAGACGGCAAGGCCTTCGCAGCAGGCCTTGTGGAGCGCGTGGCGGCCGCAGTGGCCCGGCTGGAATCAGCCCACGGCACCAAACCCGGGCTGGCCGTGGTTATCGTCGGCGACGATCCGGCCAGTCAGGTCTATGTACGCAACAAGGGCGAGACGACCCGGCGAGCCGGGATGCGGTCGGACACGCATCGGCTCGTCGACACCACCGCGCAGGCCGACCTGCTGGCGCTGATCGACACGTTGAACGCCGACCCGGGCATTCACGGGATTCTCGTCCAGTTGCCTTTGCCCGGACATATCGACGCCTCGACCGTGCTGGGCGCGATCGACCCCGACAAGGATGTCGATGGTTTCCATGTGGTCAATGCGGGTCGCCTCGCCGTCGGTCTGCCGGGACTGGTGCCCTGCACGCCGCTGGGATGTTTGATGCTGTTGAGGGCCGAACTCGACGATCTGACCGGCCTGAACGCCGTCATCGTCGGGCGCTCCAACATTGTTGGCAAGCCAATGGCCCAACTGCTCATCGGCGAGAACTGCACTGTGACCATGGCTCATTCGCGGACTCGCGACCTCCCGGCGCTGTGTCGTACCGCCGACATTCTAGTGGCCGCAGTCGGCCGTCCCGAGATGGTGCGCGGCGACTGGATCAAGGCCGGGGCGACCCTGATCGACGTCGGCATCAACCGCGTGCCCTCCCGCGACCCGGTCAAGGCCGCCGAGGGCAAGACCCGGCTGGTGGGCGACGTGGCCTTCGAGGAGGCGGTGGCGGTTGCCGGGCGGATCACGCCGGTGCCGGGAGGGGTCGGGCCGATGACCATCGCCTGCCTGTTGGCCAACACCTATACGGCCGCCTGCCGTTCGGTTGGCGCAACGCCCGAGTCTCTGGACGCTTGAACCATCGACGCCGAAGTCCGATAGTCGAAACCTGATCTGCCAGGAAACGTCGATGATCCGCCTCTCGCCCCGTATTTCGGCCCTCGCCGCCGTCGTCATCCTGACCCCTGCTTTAGCGGGCTGCGGGATTAACGCGATCCCGACCAAGGAAGAAGCCGCCAAGGCGCGCTGGGCCGATGTCCAGTCCCAGTATCAGCGCCGCGCCGATCTGGTGCCCAATCTGGTCGCAACCGTGCAGGGCGCGGCCATTGCCGAGCGTACCACCCTGACCCAGGTGATTGAGGCCAGGGCCCAGGCGACCGGCGTGACCGTCACACCCGAGACCCTGAACGATCCCGCCGCCTTCCAGCGCTATCAGGCCGCACAAGGCCAGCTGTCGCAGGCGCTTTCGCGGTTGCTGCTGGTCGTCGAACGCTATCCCGAAATCAAGTCGAACCAGAATTTCATTGCCCTTCAGTCCCAACTGGAAGGGACGGAGAACCGCATCGCCATCGCGCGCCGCGACTACAATGCGGCCGTGCAAGACTACAACACCAGCCTGCGCGTCTTCCCCACCGTGATCTGGGCCAACACCATTCACGGCGGGTCCGAGCCGATGCAGCTGTTCACCGCCACCGAAGCTGCCCAGACGGCACCCGGCGTTAATTTCGACGCCCTGCAGCCCGGCGGAGCGGCTCCGGCCGTCGCCCCCGGCTCGGCCCCGGTTGCGGCACCGGCGGCGCAGTGATCCGCACCCTTCCGGGTTCCATTGTGATCCGGGCCGCGGGCCTGATGGCAGCCTTTGTGGCCGCCATCTGGTTGGCCGCTATCGTTCCGGCAATGGCCCAGGCCGGTCCAACCTTTCCGCCCCTGAACGGGCGGGTCATAGACCACGGCGACCTCATCTCCGACGCCAAGGAACTGGCTCTCGCAGCCAAGCTGGAGGCGCTGGAGCGCGATACGACAGATCAGGTCGTGGTCGTCACCGTGCCCGACCTGCAAGGCTATGAGATCGAGGAATACGGCTATCAGCTGGGTCGCGCCTTGGGTATCGGCCAGGCCGACAAGAATAACGGCGTATTGCTGATTATCGCGCCGAGCGAACGCAAGGTCCGCATAGAGGTCGGCTACGGTCTTGAGCCCGTACTGACCGACGCCCTGTCCGCCCTGATTATCCAGAACGAAATCCTGCCCTCCTTCCGCGAGGGTTATTTCGAGCGCGGCATCGAACAGGGCGTCGACGCCATCAACCAGCAGCTCAGGCTGGATCCCGCCGAGGCTCAGGCCCGCGCGGCGGCAGCGGAACGGCCCAGATCAAAGCCCCCTATCGGCGTCGGCGTCGTCATCGCCGTGATATTCTTGCTGATGATCCTGGCCATGATCGGCGGAGGGGGTGGTCGGGGAAGACGACGTCCCGGTGGCGGGGTGGGGCCCATCCTGCTCTGGGCTGCGGCCGAAGCCCTGAGAAGCCGCGGGGGTGGCGGCGGATTCGGCGGCGGTGGTGGTTTCGGCGGTGGCGGTGGCAGTTTCGGCGGTGGAGGAGCATCCGGCGGATGGTGATCAATCTGACCCCCCAGGTTCAGAGCCGCATCGGCGATGCCATCACGGCAGCCGAGCGCAGGACTTCGGGCGAGATATTCTGCGTTCTGGCGCGAAAGGTCTCGTCCTATCGCGATATCTCGCTCGGCTGGGCGGCGGGGGCGGCCCTGCTCCTGCCTCTGGGCCTGATCCCGTTCGGCTTCGATCCGGCCTGGCTTCCGGGACTGGGGGACGGCTGGCAAGCCGCTCATCTGTCGTCCACCGACGTCATCGTCGGTCAGTCTCTGGCGACATATGTCCTGATCCAGGCCGCCGTCTTCCTGACCGTCTTTCTGCTGACCTCGATTCCGGGCGTGCGTCGTGTCGTGACCCCGCGCAGCGTGCGCCGGGCCCGGGTGCGCCGGGCAGCCATGGAACAGTTCCTCGCCCATGGCCTGCACATGACCCAGGAGCGGACGGGTGTGCTGATCTTCGCCGCTCTTTCCGACCATCAGGTCGAGATCGTGGCGGATGAGGGCATTCACAGCAAGGTCGATCAGAACGTCTGGGGCGAGGCCGTCGCGGCGCTGTCCAAAGGGATGAAGCGCGGCGATCCCGCAGCCGGCTTCGAAGCGGCCATCGGCCTGTGCGGCGGGGTCCTGGCAGAGCATTTTCCCCCGCGCGAGGTGAACCCCAACGAGATCAAGGATCGACTGGTCCTGATCTGATCCAGTAAGTCACGTCGCCGCTCTGGTGACGTATTCCAGACCGTAATGGCGTGACCGCCGCCCGGCCCGTTTTCAGGACGTCATGCCTCGTCTGCTCACCTACAATGTACACCGCTGCGTCGGCATTGATCGCAAGCTCGACGTGGCCCGGATCGTAAGCGTGATCGCCGAGCACGAGCCGGACATCGTCTGCCTGCAGGAACTGGACGTCGGCCGCGCCCGTACGGGCCATATCGACCAGGCCCGATCGATCGCGGACGGCCTGGCCATGACCTTCCACTTCCATGCAGCCATGCAGGTGGAGGCCGAACAGTATGGCGATGCCATCCTGACGCCAAGGCCGGAACGGCTGGTGAAGTCAGGACCCCTGCCCACCATTCGCGGCGTACCCGGACTGGAGCCGCGGGGGGCCTTGTGGGCGGCGATCAACGTCGATGGCGTCAACCTCAATGTGATCAACACCCATCTGGGACTCGTCCCCCGCGAGCAGCGGCTGCAGGCGGCGGCGCTGGTCGGGTCTGGCTGGCTGGGCCATCCCGATTGTGTCGGGCCGACGCTGATCGCCGGTGATTTCAATGCGACCTCGATCACGCGGCCCTATCAGACGCTGACCGCGCGGCTGGCCGACTGTCAGCGTAGTCTGGGGTTGAATCCCTCGATAAAGACGTTTCCGTCCAGCTTTCCCGCTATCCGGATCGATCACTGTTTCACGAGTCCTGAAGTGTTGGTGACGGGGGTGAAGGCATCTTTCTCTCCCCTGGCAAGGATAGCGTCGGACCATCTTCCGCTGATCATCGATTTTGAAATCAGATCTCCGTAAGCACCGGGAGGGTTCGGTGCGACCGGGTTCGCCGCTTCCACGGACGAAAAGCGTCCCGCGTCGAGGTCGGGTCACCCAGTTGAAACTCGGCAATGATGCGTTCTACCGGCGATGGCGGCACGGCCCCAAGTCCCTTCATCCGTCCCGTATCGAAATGCTGGATCGCCTGACCCACCGTCCCGGAAACGGCCTCGACCGCCCCAAAGGCCTCGCCGTCGACGCCGATCCAATGACCGATGGTACGTTGGCGGAACCGACGGATCGCATCTCGCCCCCCTGCCTCCGAGGGTTCGACCGCAATGTCGCATTCAGTGTCAAAACCCAATGACCGGTTGTTCAGATTGGCCGAACCGATCCGCAGAACCGCATCGTCATAGATCGAGACCTTGGCGTGGACGATGATCCGCTCGCCCTCACGGGTATGGGGGGTGAAGGCGGAGAAGCGGTTGTGACGATCGGCCTGTTCCAGCCGGAACAGGACCTCGGATCGGGCTGTATCCATCGTGATCCGGTCAAACCAGCTAGGGCTTGTTCCGGTCGAGACCAGGACGATTTCGGGCCCGTTTTCTTCACTGAGCCGCGCCGCCAGGGCTGCGGCGATGACGGGCGAGGTGAAATACTGGTTTTCAAAATAGATCAGCCGTTTCGCGCGGCGGATGGCATCGAGGTGAAGTGCCTGGTTCTCGCGGACCTCGGCACGTCCGCCGGCGGCGGGCTCGGTGCGGGCAATGGCCACCGGCACATCATGCAGATCTGGACCCAGGCCATCCGGCCAAGGGTCATGATCGACGTCCTCGGCAATGATCCGCTCGCCACTTGACCGGAACCAGCGTTCCCGCGCCAGGTCGCCCAAGGCGCGCGCAGCCGGACCATCCATGACGGCCATCACCTCGTGGCGGGGCGACGGAATCCGACCGGAAGGCTGACAACGGCGAGGGTCCCCGTCCAGATGCTCTTCCGAGTCCCAGCGATCCGTAGAAATGTCACCGCCGCCGCAAAAGGCCACAGCATCGTCAATGATGATGAGCTTCTGATGGTGACAGGCTCCGATTGCCGGCGGAGGGTCCAGCCGGAACATGACCAACCGCTTGCGGAACCAGCGCTGTGCCCGATGCGGATAAAAGCCTTGCGACGCTGCGATCAGCAGGGGCGAATTCCAGATCAGCAACCGCACGTCCAGCTCAGGATGGGTCTTCACCAGCATTCGCAGTTGGTGCCCGATCTGGGCCTGGTGATCGTGGTGGGAGCTTTGCGGGTCCAGCCGTGTGCGAGGGTCGAACTGCCAGCCGATGATGGTGATCGAGCGGCGCGCCTTGCCCAAGGCTGATCGCAGAGCCTCGAAATAGGCTGCGTTTTCCATTAGAACAGCGAAACGGTTCGCCGTCTCGACCCGCCAACAGTTGCCGCCCGGTACAAGCAGGCTGCGGCTCTGGTCTCGCCCTGGTTCGATCATGGGACAGGTCTGGCCGATTCGCGTGACGGCGGTGTGCGCCCCAAGCTCTACGGGACGCATGCCGAGCCCTTCCGTTCCATGGTCGGGCGCGCCGGGTCAATGGTGACGCTTTGTTTATGCGGGGCAGGATTGTCCAATCGCGGTTTTGAAGGCATAAGAATATCCGTCATTCGGAAAGGGGAGATCGGCGATGCAAGCGCTGATCGAGTTCATCGCAGGGTTTGTCGCAATGCTGGCCGCTGCGGCCTTGTCGCAGTTTGGCGTGGACTTTGACCCACGACATACGCCTCAGCGCGAGATTCATCGCGTCCGTGATTGCGGAGACATCCCGTCGGCGGCAGTGTTCGCCGCAACGGTCGAGCGCAAGCAGGACTGCTGATCCTTCCACTATCGACTGTCCCCGTAATCATACGTCCGCGACTTTGCGTGCGGCGTTTGACTCGTTAGGGTCGCAACGTCCTATCGCGCGTCACCTGTCGATGCGCATCGTGACGAGATCGCTGCTTCATGAAATCACCCCGTCAACGGCCCGCGATGAACACGACTGAACCGGATCCGGTGATGCCGGCCGTCGAGCCCATCCCGGAACCGGATTTGGCCCCGGTTGCCGAACGGCCAATGTCGGAACGCCGCCGCCGCCGTGTGGCCGAAGAACAGCGCCGCGCTGCCGAGGCAGCCGAGGTCGATGCAGAGCGCGACGTTTCACCGCCAACTGCGACGCCCGAGTTCGCCGTTTCCGTGGATGCGCCGCCTGCGACCTTTGAACTCCCGAATGCGCCAGCCAGAATCAAGCGCCGAGAGGACCCGGCTCCGTCCGGCCGTCACGCCTATACGGTAGCCGCTGTGGCCTCGACCCTTTGGCTCGGTGGCGTGGCCGCCTGGCTGGCCTTCGAGGTTGGATCGGGGGCCGTTGAACTGGAGCCACTGCGACTGGCTGTCTATGCACTGATCGCGTTGGCACCTGCCGGCATGGCCATCATGCTGGCACATGCCGTGCGTCAGGGTGCCGGGCTGGCCGCTGAGACCCGCCGCGCCCGTGAACTGTCCGAGGCGCTGATCGCCCCCACTGCGCTGGCGGCGCAGCAGACAGGAGAGGTGCTGCAGTCACTGCGCAATGACATCGATCAGGCGTCGCTGGCAGCCGAGCGCGCGCGCAATGACATGGCCCTCCTTCGCGAGGCTCTGTCCCAGGAAACCACGCGGCTGAATGAAGCTGCCGACACGGCCGGGCGGACTGCACGCCGACTCACCGAACAGCTTGGCGGAGAGCGCGAGATGATGCTGGCACTGGCCAGCCAGATGGATACTCAAGCCTCCGGAGTGATCGACGCTGTCGAACGACAGTCCCGGATGGTCGTCGACGCCTCTGACCTGGCCCAGACCCAGTTGCGCGAAGCCGAGGCCGCCCTGGCCGCCCGTGCCGCCGACCTCGCCGCCGCCGCCAGCGAAGCCCAGGATGCTGCCCGCGTCGCCGCCGACGATCTCTCCCGCCAGACCCTGCGACTGGAGAACGCCGGATCGGGCGTCGCAGAACAGATCCAGTCGGTCGAGGAAGGCCTCGGCCAGCAACGCGCCGCCCTGGTCACCGCTGCCTATGCGCTTCGTACCGATCAGGAAGACTTCTCGGCCCAGGTCGAGAGCCAACGCGCCCAATTGAGCGAGCAACTGTCCGCAACCCGAACCGCCGCCGGAGAACTTGGCGACACTTCGACCCGCACGACCGAAACCATGAAGGACCTGGTCGAGGCAGCGACCGACCAGTTCAGGGCGCTTGTTGAAATGTCCCAGCGCGAGGCCGACGGCTTCGACGCAGCGACCAAACTGGCGCTGGACCGGTTCGAGGCCCTGGCAGCAGAGGCGCGCGACGTCCTGGTCGAGGAGACCCGGCTCGCCCTGTCCGCCCTGCAGGCAACAGCCGAGGAATCCCGCCTTGCCGCGACCGATGCCGCCGAACAGGCCCGTGTTCGCGCTGATCGAATGGGCGAGGCCCTGTTCGATGCCGCCCAAAAGGCCGACAAGGCCGCCGACGCCCGGGTCGATACCGCCCGCAAGATTGTCATTGAAACCGGAAGCCTGGTCGAGGAAGCCGGGGACCGAGCTCTGGAGCGTCTGGAAATGACGATCGAGCGAATGAACGCAGCCCTTGCCCAGATAGACGAGAGCATCGGCGACCTCGATGATCGCGCTTCGCGCCTGCCCGACGAAGCCCGGAAGCGGGTCGAGGCCGTCCGGACCTCGGTTGAGGAAGGCTTGGCCTCTCTGGCTGCCGCCTCACACAAGGCCGCCGCCGATACGGAAGCGCTGGACGCCGGTTTCCAGGAGCGGGTTCGGCGCAACTACGACATGCTGACCGAGGCCGTGCGGCTGATGGGGGTGGTGTCCGGCGACTCGCCCACACTGCGCCGCCGCGAGCCGGTCCCGGCGACCACGCCCGCGACGGGCGAGACCGACAGCGGGCGTTCGCGGGCGGCAAAGACCGAGCCGTCGCGCGCCTTCGGACTGCGGGGTCGGCTGAAGCTGGAGCCCATGCCCGGATCGACCGCCACGTCTCCGCCCAACGAGGACCGGCTGGACTGGAACGATCTGGTCGATGACGCCCCCGGGGAGGCCCCTCTGGACCTCGATACGCCGGTGATGCCGGCCGAGGCCGCCGAGGCCCTTGAGGAGCGGATTACTGCCGCAATACGGCGCATGGGCGTCGATCCGAACGCCCTCCTGCCCCGCTCAAGGGTTGAAGAAGCGGCTCAGGCGGTCGCCGAGAACGATCCGGATCGGGCGCGCCAGATCGTCCGGCGCGTAGCTCCCGCTGCGGTACGCAGCGTCTCGCGCCGTGTCCTGACCGATCCCGATCTGCGGGCGGATGCCGAGGCCTATGTTCGCGGCTACTCTCGAGATCTCGCTGCGCGCGCCGGGACGAAGGACGGGTCGGGCATACTGGCGCGACTGACCTCGGATGGTGGACGCGCCTTCATGCTGTTGGACGCGGCTGTAGGCGACCTCGCCTGATCGGTGAAATTTTCGACGCGCGTCTCCCGACCGCTGATTGCGCCTTGACTGTAGGGCTCGAGTGGCAACACCGTCGCCAGCGAACGTCACGTTTCTGTCACATACAGGCTGGTCATGATTGAGTCCAAGGATGAGGCCGCTCCGGACTACCGGCCAGCGCTCATCATCTGCGCCTATGATCTGGATGAGACCGGCTGGGATCCGGTTCAGGACCTGTCTGGCGAGCCATGGAACCCGATCGGTGCCCGCACCCTTGCGGTGGAAGCCGGTGAGCCCGAAGCTCTGGCGACCGTCCTCTCAGCCCATCTCTACGACCGTTCCTGCCGCGGACTGCTGCTGGTCGGCCGCACGCGCAAGAGCGATGCCTTCCGGCTGCAGATCCGGGCCGAGAACCGCGCCCTGGACGGCGGTCGGCGGCTGGATATCGTGGGTCCGGGGATGGCCCGCGCAACCGCGCCGGTCGCCGAGATCGTCAAGGCGCTGAACAAAGCCGGCCTGACCGCCGAAGCCAGTTCGGAATCCGAGGAAGATGCTGGCAGCTACCTGCTATACCGCATCCTTTCAGGCTTGGCGGACGGGTCGGACACGCCTGTGATCGGCCTGTTACGAGCGCCGGAGCACGAGCCCGATGCCGCTGTCCAGCAGGCGGTCAAGGCCACAGCGCAGGCCATGGCCCGTCATCTGCCGCCCCTGCCCCGCTCGCGCTCCAACTGACCTCGCAAGGCGATGGTGGCGATCAGGCCGGCACCCGCCAGAGCTGCCATCGCCCAATAGCCGCCCGCGCCGAAGCGGTCGTACAGCGGGCCTGAAACAACCGTCGCAAGCCCGATCAGGACCCCGGCGGACAGCACCGAATTGAGCATCTGCCCTGCGGTGTGGGCGTCGGGCGGCGTCAGGCGTTCGACCAGTTGCAGCCCGGCCAGGAAGGTGGCGGCGAAGGTCAGGGCGTGCAGCCCCTGTAATGGCCAGAGCAGCCACAGCGGCGGGGCCAGGGCCATAAGGCCCCAGCGCAGAACGGCGGCGGTCGAACCGACCATCAGCAAGCTCCAGGGGCCGATACCGAGGCGTCGTCGCCACGGCTCAAAGACCCACATGAGAGCGATCTCGACGATCACACCAAAGGCCCAGAGCTGCCCGATGACAGCCTCGCTGATCCCCTGGGCCTTCCACAGCAGGGCGGAGAAGCCGTACTGGAAGGCATGGGCAGCTTGAACCGCGCCCACAGCGAAAATGGTCGTCAGGAAGACCGGATCGCGCAACAGACGGCCCAGTCCCCGGAACCGCTCCCGGCCAACAAGAGGCGCACCATCTGCGACGGGTTCTGGTGGTAAGGCCAGGATGGCAGTAGCGGCGAAGGCCAGGGAGGCGACCACGATCCAGATGATGACCCCGTCGACAGGCGCGGTCAGCAGAAGCGCGCCCATGCCGATATTGGCGACCACAAAGGCGGCCGAGCCGACCCCGCGCGGTACGGCGAAGGTAAAGCCGAAACGGGACGCGAGACGGAGGGTCATCACATCGGTCAAGGGCACCAGCGCGCCCATGGCCGTGGCTCCTATGAACCAGCCGACAGCACGCAGGCCGAAGCTGTCTGCCAGCCCCGCTAGGCCGTAGCCCAGGGCCATGACCAGACCCAGCAAGGCGACTGGCGTGCGTCGCAACCGGAACCCGTCGGCCCAGACGGCCAGCAGGGGCCCGGTAATGATACGCGCCAGCATGGGGGCGGCGAGGACGATACCGATCTGGGTCCCGCTCAACCCCTGGGCGCGCAGCCACAGGCCTGCAAACGGAAGGCTCACCCCGGTGGCACCGAAGAGCAACATATATTGCAGCGCCATGCGCTGGGCGGCGTTCATCAGCGGCGAGATAGCAGACGCGCGGGATTCTGTCGGCTAGAGGTTGGGAATGACATTGAACCGCAATCTGGCGGCCTTCGCAGCGTGCAACGGCGCGCTGGCCGTTCTGATCGGGGCCTTCGCAGCCCATGGGGCGGGACCGCAGATCAAGACCCTGCTGACCACCGGCGGCCACTATCAGATGGTCCACGCCTTGCTGGCGCTCGTCTGTGCCGTCTGGCCGGGCCGCAATCGGCTGGTCGTTCTGGCCGGCTGGCTGGCGGCTCTGGGCGGGCTGGTATTCTGCCTCTCCTTGACGGTCCTTGGTCTGTTGAGCCTTCCGGTCATGGGGGCCATCGCCCCGATCGGTGGCGTGCTAATGATCGCGGCCTGGGTTCTGTTGCTGATATCCGCATTGCGTTCGCCATCCCTCCCCGCCTGGCGGCGCTAGACGAGACCGAATACCCGTATGGCCTTCCCTGCGTCCGAAACCCCGCGCCGCGACTTGTTTCCAGACATCGAGCCCTATGCGACCGGCTTCATGCCAGCCGACGGCGTACACGAGATCTACTATGAGGAATGCGGCAATCCGCAGGGGCTGCCGGTGGTGGTCCTGCACGGCGGGCCGGGCGGTGCGGTCAATCCGGGCATGCGGCGCTTTTTCGATCCGGCGAAATACCGGATCGTGCTGTTTGATCAGCGCGGTTGCGGCAACAGCCGACCGAACGCCTCGCTGGAGGCCAACACCACCTGGACGCTGATCGAGGACATCGAGCGTCTGCGCGAACTTCTGGGCATCGACAGGTGGGTCGTGTTCGGCGGCAGCTGGGGCTCAACCCTGTCGATGGCCTATGCCATCACCCATCCCGAGCGGGCCGTAGCGCTGCTGTTGCGCGGCATCTTCCTGCTGACCCGGCCGGAGTTGCACTGGTTCTATCAGGACGGAGCATCGAACATCTTTCCCGACGCTTGGGAGCGGTTCGTCGCGCCCATACCCGAGGACGAGCGAGGCGACCTGATGGGTGCCTACTACAAACGGCTGACCGGCGACGACAGGGCGGAGAGGGAACGCTGCGCCATCGCCTGGTCCAGCTGGGAAGGAGAAACCGTCAGCGTCGAGGGTCCCGACGCCCGTCCCGAGAAATTCGCCGAGCCCGATTTCGCAGTAGCCTTCGCCCGCATCGAATGCTGGTATTTCATCAACGGCGGTTTCTTCCCCGAAGAAGGCTGGCTGCTGAAGAATATCGGCCGGATCCGGCACATCCCCTGCTGGATTGCCCAGGGCCGGTTCGATGTGGTGACACCGATCACCAGCGCCTGGGCGCTGCACCGTGCCTGGCCGGAAGCGAAGCTGGACATCATCAAGGACGCCGGACACGCCTCCAGCGAGCCGGGCATCGTCGACAGTCTGATGCGGGCATCCGACTGGGCCGCGAACCTGTGATGTCAATGACCGGACATGGGTGTTCGTCCTCCGGCGGGTGAGCACCGAAAGGTCGGGAAGGGTGCGGAGCGGCCGGGCCTCGCCCGTTGCTTTGGTAGATTTACCGTTTCGACGAAGCAGACCGCCCCGCGTGGCCGTTTTCCACGCGCCCTCCGGCAGGCGGCCCTGAGTTCGGGCCTGACCGGATCACCGCCTCCGCCCTTGCGGACGAAAACGCGCGGCGGACATGACGCCTGTTGAGGCGTCAGCGGCCCGCACAAGAGGCGCGCGGCGAGCAGGCAGGCGGCATCCATCACCGACCGCATGGACCCCCGAAGTCTCCATCCCCAGGCTTCATCGCTCGACCACAGCCTGCCGACATCGAGGCGTTGGATCCGACGCCCTCCCCACCGACGGGATGGGTAATATTGTGGGAGGCGGGCTACCTGCGGCGGGCTGGTGACGCTGGTTTTTTGGAAGATGAATAAAATCAGCGGTTTGTCGGCGCGCAATATGCTGACAATCGGCGGACTGTCAGCAGAACTTCAGGGCATCGCGCGATGCCTTGCCCGCCTGCGCGACGACCTTGCCGCTCGAACGCAACTGACTTGATGACAAGAAGGACGGTGAGGCCCCAAAGGGAGAGGGAGAAGCCAGGACTGCGGCCCACGAGCGACCTTCTCCGCGCAGGCTGGACCGTCGTCCGGTCGCCAGCGGTCGAACCCGGCGCATCATCAACATGATCGTTGTTAACCCGCCCCACCTTCGCTAACCCGGGACCAACCCCAACCCGGAATCGCCATGCCCCGCTCGACTGATCGTTTCGAAGGCACCTCCAACTATATCGCCACCGATGATCTGAAGATCGCTGTCAATGCGGCGGTGGCCCTGGAACGCCCTCTGCTGATCAAGGGCGAGCCGGGCACCGGCAAGACTGTGCTGGCCTACGAGATCGCCAAGGCGATGAACGCCCCACTGATCACCTGGCATATCAAGTCGACGACCAAGGCCCACAACGGCCTCTATGAATACGACGCCGTCTCGCGTCTGCGCGACAGCCAGCTGGGCGAGGCCCGGGTCCACGACGTGCGCAACTATCTCAAGCCCGGCAAGCTGTGGGAGGCCTTTACCGCCCCCAACCGCCCCGTCCTGTTGATCGACGAGATCGACAAGGCCGACATCGAGTTTCCCAACGACCTGCTGCAGGAGCTCGACCGTATGGAATTCTATGTCCAGGAGACGGACGAGACCATTCGCGCCGAGGTCCGCCCCGTCGTCATCATCACCTCGAACAATGAGAAGGAACTGCCCGACGCCTTCCTGCGCCGCTGCTTTTTCCACTATATCCGCTTCCCCGACGACCAGACCATGAAGGCCATCGTCGACGTCCATTTCCCCGGCATCAAGCCACGGCTGGTCTCCGAAGCGCTCAAGACCTTCTATGAGATCCGCGACACGCCGGGCCTGAAGAAGAAGCCCTCGACCTCGGAACTGCTGGACTGGCTCAAACTGCTGCTGGTCGATGATATCGATCCCGAGACCCTGCGTGAAAAGTCGCCCAACAAACTGATCCCGCCGCTGCACGGGGCCCTGCTGAAGAACGAACAGGACGTCCATCTGTTCGAACGCCTGGCCTTTCTGCACCGCCGCGAGGGCGCCCGTCCCGGCGGTTGAACACAGGAACGAACAGGTTTGGTCACCCGCCTTACCGCGATTTCACTGGCTTATGATTTCGGCACGCGCAGGATAGACCCGTACCAGGACCACCCCGTCTATGACCGTCCGTCCCTTTTTGATCCCGGCCGTCTGTGCCCTCGCCGCTGTCACCGCCTGTGATGACAGCGTGCGCATCTCCTCGACCCGCAGCGAAACCAATGACGCCAAGGGGGTGCTCAAGGTCGTCGAGGCGCTGCAATGCCCCCAGACCATGGGCTCCCTGACCCGCAAGGGCTCGGCCTCGGCCGGCGGCACGGTCTGTACCTATGTCGGTCCCCGGGGCGCAGAGGTCAGCCTGCATCTCGTGTCCCTCGACGGCGAAACTCCTGCGGATGTGCTCAAGGCCTTTGAACAGCGCCTGTCGGGCGACCTGCCCCGTGCCTTGATCGCGATGAACACCGCCGAGGCCCAGCTTCAGGCAGACGCCGCGGGCACCGAGGCCGACGCCGCCCGGGTCGCTGCGGAACCGCCCGGTGGTGGCGGCGACCGCGCCTCGGTCCATGCGCCGGGCGTCGCCATCGACACCCGGGGAGAGGACGCCACAGTCCGTCTGCCCGGCCTGCAGATCGAGACACATGGCGACAAGGCCAGCGTCCGCATCGGCGGCTTCCACATCAATGCCGACGACAGCAACGGCTCGGCCCAAATCTCTGGCTCAAGCGGAAACGGCGACCATGTCATCATCAACACCCGGAACGACGCCGCTGAAATCCGCACCAGCGCAGGCGGCGAGGCCACCCGCAGTAACTGGATCCTGACCGATAACCACAGCGACGAATCGGGTTGGCGGCTGGTCGGCTATGAGGCTCGCGGGCCTGTCGGTGGCCCGCTGGTCGTCGCCACCGTCCGCTCCCGCGACCGTAGCCGCGAACGCGCGTTCGAGGACGCCAAGGCCCTGGTCGCTCTCAACGCCGGGGATTAACCCCTCGACGTGACCGGCTCCGGCCTTGATCGCGGCGTCCCGATGCGTCACCAACCCTGCCCACAAGCGCAGGAAAAATCCTTGGCCGTCACGCCCCGTCCGTCCGCAAAAGAACCCCGCGCCTGGCAGCGCATGCTGTCCGGTCGCCGGCTCGACCTGCTCGACCCCTCGCCGTTCGACATCGAGATCGAGGACATCGCCCACGGCCTGGCCCGCGTCGCCCGCTGGAACGGCCAGACCATCGGCGAACACGCCTTCTCGGTGGCCCAGCACTCCTGCGTGGTCGAGGAAATCGCCGCCCATATCAAGCCGGGGCTGGAGCCGAAATGGCGTCTCGCCGCCCTGCTTCACGACGCCTCCGAATACGTCATCGGCGACATGATCTCCCCCTTCAAGGCGGC
>Ga0105054_10003370_pt1 | contig 24811 bp, 24 predicted proteins | sample BON02_FD_78091 | JGI IMG/M metagenome (GOLD analysis project Ga0105054, IMG submission 78091) | Freshwater microbial communities from Lake Bonney liftoff mats and glacier meltwater in Antarctica - BON-02 (megahit assembly) | ecosystem: Environmental > Aquatic > Freshwater > Ice > Glacier...
GAAGGAATTCAAAAACCAAGCATTGAGTACACTTATCCACAGTTGCCGATTCAATCGGCAGCTACCCGTCCTGGGTCAATATTGGATCGGCAGGGTGGGTCAAATTTCAATCGGCGCGGACACGCGCAAGCGACTCCGCTCAGCGCAACGCACCGAGCGCATCGGCGATGCGCTGTGTGCAGCCCAGCCCAAACGCGGTCGGTGCCAGCGCCGGCGTCCGGTCGAAGACCTCCGCGATGCCCAGCCTGTGCGCGGCGATGCGCTTGCCGTAGCACACCAGGTGCTCGATCGAGGCCATGGCAAAGACGATGCCGGGCAGCACTTCGCGATACACCGCCTCGGCCTCGGCCTCGCGGCCGGCGCCCATCAGGTCGAACACCCGCGACTGCCGATCGAGAAAATTCATGCCGGCGCAGCCGGCGCGCAGGTTGTCGGTGAGTTCCGTCCCGGCGCGCCCGTTGAATACCGCGAGCTTGCCGTCGGTACGTTCTATGACCTCTCGGATTGCCAGCACCGGCCCCTCAACCTTGAGCACGGTGAAGTTGGCATGGTTTCGCGCGAGCGAAGCGATGCCATCGACGCTCAGGCCGACCCCGATGTATTCGGGCGCGTTCTGGATCGCCAGTTTCATGTCGAGCCGGTCCATGATCGCGCCGAAGAAGTGCAGCGGCGCCGCATCGCCGGTGCCGAGCGATCGCGGCGGCTGCAGGATCAGCCACTGCGCACCGCACTTCGCGTGGCGGCCTGACGCGATCTGCTGCTCTGGCGTTTCCCCGAACACGGTCACCGCCAGCGGCAGCCGCCCGTCGAGGTCGGCAGCTACCCACTCGACCAGCGTGTGCGCTCGGCCTCGGTCAGCTTCGACACTTCGGTCGCGAGTCCGAGCACTGCCACGCCGTGGGCGCCGTTGACGACGCAGGCATCGACCTGGCGGCGGACCGCCGAGCGGTCCAGCCCGCCTTCACGGTCGAAAAAAGCGTAAAGCATCGGGGGTTACCGCTCAATCGAAATGGAAGACCTGCTGGCGGGACTTGAGCGAAGCCCCGAGCTTCGCGCTCGCATCATAAAGCTCAGTCCGTTCAGCGGGCGGACCGGCTGGAGCGCGCGGACAGCGCAGGACATGCGCAGGATGATTGAACCTATTTTCCGCAGTTGAAGGACGAAAGGTGCCGCAAGTCGTTGTTCCGATAGAACATCCTGATCCCTGCAAACTCACCAAAAAGGAACTGCGGCGCAGTGTCATAAATCGACCGGAAGACCGCACCAGCGCTTGCTCTCAGCCATTTGTTGGTGCCTCGAACTGAGGAATCTAGGGTTGAAGCACGCCTGGATGCCCTGGACGCTTTGAAATGACGGCCTTGACCCGCGACGGGCTGATCGTCGTTTCCAGCATTCCACGCCCTCAGTGCGATTGGCTTGACATGTTCCTTGCTGGCCAGGAGCTCTATGTCCAGTGGGACCGCGAGGAAGGCTATGTCATCGACATGGATGCTTTCGAATTTATGCTTCAGTCCGCAGCGGTGCCGAAGCTCAATCCGCTTCCGAATTGACGTGGCAACTACAACGTTTCGGAAATTTTCGCGCGCGAAAGCAGAATCATCGATTTCGATTCACCGTCATCGAACGACACCGTTTCTGTACAGCTGCGGCCCCGTCATGCCCCACCGCGGTTCCAATGATATTTATCGCGGACATCGTCGGGTCGATACCGCCAATTTTGATGCCGGAGTGTCCTTTGTGCGGGCCTCTTTCTCGCTTCTGCGTCGCTAAATGGAGGGACTGGCGTCAAACGATCGCGACCAGAGGCGCCTGACCGCACTGAATTACGCCGTGCATCTGGTGGCAGATGTGCATCAAACGCTCCATGCCGGATATGGCGATGAAAGAGGCGGCAATACTTATCAGCTGCAGGCAGTCGTGCGCGGTATCAACCTGCACGCGCTGTGGGACATGCGCGGGAGCATCGTGGAAGCAGTCCAGCACGCCATGCTCTGCGAGCGCGCCCACCACCAGTCAAGGGTTGCGCTTGAATTCGACCACGGCAAGACCGATCAAGACTGCAGCAACGCCCATCTTGAACCACAGAACCTTGAGACCGCCATCGATGAGTAGCCGTCCAAGCATCCCACCCTTGATTCCGGGCGGGGAGGGGGTTTACCGGGGTTTGGTCCTGGCCAGCAAGGTCACACTGGATTCTATGCTGCGCTTGCTGTCGTTCAATTTGGTGGGTTGAGGATCTGGATCCGGCCATTCCTGCCAGCCGCGACCGGCAATTGATGGGAGGTCTTGTGCGGCCATCAGCTTGCCGCTTACCAGCCATGATTGGTTCTGCAAAAGCTTGCCATTCAGGTGCTTGCGAAGGAATTGCAACTCAACCGATCTGCTGACCAAACAACCACAGAGAATTACTGTCCTTTGAAGTCGGCCTGGCGTTTCTCGATGAACGCGCTGCAGCCTTCATGCGCATCGTCACTGTCGAACACCAGGCTGATGGTGGCGGCTTCGTGGGCCAGGGCGGCAGGCAGGGGCATGTCAGCGCCGTGCAACATCGAGCTTTTCAGAAACTTCAGTGCGACCGGGGATTTCTCCGCGATACGGGCGGCGAGCTTCAGGGTCGCGTCCAGCAGTTGTGCGCGCGGCATCGCCTGGTTGACCAGGCCCATGGAGACGGCCTCTGCTGCATTAAGGAAGTCGCCTGTGAACATCAGCAGCTTGGCTTGACAAAGCGGCAACTGACGCATCAGGCGCTGCGAGCCGCCACCACCGGGGAAGATGCCGAGCTTGATTTCGGGCAGGCCGATTTTGGCCTCGTCGGCCATCAGACGGATATCGATGGTCAGCATGAACTCCATGCCGCCGCCCAGCGCCCAGCCGTTGACGGCGGCGATAGTCGGCTTGTTGCAGACCTCGAAGCGTCGGAAGACGCGGTGCACCGTCTCGGAAAACTCGTTGTAGTGCTGCAGGCCGCGCCGGGCGTTCAGGTCCTTGATGTTTCCGCCGGCGATGAAGGCCTTGTCGTTCACGCCTGTGACAACTATGACGCGCACCTTGCTGTCCCGTTCCAGCACAGTGAGAGCTTCCTCCATCGCCAGAAGCATGGGCACATGCAAGGTGTTGAGCTTTTCGGGGTTGTTGAAACGCATCAGGCCGACGTAGCCCAGGATTTCAGTGGTGACGAGGTCGTGCTTCATAGGAGTCTCCGTGCGCCGGTCGAAACCGGCAAAGTGTTGTGAATGGAAGTTTCATACGTTGAAAGCTTAGCCAGCTACGGCGGCTCCGAGTCATGCGTGCACTCTCGTGAGGGGGTGGGCGAAGCGTTGACAGGGGTACGTGCAGGCCGGGTATTGAGCCGCGTAATACATGCCCCGTGGCGAAAGCCACGGGTGGTCCGGGGTGCCGAGGCAGTGGAGATATGCCGAAGGCCACACCGTGCTTGCCGCATTGGCGAGGCAAGTACGGACCCCCGCGCGGTCCCAGACCCCGTGCATGCACGGAAGCACTTTGCTCGGGAACCGGGAGGTCCCTGGGTCTTCTGCAACATTGAGTGCAGAGCGCATCGGGAAGCCTTCGGGCGTACGCCGATGAGCCATGGCGCTGGGAAGTCGGACTGCTGCGTAGTACCGAAGAAGCCGCCGAACAAAGCCGGGTCTGAAATGGCCTGGCAGCGGAGGTAGTGGAGGGAAGGCGGCGGGCCAAGGGAAATTCGTCTGACGGCAACCCGTACCGGACACCGAGCCGGGTTCACGCGACCAGCGTCCGCGGACGGATACGACTGGCCGCATCTTGCTGGCCTGATCGTCATGACCCAAGGCAGGAGCCGTATGCGGTAGTTCCGAACGTACGGATCTGTGGAGGGGGTGCTGGGTGACTGGCATTCCTACTCCGACTGGAGTATTTTCGATGGCTGCCGTGCGCTCACGCGGCGGCCGAAAGCTTTGCAGCGATCTGCGGCAGGCGGTCCACACCAAAGAAGGATTCACCGTCCACGACCACAAACGGTGAGCCGAAGACCTTGTGCCCAACCGCGGCAATGATCGCGTCATGCAGCATGTCCTTGGCGGCATCGGATTTTAATTGCGTGCGAACGGTCTCGGTAGCACCGAGCAAGCTGGTCTGGCGGCACACCATGTCGGCAATGGTGTCAGCGTCCGAAATGTCACGCCCCTGCTGGAAGTAACCGCGCAGTACGGCCTGCGCAAAAGGCACGGCGACCGCAGGTGCTTGTTCACTCAGCAGGTAAAAGGCGCGTGCAGCGTGCTGCGTCAACGCTGGAAAGGCTGGCGGCAGGTGGTAGTCGACCCCGAGAAACCGGGCCGAGCGCGCAAAGTCCGCCGTGATGTATTCGCGCTTGACCGGGTGCTCGAAAGGAGGCGGCAAGCCAAGCGAACGCAGGGCGGCAAACAACAAGATGGGCCGCCATCTGACGGTTTGGCCATGCTGCGCGGCCAGCGCATCGATTTTCTCCGACATGAAGTAGCCATAGGGCGACGCAAAGTCGAAATAGAAGTCAATGGTCTGCATGGCGGGCATCAGGTGGTAGCCGTTGTACGGCGCACTGCCTTGCTTCGGTCCAGGGTGCAGGCTGCGTCGTATTCGGCAGCGAGGCGTACAACCAACTCTGCCACCGTGGGCGAATCGTGAATCGTCGCGATACCCTGGCCCGCGCTCCACAAGTCCCTCCAGAGCTTGGCGTTGGTGTCGGTCAACGACGACATGTCGGGCGACTTGGGCGGCAGCTTGCTGACGTCTATGCCGAAACGGTCCAGCGAAGGCTTGAGGAAGTTGGCATGCACGCCCGACAGCCTGTCGGTGTAGACCAGGTCGGACACCGCGCTGTCCATCACCATCTGCTTGAATTCCGGCTGGGCATTGGACTCCTGCGTGGCGATGAAGCGTGTGCCCATGTAGACCAGGTCGGCGCCAAGTGTCTCGGCCGCGCGTATCTGGTAGCCGTCGTTGATGCCGCCGCCCAGGATCAGGCAGCCATCCCAGAATTCGCGGATTTCGCGCACCAGCGAAAACGCACTCTGGTTGGAGGCGTGGCCGCCTGCGCCCGCGCCGACGCAAATGAGGCCGTCCACGCCGGCATCCATTGACTTGCGCGCGTGCGCAGCGCTGGTCACGTCGCAGAACACGATACCGCCATAGGCATGCACGGCCTCCACCACCTTGCCGGGGTGACCCAAGCAGGTAATGACCACCGGCACCTTGTGTTTGGCGACGATCGCCAGGTCCGGATCGAAGCGCGTATTGGTGTGGTGCACGATCAGGTTCACGCCGTGCGGCGCGACAACGGCCGATGGATGGGCCGCCCGGTAGTTCGCAAGTTCGGCTTCGATGTCGCTCAGCCACTGGTCAAACTGCTCCGAAGTGCGTGCATTGACGTGCGGGAAGCTGCCGACAATGCCAGCCCGGCACTGTGCAAGGACCAGCGGCGGAAACGACACCAGGAACATTGGTGCGCCTATTGCCGGTATAGACAGGACATTTTGCAGGCTTACAGGGACGGGCATGGTGCGGGCGCTTTCAGGAGGCGCTGTTCGTGGCCGGATTCGTCGGCCGCGCATCGCGTTTCTTCAACGCACGGAAGTCCAGCATGCCGGCCAGCGTGCGCGGGTCCACACCGGACTCGAAGATCTGGTGCTTCTGTGTCTTCTGTGTGGCCGTGGTTGGAATACTGTCGGTGAAGTAAAACCAGCCCGGCGCCTTGTAATAGGCCAGGTTGTTGTGGCAATGGTCGAACAGGACCCGTGCCGTGTTGACCGCAACGGCTGCCGTGCCCGGCTTGAGCACCACGCAGGCAAGCACTTCCTCTTCGCGCAAATCGTCTTTGACGGCGAGTACGGCGACGTGCTCCACCAGCGGGTGCGCCTGCAACAGGGCCTCGACTTCGGCAGCAGCAATGTTTTCGCCTGAGCGCCGAATGATATTCTTGCGCCTGTCCACGAAACGCAACAGCCCGGAGGCATCGCGCGTGACGATATCGCCGGTGTGGAACCAGCCGCCGCGCCAGGATGCCTCCGTGGCGGCCTCATCGTCAAGGTATCCGCTGAAGAAATGCCTGCGCGGTGTGGCGGCACTGTGGCGAACAAGCATCTCGCCTTCCTGCCCAGTTGGCATGTCGGCGTCGTTGTCGTCGACCACACGTACTTCCACGCCCAGCGTCACGCGACCAAACGCACGCGTGCCAACTTCGCGCGGCGGTTGGTTGTCGATGATGGCGCGCACCATCTCCGTCATGCCCCAGATCTCTATTAGCGGAAAACCGAATCGCTCCTCGAACGCCTTGTGGCGCTGCGGCTCCACGCCCGCTCCGATGGCAAAACGCACGCTGTGGTCGCGCTCATACGGGTGCGCAGGCTGGCCCAACAACATGGGAACGACCACGCCGAGGTAATGCACCACCGTGGCCCTGGATTCATGCACCTCTGTCCACCAGCGCATGGGCTGGAAGCGGTCGGTCTGCACCTGGCAATTGCCCTTGAGCATCGCGCAGTAGAACGAAAAAATTGAGGCGTTGATGTGGAATAACGGCAGCGGGTTGTAGATGCGCTCGCAGGCCTCGCCAAATGCAGCGAGGCCGCCGCGTGTCGAATACCACGCCCCGGCGGCCAGCTCATAGCCATGCGACAGCAGGCAGCCCTTGGGTCGGCCGGTCGTGCCCGAGGTGTACAGGATGCTGGCCGGCGTGGCCGCGTCCGATGCGCTTGATTGGGCCTGGTGGGCTGCAGGTGGCAGACTGGCTGCAAACCGTTCGAACAACACAACCTGGGGCCGACAGCGCTCGGTCTGCGCCATGCCCAGACGCAGCTGCGGCTCGAGCGGTGCCAGCACCACAACCAGATCGACGTTGGCATGGTCCAGCACATAGGCCAGCTCGCGTGGCCGGTGATCGGGATTCAGCGGCACACAACACACGCCCAGCGCATTCATCGCCAGCTTGTGCAGCATGTGCTCCGGCCGGTTCTCGATCAGCAGCCCGATGCGATGGCCGACGCCGTAACCTGCGGCCGTGTAGACATGCATCAGTTCGCGCACGACGCTTGCCGCTTCGCCGTAGCTGGTTTCCCGTCCCGCAGGGTCATACGCGCGGGCGGGATTGGCAGGCACCGCCAGAAAGGATTTGTCCGCATAAACCTGTACGGCGCGGAAAAAGGTCTCGCCTATGGTTGATTGGTCATCGACGGCGATCATGCGGACTCCTTCGCAAACAGCTCGGTCGGAAGTGGCCGGTAGCTACAGCCGCAGTACGCCATACCCCATCTCGCCAAACGGGGCATTGAGCGACGCAACTATGGCCATGCCCAGGGCGTTGCGGGTATCGACCGGGTCCAGGATGCCGTCGTCCCACATCTCGGACGTCGAGTAGTAGGCATCGCTTTCAGCCTCGAATCTGGCCAGCACAGGCTCGCGGATCGCCGCGATCTGCTCTGCATCGAGCTCGTGGCCCTTGCGTTGCAGCTGGCGTATCTTTACGTCGGCCAGCGTGTTGGCGGCCTGCTCCGCCCCCATCACCGCGATCTGCGACTGCGGCCACATCCACAGGAACCGGCCGTCAAATGCGCGGCCGCACATACCGTAGTTCCCGGCACCGAATGAGCCGCCGACGATGACGGTGAACTTGGGCACGGTGCAGCCGACCTGTGTCATGATCATCTTGGCGCCATCCTTGGTGATGCCTCGCTCCTCGTATTCACGGCCCACCATGTAACCGGTGATGTTCTGCAGGAACACCAGCGGCGTGCGGTCGCGATCGCACAGCCGCATGAAGTGGGCGGCCTTCAGCGAACTGTCGTTGAACAGCACGCCGTTATTCGCCAGGATGCCGACTTTGCATCCCCAGATACGGGCGTAGCCGCAGATCATGGTGGTGCCGTAGTCGGGCTGGTATTCATGGAGCTTGCTGCCGTCCACGATACGCGCAATCACCTCGCGCATGTCAAAACCTGTCTTCCAGTCGGTGGGAACTATGCCGTACAACTCCTTTGGGTCGTAGAACGGCGGTTCTGCATCGATCCGGTCTATGGTCTGCTTGGGGATGGGCGAAGTATTGGCAAAAATGTCGCGCGCCATCGCCATCGCATGCGGCTCGTCGTCGGCCGCGTAGTCGCAGGTTCCCGAGACCGTGGTGTGCATGGTGGCGCCGCCCAGAGCCTCGGCTGTGACGACTTCGCCGGTGGCCGCCTTCACCAGTGGTGGTCCGCCCAGAAAGACACCGCCGTTGCCGCGTACGATGACGCTGTAGTCGCACAGTGCGGGGATGTACGCACCGCCTGCCGTGCAGTGGCCGAGCACGACCGCGATTTGCGGCACACCCATTTTGGACAGCGTGCACTGGTTGCGGAAGATGCGGCCTGCCGCATGCCTGTCCGGAAACAGCTCAGACTGCAGCGGCAGGAAACCGCCGGCGCTGTCGCACAGGTGGATGACCGGCAGCCGGTTCTCGATGGCGATGTCCAGCGTACGCACGATCTTCTTGACCGACAACGGGTACCAGGCGCCGCCCTTGATGCTGGGGTCGTCGGCGTGCACGATGACCTCGCGACCATGGATGATGCCAATGCCCGAGACCTGGCCGGCTCCATGCACTTCGCCTTCATAGGCCTTGTTGGCAACCAACGTGCCTATCTCGAGAAACGGCGTGCCGGGGTCCAGCAGCAAATCCAGCCGCTCGCGCACGGTCAGTTTCTTCTGGCTGCGCAGCCGCTCGATATCGCGTTCCGGCCGTTCGAAACGCGCCTTGTGAACCCTCGACTGCAACGCCTCGACTTTTTGCGCCATGGCGGCCTGGTTCTTCTTGTAGCCCGCAGAACCGGCGTCTATCTTGCTGACGATGCGGCTCATTGGACTACCCTCCGTGCTGCACACTGCGGAATTCGCCTTGGGGCGGCCCGGCGGCTCATGCAGTATCTCCGCAAGTCTGCAGGCGCACCAGTATGTCGTTGCGCTGGAAGGTCTGGCCGACGGCCAGCGGCAGCTCTACAACCTCGCCATCCAGCGAGGCCGAGATCGTCATCTGCAGTTTCATGCTTTCAATCACCAGCAGGTCATCGCCCGCTTTAACCTGCTGCCCGGCGGCGACCAGCAGCGAGATCACCACACCCGGCATTGGCGCATGCGATGCGCCAGCGCCGCCTGGCGTAGCGGCTGCACGGGCACGTGTCGGATCGACCCGATCGATCCGAACGCCGCGCCCGCGCAGTTGCACATACAGCGTGTCGCCGTGGGCCACGGCGCGCAGGCGTACAGTGCGTCCGTCCAGCATTCCGGTAAAGCTGCCGGCTGCTGCCTTCCGGACCTGCAGCGGGCGGCCATTGACATAGACGGCATTGGTGCGCAATTGCACTTGGTGGCGCTGGTCGGGCATGTCTGAAAACTGGAGTGTGATCATCTTGGCAATCAGTTGCGCCATGCGCCCATGGAGGCGTAGGGTTCAGGGATACGGGTAGCGGAAATATCGGGTGCAGCACTTGCCGCGACGGCCAGCATCAATTGCCGCTCGTCATCGGTGAATACAGCTGGAGCGAGTTCGGCCTTGTGGCGCTCCAGGAAGCCGGTGTCGGTCTCACCGCGCGCAAAAGCAGGGTGGTGCAGCACACGCGACAGGAAGTCGTTGTTGATGGTCACGCCCAGCATTGTCGTGTCGGCCAGCGCGCTGCGCATGCGCGATATGGCCAGCGTCCGGTCGGCGCCGTGCACCACCAGCTTCGCCAGCATGGAGTCGAAATCGGCCGTGACTGGTGCGCCCGCTGTCACACCGCTATCGAAACGCACGCCAGGGCCGGCCGGGATGCCCAGCAGCAGTACCTTACCGGTGTCAGGCACGAAGCCGGCATCGGCATCCTCGGCCAGGATACGGCATTCGATCGCGTGGCCACTGAACTGCACGTCGCCCTGGTCGAGCGGCAGCGGCTCGCCCTGGGCCACGCGCAGTTGTAACTCGACCAAGTCGAGGCCAGTCACCATTTCTGTCACGGGGTGTTCGACCTGCAGGCGCGTGTTCATCTCGAGAAAAAAGAACTCGCCATCGGGCGAGACTATGCATTCCACCGTTCCGGCGTTGACGTATTTGGCAGCCGCGGCCAGCTTGACTGCGGCGTCGCAGATGCGGTTGCGCAGGCCGTCAGGCAGCTTGGGTGCTGGCGATTCCTCGATCAGTTTCTGGAAACGCCGCTGGATCGAGCATTCACGCTCGCCGAGATGGATGACATGGCCTTGCGTGTCGCCGAAGACTTGCACCTCAATGTGGCGGGGCTGCTCGACAAACCGCTCTGCAAACAGCCTGCCGTCGCCGAAATAGCGTTGGCTTTCGGCACGCGCCACGCTGATGGCGTTAGCAAGGTCTTCGACCCGGCGCGCAATCTGCATGCCCTTGCCGCCGCCGCCTGCCGCGCCCTTGACCAGCAACGGGAAGCCGATGGCCAGCGCGCGTTTTTCGAAAGTGGTCGGATCTTCTGCCTCGTCTGCAGATAGCGTCACCGGCATACCCTGTGCGACGGCAAAGCGGCGTGCTGTGATCTTGTCGCCCATCAGTTCGATCACTGGCGCGGGTGGGCCGACGAAGATCAGACCGGCCAGCTCCACTGCCTTGGCAAACGTGGCATTCTCTGACAGGAAGCCGTAGCCGGGATGGATGGCGTCGCAGCCGGTGTCCAGCGCTGCCCGAATCAGGCCGGGAATGTCCAGCCAGGCAGCGACAGCGGGCGTACCGAAGATTTCCACGGTCTCGTCCGCCTCGGTGAGCGCAGGGCCAAACTGGTCCTGGTTGTGCATGGGAACGACGGTGGCTATGCCCATGCGCCTGGCGGTGTGGACTATGCGCAGTGCAATCTCTGCACGGTTGGCGATGAACAGTTTTCGGATGGTGGTCATGGATTCTTCTTGCGGCGGTTCGCTGCAGTTGCGCGGATCGCACTGGCCATGGTGGCCGGCATGGCTCCTGCGGCGACGATCTTTTCAAGCCTTTCCAACCGGCGTTCAAGGTCGTCGCGGCTGCCCGGCAATGTCAGAACGGCGGCAGGTTTTGCCGATTTGGCATGGCCTTCGCGCAGGATGCCGCGCAGCACCATGTTCGTGAATCGGTCGGCGGCTACTTCCACGTCGACAGTGTCGCGCCCATAAAGTACGCCCCACATGCGGTGTTCGATGCCTCCGTAAACCATGCCGCGCACCATCTCGCCGTCGGTGTCTGCCGGCAACTCGCCGTTGGCGATGGCGTCGCGCACGGTGCGCAACAGGAAATCCGTGTAGCGCACATGCAGGTCATGCAGTGCCGAGTTGAAATACTCGGGGTGGGTGCGCACCTCGTGCAGCACCAGGCGCGACAGGCCGGGGTCTTCCACATATACGCGCAGGTGGCGCCAGATCAGAAATCGCATGCGGCTGCGCAGGCCCTGCAGACGGCTGAATCCATCGTCCATTTCGCGCAACAGCGGCTCGTACATGCCCCTGAGCACTTCGTTGAGCATGTCGCGTTTGGTCGGGTAGTAGGCATACAGCAAGCCTTCCACGACGCCGACCTTGGCAGCGATTTCACCCACCGAGGCACGTTCAAAACCTTTTTCCAGAAAGGTCTCGCGCGCCGCGGCAATGATTTCGACTGCGCGTCGCAAGCGCCGCGGCGTTTGTTTGCCTGCAGCCTTGGTGGCCTGTGTTTCGGCTTTCCGGTCGAAGGCCAGGTCGGTTGCGGTTTTCATGGGAGATTTTCAAGAATTGCAACGGGAACCTTAACCGGAATATCCAGCAGCATCTGGGCCAGTGCCTTGCCCTGGGGGTCGTAGCGCAGCGATGCAACACCGCCGCCACCGAGCGCATTTTCGAGCGTAAAGTTGAGCGCGTTGAAACCGGGCAGGCTGTAGCGTGTGACCTTGCCGCTGGCCACATGGGCCAGGTAGTCGCGCACCTTCTCTGCCGTCAGGTCCTGCTGAAGCACGGCGTAAAGCGCATCGTTGCGGGCAATGATGCCGATGTTGGCCATGTCGCCCTTGTCGCCGCTGCGGCCGTGGGCTACCCGCAGCAGTGGGACGGTCTGCCAGTCGCCCTGTACCGGCGTGACGGTGGCGATGGCCGCAGACGCCTCGGCACGTGGCGGCGCAGCAAGCTTGAAGCTTTCTTCAAACGGCAGGGCATGGCCATCCACGGTGACCGAAGCCTTCACTAGAGTCCTGTCCGTCAGAAACGAAAAAAGGCGCACCACCGGCGACGGCGAGGGCCGCCCTGCGGCAAACCCGGTGATGCCCTGCGCCATCGCGGTGGCCGACGGCGCAATCTCGCGTGCCAGCAGCTCTAACGCATCGCGCGATGCATGTTTGGCAGCGATCTTGAGGATCACTTCGCGTGTATCGCCGGTGCGCGCATGCGGGCCATACGTGCTTTCGGCACCCAGCACTTCCAGGCTGGTTTCGCTGTAGTCGCTCCAGCCGCGTTCCCCAAACAGGCGGCGTGTGCGCTGCAGTATGGACTCACCCACACGCTGCGCCTTGCGTGCTGCATCCGTTCCGCCAATCATCAGCGTGGTGAACAGGCGCCAGCCGTCACCATATGTTGCACTGACCTTGTAGCTCGACGGCGCGGGCGAGCCACGTGCACCGCTGACACGGACGCGATGTAAGCCGTCCTGCTGCAGCTTCACAGTCCTGAAGTCGCAACGCACGTCTGGTAGCAGGTAGGCGGCAGGATCACCGATCTCGTAGATTACCTGCTCGGCCACGCTGGCGGGCTCTACCAGGCCGCCAGTATTGTCGGGTTTGGTCAACACGAAACTTTTGCCCGACGCGTCGCACTCGGCGATCGGAAAGCCCATGTCGTCCCAGCCGGGGACGCGCTCCCAGTCGGTGAAGAGACCGCCTGTTGCCTGCGCGCCGCATTCGATGACATGGCCGGCTAGGCTGCCGGTGGCCAGCTTGTCCCAGTCGTCCCACGCCCACCCGAATTCATGTACCAGCGGACCAAGGGTGACCGCGCTGTCGACGACCCGGCCTGTGATGACGATGTCTGCACCTGCGGCTAGTGCTGCCGCAACAGGCTGTGCGCCCAGGTAGGCGTTGACACTCAGGAACTCGGGCGGCAAGGCGGTCCCGTTGAACATTTCACGCACGTTGGCGGTCCTGAATTCGTCTGCCCGCGCAGACAGGTCATCGCCTTCGACGATGGCGACTTTCAGGTTCACGCCAAGCGCTTGGAGCTGTCTGGTCAGCGCCTCGCCGCAGGCCTTTGGATTGACGCCGCCGCCGTTGGAAACTACCTTGATCCCGCGTGACTTCAGCTCGCCTGCCAGCGAAGCGATGATGCGCACAAAGTCTGGCGCATAGCCTGCGTCCGGCGATTTGGCGCGGGCACGGGCCAACAGGGACATGGTGATCTCGGCCAGAAAGTCGAAAACCAGGTAGTCGATGACGCCATGCCTTACCAGCTGCGTGGCACTGGCCTCGGAATCGCCCCAGAAGCCTGTCGCACAGCCGATGCGCAAGGGCTTGGTGCGAAGAGATGTCTGCGTCGTCATGGGCTTTTCCGCAAGGCCTTACCGGTTTGGCCACACCGGGGTGCGGCGTTCGGCAAAGGCTTTCAGGCCCTCTTTGGTGTCTTCACTCTGTGCCAGGATGGGGAGCACGGCCTGCGTCAGGTTGAGTGCATCCGAAAAAGACAGGTCCGTCACCGCCGAGAGGGCGCGCCGCCCGATGCGCAGCGCCACCGGTGAATTGGCGACCAGTTTGTCCACCATCGCATGGACCGCGGTGTCGAGGTCCGCAGCGGCAACGACGTCATTGACGATGTCGAATCCCTGCGCCTGCGCAGCGGAAAATCGGTGTGCGAAGAAGCACATTTCCAGCAGCCGACGGCGCGGGATTACGCGCATCAGCACCGGCAGGATCATCATCGGAAAGACGCCGATCTTGGCCTCGGTGGTACCAAATTTGGCGGTATCGACGGCCACGGCAAAGTCGCAGGCGCAGATCAGGCCCAGGCCGCCACCAAATGCGCTGCCGTTGACCCGCGCGATGATGGGCAGGTTGCAGCGGTCCATGGCCTTGAACATCTCGGCAATCGGGTTGTCGAAGCGGCCGGGCTCCAGGGCGAATGGCGAGCCATCCGCAGTGGGCTTCAGTTGGCCGCCGGCGCAGAACGTTTGCTCGCCGGCACCGGTCAGGATAATGGCGCGCACGCCCGGCATGCCCTCGGCTAGGCGCAGCGCTCCTGTCAGCTCTTCCATGACCACATCGGTCATGGTGTTGTGCTCTGCAGCACGGTTGATGGTGATGTGGTAGGCCGCGCCGCGCTGCGCCACGATCAACTGGGTGAACTGCTGCGTCATGTTCATTCCTTTGCAGCGTCAGGGTCGTCGGCAAAGGTGACGGGCGGCTGACACTGCGGGAAACCGTTGTACGGAAAGCTGCGCTCTGCTGGCTGCAGTGTCCAGCTATGGCGCGCCGTCGGCACTGCGCCATCCACGCGGATGACGCTGCCGCTGATGAACCCGGCGGCTTCCGACAGCAGGTAGACCGCGGCCGATGACAGCTCGGCTTCTGTGCCGAAGCGCTGCAGCGGCACCTTGGTGCGCAGGCCGCGCAGCACGTTGCGATAGTCCTCGTCGTAGGAGTCTATGCCTGACGAAGCTATCCAGCCAGGGGCGACGGCATTGACACGCACGCCGGCATGGCCCCATTCGCAGGCTGCGGTTTCCGTCAGCGTCAGTACGCCACCGCGCGCTGCGCCCGAGTGGCCCATGCCGGGCAGACCACCCCAGATATCGGCCAGCATGTTGACGATGCTGCCCCCATGTTGCTCCATCCACTGGACATAGCATTCACGTGAAAAAAGAAATGTACCGTGCAGATTGTTGCGAACCACCGCATCCCATCCCTTGAGCGAGATGTCACGCAGTTTGGCAGGGAACTGCCCGCCGGCACAATTGAATAGTCCGTCGATGCGGCCGTGCCTTTGCAAGATCACAGCAATGGTGGACTTGACCACTGCCTCGTCACGGATATCGCACACCGTGGTGCTGACATCGCCGGCGCGCTCCGGGTAAAGCGCCGATATTTCCGCTGCCACGATGTCCAGCTTGGCAGCCTGCCTTCCGACCAGGGCGACATGCGCGCCCAGGCTGGCCAACTCATGCGCCGTGCACCTGCCCAGCCCGCTTCCCCCGCCGGTCACGATGACAGTCTGACCATCAAACAGTCCCGGGCGGAAGGCCGACCGGTAACGTGTCTTGCTGGTCGGCCCATCAGGTCCGGTCCGTGCGCTGGTGGAGCGAATGCTTGGCATGGTCATCTTGGTTGGCGTGAAGCAGTTCTCAATAGGCGATGAAGTCCGTCACCGATTTCACAGTGCCACTGGCGGGGTCGGTCTGAAACAGTTTGATGGGCAGCACAGCCTGGGCCTTCGGGTTATTGAGGGAAACCGGGCCGCTCAGGCCGCCAGTCTGGAAGTTCTGCAGCTTGTTCAGCTCGTTGACCACACAGACGCGGGTGACATTGGCGCCGCAGCGGCGTATGCCTTCGGCAAACACCATCGTACCGACATAACCGCTGACGGTGTAGCGGTTGAAGTTGGCGAAGTCGTCTGCACTCAGGAACTTCTTTGCCTTTTCCATCAGTGCGATGCCCGCCGGGTCATAGTTGGAAGCATAGTAGTCGGGAATCAGGTATTGGTAGCCCGACGGCGCTGCCAGCTTGACGGCAACTGGTAACTGACCCGCCCACAGTGTGCCCAGTGTGACGTCCATATTGAGGCGGCGGAGCTCCGACATGACGGAGGCCGACTCGGTGGTCAGTGTGCCCAGGTAAATGGCGTTGGCGCCCTTGTCCTTCAGCGTCAGCACTTCGGCAGAAAAGTCCTTGGCGCCGCGCTTGAAGGGGATTTCGGCCACGCTGTTCAGGCCGTACTGCTTGACGGCCTTCTGGTAGCCGGCCAGCAGTGCCTTGCCGAAGTCGTCATCCTGGTAAAGGATGCCGTACTTGCCATCCTTTTTGTTCATCTTTTCAACCATGTAGCTGATGGGCACAAAACCGGCATAGTCGTAGTCGGGGCCAATCATGAACACGGTGGGGCGGCGCGGCGAGACGACAGACGGGTGGGGCGCCATGTGTACGATGGTAGGGATTTTGGCCTCTTCAATGGTCGGCAGCATGGCCATCATGTGCGAGCTGCCGGTGGTACCCGTCAGTCCGAACACCTTGTCGGAATCGATCAGCTTCTTGACCGACGACACCGACCGCGCTGGCACATAGCCGTCGTCTTCATAGATGGCGCGCAGCTTGCGGCCGTTGATGCCACCGTTGGCGTTGATCTCGGCAATCGCCAGCTTGGAGCCGGCCGCGCCAGCCTTGCCGATCAGTGAGGCCGGCCCAGACATGGGCTGGACTTCACCGATCAGGATCTCCGTTGCGGTGACACCGATGTCCTGCGCGGCAACGGACATGACTGCACTTGCGGCCAGCGTGATGGCAGACCACCGTGCAAGGCGATTTACTGTTTTCTTGAATACTTGGCCCATGTTGTCTCCTTGAAAAATCGCCGACTTCGGGGAATTCCGGTGTCATGCGAATGCTTTGACTGGCCCGCTTCGGCGTTTACTTCGACAGCGGCCATTGAACCCAGAACCGTTTCAATTTGCGCCAGATGCCGGCCAAGCCCTCTGGCTCGAGCCGCAGGAAGAGCAGGATGACGATGCCGTACATCATTCCCTTGACCTCATAGATGCGGTCGGCCATCAGTGTCTTGAACCTGTCCCCTGCAGCCGTGAAGCCCAGGCTCAGCAACTCCGGCAGGATGATGATGAGCGCTGCGCCGAGGATGGCCCCGTGGATGCGACCCATGCCACCCACAATGATCATGGCCAGGGCCTCTATGCTGATCAGAATGCTGAAGGTGTCGACGTTGATGAAACGTGTCTGCAGCGCCATCATCGCGCCGGCCACACCGGTGTAGAAGGCGCTGACCATGAAGGCCAACAGCTTGTAGCGCATCAGGTCTATGCCCATTGCGCGCGCGGCGATATCGTGGTCGCGCAGAGCCAGCCAGGCGCGGCCCATGCGCGAGCGCATGAGGTTTAACGTGATCAACACAAACAGCAGCAGCATCACCAGCGCTGCGTAATAAAAGCGTACGTCGCCTTTTAAGGAAAAACCGAAGACGGACAGCGCATCGACCGGCATGCCGGCCGAGCCGCGCGTGATGCTATCGGCATATAGCACGACGTGGCGCACTATGAAGGTGAAGGCCAGTGTTGTGATAGCCAAGTACAGCCCCTTGAGCCGCAGTGACGGTATGCCCACCACCAGGCTGGCAATCGCCGCCACCAGGCCGGACAGGAAGATGGCGATCAACGTCGGCACCTTGTAGTCGGTTGTCAGTATGGCCTGCGCATAAGCGCCAATCAGCAGGAAGCCTGCGTGGCCCAGCGAAATCTGTCCGGCTACGCCGGACAGCAGATTGAGGCCCAGCACGCCTATCGATGCAACGAAGATGGCGGTCAGCATGTTGAGGCCGAAGGAGCCGAACAACGCCGGCATCATCGCCAGCGCCAGTATGCCGATGGCAGCCCAGACCCAGACGGTTGGCTGGCTGGACAGGGCAACCAGGCCGGCGTAGGAGTTTTGGTAGGTGCGGCTGCGCATCAGACACGCTCGATTTCACGTTGACCAAAAAGACCATAGGGCTTGACCATCAGCACGATGATGATGAGGACAAAGCCCGCGATTTCCTTGAGCCCGCGGCCCAGGTAGCCGCCGGCCAGGTTTTCCACCACACCAATGACCAGGCCGCCTAAGGCGCCACCGACCACCGAGTCGAGGCCGCCCAGGATGGTCGCGGGGAAGCCGCGCAATCCCATCTGCGAAATTTCCGGCTCCAGGCTAAACATCAGGCAAAAGGCCAGACCGGAGAAAGCCGCAAATACCGCCGAAAGCGCCCATGCAATGGCACTGATGCGCTTGACGTTGATGCCCATGAGCAGGGCGGTAGTCTCGTTGTTGGAGGTGGCGCGCATCGCGATACCCACGCGCGAGCGGCGAAAAAACAGCCACATCGCCAGCGACAGGACGGCCAGCGACACCAGCGCAAAGATCTGGCCAGGGTAGAGCGCCATTTCGCCGAAGCGGATCACCTCATTGCCGAAAGGCCTGGGAAATGCGGTGGGTTCCACGCCCCAGATCAGGATGACAACGGAGCGTATGACCACCGCCAGGCCAATGGTGACCATCACGCGCGAGAACATCGGCTCACCCAGCATGGGGCGTATGAAGGCCCACTCGATCAGCAGACCCAGCGCGATGGACGCTGTCAGCACACAGACCATCAGTGGCACGAATGTCATGCCCGGTATGGTCGCAAAGGTGTAGCTCATGTAAGCAATCAGCATCATCACTTCGCCCTGAGCGAAGTTGACCATGCCGGTGGCGCGATAAATGATGGCAAAACCCATGGCGACCATGCCGTAGAGCGAGCCGATGACCAACCCGGACATCACAAGATTCATGAAGTAGTTCATGCGGCTTCCTTTGCAGGTCCATAGATTTCGCTGATTTCGGCAGAAAATTTCTTTTCGATCACGTTGCGGCGAACCTTCATGGTGGCCGTCAGTTCGCCGTCATCATGGTCCAACTGCTTGCGCAGGATGACGAACTTGCGGATGTTCTCGACGCGTGAAAAGCGCGCGTTGACCCGCTCGACATCCTGGCCAATCAGAATCCTGACCGCTTCCAGCGCTGCCAGCGTTTCGTAGGTGGTGTAGGCCATGCCGCGCTCTTGTGCCCATTTGCCGACGGTGTCCAGGTCAATCTGGATCAATGCCGAGACGAAATGTCGGCCATCGCCCAGCAGCACCGCTTCGCTGATGTACAGACTTTCCTTGAGCGTGTTCTCGATCAGCGAAGGTGTGATGTTTTTGCCGCCGCTGGTGATCAGGATGGCCTTCTTGCGGTCGATGATCTGCACTTGGCCAGTAGCCTCATCCATCTCGACGACGTCGCCTGTGCTTAGCCAGCCATCGGTGAAGGCTGCGGCAGTCGCCGCTTCGTCATACAGGTAGCCATTGAAGACAATGCGGCCGCGCAGTTGCAACTCGCCGTCTGGCAGGATGCGCTGCTCGACCACAGTTGGCAGCATCGGTCCGCACCAGCCGAGGCGCGACATGCCTTTGGACTGCGAATGGCTCGCGCCGCTGCTTTCCGTCATGCCGTAGATCTGGTAAATCGGCACACCCATGGCACGGAAGAACAGGATCACAGAGGGAGAAATCGAAGCGCCGCCCGTCATGGATATCCAGGTGCGGTCCAGGCCTATGCTGGCCAGCAGGTTGCTGAAGACCGTGGCCCGAAGCAGCCAGCCGGTGAAGGCGTCGCGCAGGCTCACGGGCTTCCCGCCGTTCGTGATGGTGCGCTCCGCAATGGGCGTGCCTATGGCCAGCGCCTTTTTGAAGACCCACTGCGCCAGCGGCTTGGCGTCGCGTGACTTGATGAGGATTTCATACTGCAGCTTCTCCCAGATGCGCGGTACACCGAAGAAGAAGCTGGGGCCGATTTCACGCAGATTGTGTGTGACGGTGTCGATGGACTCGGCAAAGTAGACCACCGTGCCGTAGGCCAGTTGCATCACTGGCGACATCAGCCGCTCGGCTACATGACACAGTGGCAAATAGCAGACTACCGAGATCGGCTGGCCTGCAAAGCCGTGCACTTGCCCCAGTGCCCATGCGTCCGACAGGATGCCCCGGTGCGAAATGCGCGCCCCCTTGGGCATGCCGGTGGTACCCGAGGTGTAGACGATCAGTGCGTCCTGCTCGGCACGCAGGCTGTCTATCGATTGCTCGAAGGCAGCAGCCTGCTCGGCCTGGCCGGCGAACCGCATGCCTTCTGCCAGTGCATCGTTGAATGGCATGAGGCAGCTGTCGGTGTACTGCCGCATGCCTTTCCAGTCCACGGTCAGCACGCGCTGCATTTCGGGCAGGCCGCCCTCACGCTGCATCGCAGTCAGTACTTTGTCGGTCTGCTCCTGGTCGCCGCAAACAGCGATCCTGGCGCGGCAGTGGCGCGCAATGTATTGCAGCTCCGGCCAGGGGTTGGTCGGGTAGATGCCCACCGTCACGCCACCCAGTGACTGCGCGGCCAGGTCGGCAAAGAACCACTCCGGCGTGCCGTCGGACGCGATGATCAGTTTGTCGCCGGGCATGAAGCCCTGCGCTCTGAGGAAAAGCGCAAAGGCGCGCGCCTTTTCGAAGTAGGTCTGCCAGGTCGTGCCCTGCCAGATGCCGCGTGTCTTTTCACGCAGTGCGATCTGGGTCGGCATGGTGCGTGCGCGGTGCCTGAGCAGGCCCGGCATGGTGGCTTCACCTTCGGCCAGATCGGGTGGCAGCTTGAGGTCAGTGAGCGCCGGATCTGGACGGGTCATGCTGCAGCCTCCAGATCCTGTCCGAGGTAGGCGGCAATGACGGCGGGGTCTGCGGAGACGCTAGCTGGCGTGCCGTCGGCGATCTTGTGCCCGAAGTTCAGTACGCAAACATGGTCAGAAATGTCCATCACGATGCCCATTTCATGCTCGATCATCATGACGGTCACATTGCGTTCCTCGCGTATGTCGAGGATGAAGCGCGCGATGTCCTCGGTTTCTTCCTGGTTCATGCCCGAGACCATTTCGTCGAGAAGCAGCAGTTTGGGCTGCATCGCCAGCGCGCGTCCCAGCTCCACCCGCTTTTGCAGACCATAGGAGAGGGTGCCCACGGGCAGGTCGCGTATCGATTCGATCTCCAGGAACTCGACGACTTCTTCCGCCTCCTCGCGCGCGCGAATTTCCGCGTTGCGCGTCGCGCCCCAGAACAGTGCAGCGCCGAAGATGCCCGTGTCCAGGCGTGAGTGCATGCCGGTCAGGATGTTGTTGATAACCGTCTCGTGCTTGAACACAGCCAGATTCTGAAAAGTGCGCGCCAGACCGCGACTGGCCAGCCTGTGCGCCGGCAGGCTGGTGATGTCCTCCCCGTCGAAGGTGATACGGCCAGTGGTAGGCTTGAGCAGGCATGAGAACAGGTTGAACAGCGTAGTTTTGCCGGCGCCGTTGGGGCCGATGACGCTGCAGATCTCACCGGGCATCACACTGAGGTTGATGCCGCCCAGTGCTTCAAGTCCGCCGAAACGCTTGGAAACATCAGAGACTTCGAGGATGGGTGTGGGTACAGTAGTTTGCTGGGGTGCGTTCATGACAGCCACCTCTTGCGCCGCTTGTAGTGCTTGATGTCACGCATGCTGCGGCGCTCGCCATCGTCCTGCACGCCGAGGTAGAACTCCTTGATGTCATCGTTGGCCAACAGCTTTTGCGGCGTGTCGTCCAGCACGATGCGACCGCGCTCCATGATGTAGCCGTAGTCGGCAAGCGACAGCGCCAGCTGCGCGTTTTGCTCGACCAGTAGCACCGTCAGGCCGCGTTCGTCGCGCAGCTTGCGGATGGCGCTGAAGATCTCGGTGATGATTTGTGGCGCCAGGCCGAGCGAGGGTTCATCGAGCAGCAGCAGCCGTGGCTGGCCCATCAGCGCGCGGCCGATGGCCACCATCTGCTGCTGCCCGCCTGACAGATAACCCGAGACCCGGTAGCGGTGCGACTCGATGGCCGGGAACAGTTCGAAGATACGGGCCATGGACTCGGTCGACTCGCCTGCAGGGCGTGCATATCCGCCCATCAGCAGGTTTTCTTCCACGGTCAGCGTGTCAAAAAGACGCCGGCCTTCGGGCACCTGTACCAGCCCGAGTCTGACGATTTCATGTGGGGGGAGTTTATCGATGGGTTTGCTTTCGTAGGAGATGACCCCGCCAGTGATCTCGCCTTCTTCCGGGTAGAGCACACCGCTGATGGCCTTGAGCACAGTGGACTTGCCGGCCCCATTGCTGCCCAGCAGCGCAACGATCCGGCCAGCGCCGACTTCCAGTGACACGTCGCGCACGGCTTCCACCGCATGGTCGTAGAAGACCTGGAGGTTGGTGATGCTCAGCATGCCATTGGCCGGCTCGATCCGTTGTAGTCGACGGTTGCTCTAATGTTTGTCTCCATAGCGCATTTCAGCGCTCCGGTATTTCTCAAATTGTGCAAATTATGACTGTGACTCAAAAAAGTGCATACCTATGGATTTCCCTTAGAAAGAGCAGAATAAAATCTGATATGTTGGAACCTACTATAGGTAAACTAAAGAAAAGGCCAGATGACTACTCTAGGTTCAGATGGCTTTGAAAGCACACCTTGATTCCTTCCAGGAAAAAAATTGAAAATGGGTCAAATGTCTCAGCCAGATTATTTTTGAAAGAAGCGCGACTATGAGCGGTGAAGCTTCCGTACTGTCTTCGCAACTGGGCGCGGTCGTCACGCTGACCTTGAATCGCCCTGACCGGCTGAACGCGCTGGACAGCGAGATGGCGCACACCTTGCGGGTTGCGATCGAGGCCGTTAGAGGTAATGTCTCTGCCCGAGTCGTGGTGTTGCGCGGCGCGGGGCGGTCGTTTTGCGCTGGCGGCGATGTGGCGGCCATGCACGCGCACCGCGATGACCTGCGCACCTTCATTGAAGAAACAATCGATCCCTTTCATGCCAGTGTGCTGGGTTTGCAGCGTCTGCCCATGCCTGTCATTGCCTGTGTGCATGGCGCATTGGCGGGCGGTGGTTTTTCGCTGGCGATGGCCTGTGACTTTGTGGTGGCTACACGCTCGGCTCGCTTTGTGGTGGCCTATCCCAAGCTCGGTGCGCCAGCCGACGGGGGGCTGAGCTTTTTCATGGTCAGGCGTTTGGGCGCTGCGCGCGGGCTGGAGGCTCTGACCACCGGCGGGCAGTTCACGGCGGAGCAAGCCTTTCAACTGGGCCTGGTCAATCGATTGGCAGAGGACGATCGGCTGCCGCAAGCGACAGAACATTGGGTCGCTGAGATGCTTGCCCTGCCTCCACAGGCACTGGCTGAGCTTAAGGGCCTGGTCGCAGCGCAATCGGCAGACTCGCTGGAAGCGCAGCTGGACCGCGAGAAAGCGGCCTTCCTGCGTTGTGCGGCGACGCCTGATTTTGCGATGCGTATCGCGGCATATGCAGAGAAGCGCCCGATCTGAGATCCCTCGACTAGACCCAGAACCCAACAGTTCAACACCCAAACACTTCAAGCTTATGAGCACTTCAACACTTTCCGACCCCTCCACTTCATCCATGGCAGTTCCTGGTTCTGCCATGCAGCGATTTGCCGGCCTCTCCAATGACGAGCAAAGCGTGCTCGACGAGGCAGACCGCTTCGCTCGGCAGGAGCTCTACCCGCTTTCGCAACGCATGGACAACGAGGAATGGTGGCCAGAGGATGCATTCAAACTCATTGGCAAGACGGGTTACTTCGGTATCACCGTGCCGGAAGCCTACGGCGGCGCAGGACTGGACATGTTCACCAGCGGTCTTGTGCTTCAGGCGTTCTCGCGTTGGAACCATGCGCTGGCGCTGAGTTGGGTGGCGCATGAAAACCTGTGCCTGTACAACATCTATCGCAACGCCAATGAGGAGCAGCGCAAGCGTTACCTGCCCGGTCTCTGCAGTGGCAGCACCATAGGCGCGCTGGGCCTGACCGAGCCGGGTGCCGGTTCTGACGCGCTAGGGTCCATGCGCACGACGGCCACTCTGGAGGGCGACCACTATGTGCTCAATGGCAGCAAGCTCTATATCACTAACGGGCCGGTGGCCGATGTGTTGCTGGTCTATGCCAAGACAGATCCCGCAAAGGGCGCCAAGGGTATTTCGGCGTTTATCGTCGAGAAGGATTTCCCGGGTTTTAAGGTCGCGCAAAAGCTCATCAAGATGGGTTTCCGTGGCAGCCAGACGGCAGAGCTTGTGTTCGACAACTGCAGGGTACCAGCCGCCAACCGGGTCGGTGAGGAAGACACCGGCGTGAAGATCGTGATGAGCGGGCTGGATCTGGAGCGGGCCATGATCGCCCCTATCTGTCTGGGAATTTCGGAACGTGCACTGGAGTTGTCGCTTGAATTCGCACAGACGCGCCAGCAGTTTGGCAAGCCGATCGCCAGTTTCCAGATGATCCAGTCCAAGCTTGCCGACATGTTTGTATGGGTCGAGGCGATGCGCGTCTTCACCTACCAAGCTCTGCGTGCGGCCAACGATCTGGAAGTGGGTGGCGGCGGGCGCGGTGACATTCACAAGATCACGGCGGCCTCTGTGATGTTTGGCGCCGAGACCATGAACAAGGTGCTCAACGAAGCCGTGCAGATACATGGCGGTGCCGGTTACATTTGGGAGTCGGAAGTCAATCGCCTGTACCGCGCCATCAAGCTGCTGGAGATTGGTGCCGGGACCACAGAGGTGCGCAAAATCATCATCAGTGGCGAAATGATGCGATGAACCCGCACCCTGGCTCGGCGTGATACAGCGCCTGGGTTGGGGGCCGGCTTGTTGCGGCTCTTTGCTCTGCCACAGTACGCGGCTTTTGCTGCGCGCAGTGAGAGCCAGAAAGAATCCGCCAATACACCGACCGTAGCCTGTCAGTATCGATATGGATCTGCGCCGTCTCAAGCCGTAGCTGAATACAAAGTCGCAACACTCAAGCCAGCAAACTTGGAGAAAAGTTTTGAGAAGGCCGCCGACCTGGTCAAGAGTGCGGATGCGCTCATTATTGCCGCAGGTGCTGGAATGGGGGTCGACTCTGGACTGCCGGATTTTCGGGGAGCGGGGGGATTCTGGCGCGCCTATCCGGCGCTTGCCGAGGCCCAAATTAGCTTCAGCGCAATTGCGTGTTACGTCCGTCAACATCTGAGGATCGGCACCCCTGTTTTGTCCCAAGTCTTTTGATAGC
>Ga0105054_10003375_pt1 | contig 24789 bp, 20 predicted proteins | sample BON02_FD_78091 | JGI IMG/M metagenome (GOLD analysis project Ga0105054, IMG submission 78091) | Freshwater microbial communities from Lake Bonney liftoff mats and glacier meltwater in Antarctica - BON-02 (megahit assembly) | ecosystem: Environmental > Aquatic > Freshwater > Ice > Glacier...
CGGTAATCAGATTAAAAAGCTCTGCCAAGTCTTCCGTGATACTTTCCCTGCAGGTGAACATTCCGATGTCGGTGTAGATCCTCGCGGTGGAGGGATGGTAGTTGCCCGTTCCGAGATGGGCATAGCGGCGAATGCTGTCGCCTTCATTTCGGACGACGAGGATTGCTTTGGCGTGAGTTTTCAGTCCTGCGACTCCGTAGACGACGTCCACCCCTGCCTCGCGCATCATTCGAGCCCATTTGATGTTGGCGGCTTCGTCGAATCGGGCTTTAAGCTCAATAACGACGGTGACCTGTTTGCCGTTTTGGGCTGCTGCGATCAGTGAGCGAACAATGGGTGAGTCCGAACTCGTTCGATACAAGGTCTGCTTAATCGCGAGCACATGGGGATCTTCTGCGGCTTGGGCGAGAAAATCCACGACTGGTTGAAAACTATCGTAGGGATGGTGTAAGAGGATGTCGCCTTTCCGGATATGGAAAAAAACATCGGCCTCTGCGTCAAGTGAGACTACTGTATTCTGCGTGAATCGTTTGTATCGCAGATCGGGTCGATCGATTTGCAGAGCCAGCGGCATCAGTCGCACGAGATTCAGCGGGCCCTCGATCCGAAACACGTCTTCATCCTCGAGATTGAACAATTCAAGGAGTCGTTTGACGATATGGGGCGGGCAATCATGCTCTACCTCCAAGCGGACTGCTGCTCCACGATTGACCTTGCGGAGTTCCGTTTCGATTGTATGGAGCAGATTCTCCACCTCTTCATCATCGAAATATAGATTGCTGTTGCGCGTGATACGGAACAAATGTGCTCCACGCACCTTCACGCCTTTAAAAAGCCTGCTGACGTGATGCTGAATGACATTTCCAAGGAAGACGTAGTCATCTCTGGTTGTCTCGTGAGAAAATTTTACGACTCGCGGAAGGATCCTCGGCACTTGAACCACCGCGATATCTGCCTTGAGATCGTCGCCTTCGAGTTCCACTACCACATTCAAACTTTTGTTCAAGAGTTGCGGAAATGGATGCACCGGGTCAATGGCCAGCGGGGTGAGTACTGGATAGACCTGCTTGTGAAAGAAATCCTCAAAGAACGCGATCTCGTTTTCCGGCACCTGCGGATAAGAATGAAAGCGCACACCCTCTGCCTCAAGCCGCGGGCGTAGGTGATCTCGCCAACAGCGATATTGGTCGTCCACCAGCTTCCGAACGCGGTGGGAAATACGGTCCAGCACCTCGGTGGCTGTCAAGCCATCCGCACCCGTTTCGTGGATCTGCGTTTGGCGCTGTTGTTTTAGGCCTGCCACGCGGACTTCGAAGAACTCGTCCAGGTTTGCGCTGACGATGCAAAGGAGTTTCAGGCGCTCAAGCAGCGGATTGGAATCATCAATGGCCTGATCCAGTACGCGCTGGTTAAACTCAAGCCAGCTCAGCTCGCGGTTAATGAAATTTTGCGGGTCGCGAATATCCTTGCTCGGCATGTCTAAAAAATCCTCCTGTCCCGGCCGGGATATGCGTCGAAACGAATGTCCCAGGGAACGGGAATTATACCGTTGGAAATTACCGTCTGCAAATCAGAACGGTGAAAATCTGTTGTTCGGTAGTTCGTTCAGTTGGCGACGGTTCGCTTAACTAAAGAAAAGGCCGGAACAGCGCGATGCTGTCCCGGCCTTAAAGGCGTTTAGGCGCACGTTACTTGGACATTCCAATCGTGACTGGCGCCGGGGCCGGCTGCTTGGATGCGCAAGCTCCGAGGCTCAACGACGCCGCTGCGAAAGCAACTACTGCTGCAATTTTGACAAATTTCATTTAAATATTTTCTCTCCTTTCTCCGCTTGATGCGAGACTTGATATTCACGTTTCCTATCGAGGTTACAACGAAAATCGGCTGTCTAAATGATGATTTCCACCGGAGTACCCCGGTCTAATTTTTCATATAGCTCGATAATGTCGTTAGCTCTCAGGCGGATACACCCATGACTCGCAGGTTTTCCGATCAGAGCTTCCTGATTGGTGCCGTGCAAATAAATATATCGATCGCGGGTATTAGCATTCGTGAGATCGCAACCATCCAGCCAGAGAATGCGAGTGAGGATGTGATCGGCCTCGCCGCCTTGGGGCGCGATCTCGCCGGTCGCCTGCCTTCCAACGAATACTGCTCCTGCAGGGGCGCCATCACCCACTTTGTCAAATATCCGGAATCGTCCTACGGGAGTTTTATAGCTTCCTTCTTCTGAGCCGATGCCGTAGCGCGATGTGGAAACGGGATATTCTGCCTTGATATCGCCTCCGCGCAGGACCCGCAACATTTGATCGGAGACGGATACCACGACGCTCAATGCGGGAGCGGAAATTGCACTCTGGTCAGGATGAGGTTCTTCGGTTACGATTTTCATTTCTAGATATTATGAGTAGGCAGTATCATGTAGCAATCGTAGGCGCAACAGGCGCTGTCGGACTGGAAATGCTTGATGTCCTCGACCGCCGGGCTTTTCCGGTGTCTGAGCTCACCCTCTTGTCATCCGCGAGATCGGCCGGGAAGAAAATCGCATTCCGAGGTGCTGACATCGTGGTGAAGGAACTCACAGCAGACTCGTTCGCGGGTGTGGACATTGCTCTCTTCAGTGCAGGTTCGGGTATCTCTAAAGAATTTGCCCCCGCAGCCGTCGCCGCTGGGGCTGTGGTGGTGGATAATTCCTCTGCCTTCCGCATGGACGATCAGGTCCCACTTGTCGTTCCAGAAATCAATGGAAGTGATGTCAAAAATCACCGCGGCATTATCGCCAATCCGAACTGCACAACCGCAATCACATTGATGGGGATCTATCCGCTTCATCAGCGCTTTCGGGTGCGAAGGGTTTTTGCATCGAGCTACCAAGCGGTCTCTGGAGCTGGGGCGCAGGCTATTGAAGAGCTCAGAACGCAAGTGGAGGCGGTTGCTGCGGGTCGGCCCACACAGCCGTCGGTATTTGCTCACCAAATCGCATTTAACGTGATTCCGCAGGTCGATGGTTTTCTCGAAACTGGCTACACCAAGGAGGAGATGAAACTCCAGAACGAGGGCCGCCGTATCATGCATTTATCGATGTTCCGGGCCTCAGTGACCTGCGTGCGTGTGCCAGTCTACCGCGCTCACTGCGTGGCGGTCAGCGCCGAGTTTGAAAAACCGATCAATTTGTCGGAGGCAAGACACGCGATCGAAGCATTCCCTGGCATCCGTATCCGCGATAACGTCGCGCAGAATCAATACCCTATGCCTCTCGATGTGGCGGGGAAAGATGACTGCGAAATTGGCCGCATGAGACTCGACTGTGCCCTCGATAATGCGATCAGCTTTTGGATTTGCGGAGATCAATTGCTCAAAGGAGCCGCGCTGAACGCGGTCCAGATCGCTGAACTCCTGTAAGCCGCGCGCCGCGCATCGGGGATCTGGAAAACGATGCAAATTCTCATTGTTGACGGCCACAGTGTGATTTTCCAATGGCCTGAGCTGCGGGGAATGCACGATCGTAAAGGTTTTGCTGCGCGCGAAAATCTCGTGCGTCAACTCACCAGATATCAGGACACCTCTGGAGTTACTGTGGCTGTCGTTTTTGATGGCAAAGGAACGCACGCGTCCAAAGACACAGAGATTGAGACCATTCAGGTTTTCTATTCCAAGACCGGGCAGACGGCGGATTCGATCATTGAGCGCCTTGTTGCGAAGTATGGATCCACGCACCACGTGGTCGTCGCCACAGATGATTTCCTTGAGCGGCAGACCGTGGAGGCATTCGGAGGGCTTTGGATGTCAACGGCTCAACTCCGAGCGGAATTGACTCGCGCCGATTGTGACCTTGGAGATCAGATCAGTCGCCTAAACCGTCGGCGGTAGGTCATCGGCCTTGGCGCGCTGGCGGTTTCGCCAAACCGTGGCGGCACCCTTCATCCGGCTGAGGATGTAGTAAACTGTCTGACTGCGCTGCCGGACAAGATCAGCACCGACGATTTTCGGGACAAAGTCCGCCGGCACGTCAAGGATTTCAGGAATTGTGCTTCCATCCAGCCCCTTACAAAGAATGGACGTCATCGCTTTGGTGAGTGTTTGGACCTGTGGTCCCAGCGTCACACGGAAGTGAGATTGTCCGTCTTCTTCCACTTTGAGGAAGACTCCGACGGTATCCGTGCACTCTTCATCTTTGCGGGTGTCTTCCAAATCAAAAATTTCCCCCTCTTTGGGCGCCTGGCCCCGGCTTTGATCGGCATAGGTGATTAAGGTCTCGCGTTTTTCTGCGTCGGGAAGGCATTCGAACAGAGAGATGATTTGTTGGAGTTTCGGTGGGTAGACGTGCATAGTGGAAGAGGTCTTTATTGGAGTAACGCTATAAGGTTTTTTCCACGCTGCCACTGAATTTTCCCATGAGCCTCACTCTAGATCATGTCTTGAAGAAGAACGCGGATCGGTTGTATGCACGGATTACCGAAGATCCGGATATTTTCCAGAGGTTGGTGAATCAGCAACCGCCCGATTATTTATGGATTGGATGCTCCGATAGCCGCGTGCCTGCCAACGATATTGTCGGCCTCATACCGGATGAATTGTTTGTTTATCGTAATGCGGCTAACATCGTTTATGCGCCTGATCTAAATTGTCTTTCGGTTGTTGAGTATACAGTTCGTATCTTTCGCGTTCGTCACGTTATTGTCTGTGGTCGCTACGGCTGCGGAGGGGAGCGCGCTGCAATGGATTGCCAACATCATGGGCCGACGTCGATTAAAGATGTTTCTTTGAAAAACAAGGATGCAGTGGACCTTCTGGCGACGAAGCGACACGTCTCAACCGGACATATGAATTGAATGTCATCAGCCAAGTTCAAGCCCTTTCGCACACGCCTGTGGTCCAGGCCGCGTGGCTGCGTGGGCAGGTTCTCAATTTGTATGGCTGGGTCTACGGCCTGGAAGACGGCCGCGTCAAAGAGCTTAAAGTTTCGGTCTTGGAGATTTCGGATGTGGATCCGACTTATCGGTATGACGCGCAATGCGAGGAGCCATCTTGACTGAGCCGAGGTTAGAACTATGTGGCTCGGGCATATTCCAGGAAATATATTAATGCTGTGATACCCCCAGAACAGGATAGCGATGCGAATGCAGACCGGGATCTGATGCGGCTCGTTGCTGCTGGAGACCGGGATGCCTTTCGGAATCTCGTCGAGGCGCATCAGCATCGTGTCGTTGGCACCATTGCAAAAATGCTCGGTGACACCCGCGATGCGGAGGATCTCGGGCAGCAAGTTTTCTTGAGGATCTGGAATTCTGCATCGCGCTACGAACCTCGGGCGAAGTTCACGACTTGGCTCTACACGATTACGCGAAATCTGGTCTTCAATGAAATCCGCCGTCGTGAGCGTACAAGATCGGACTCCCTGGACGCTCGGATCGCCGCTGGCGGTGATTCATTCATGGACTCCTCTGCGGTCCAAGCGGACGAGTCGATGCTTCAACGCGAGCTTGAGGGCGCAGTTCAGGCAGCCATTGAGGCACTACCCGCCGCGCAGCGTATGGCTGTCGTCCTTCGGCGCTACGAAGATCTCTCGTATGGTGAAATTGCTGACGTCATGGAACTCAGCGTTTCGTCGGTGAAAAGTCTACTTTTTCGCGCTCGGAGTGAACTCAAAGAGCGGCTGGAAAACTATCTCAACGGCTGATTCCTGAACCTCGCAGTAACTAATCTCACGGCGTAGGGTGAGGAGTTGGCGTCGCCTCCAGAGCGGCAGCCGGAGATTGCGAAGCGGATTCGGCCTGGGTTGTTGGCGAGGGAGTTGGTGTTGGCTCCGGTGTGGGAGTTGGCCATGGTTCTATGAGCGACTCCCAGCGGTGGAGCGGCTGGTCACTCAATCCTGTCGCCGCCAAAAGTTCAGAACATCGATCGTGCCAGCGCGCGAGATCAGGCGGGCCAAATGGCTTGTCGGCGGATCCAGGAAAAACAAGGTATGCCACTCGAAGGGTGCTTACGGGGCGCGCAAATGCCGATGATTTCGGGTTTAGCTGCTTACAGAGCCGCACTGATGCCTCACCAAACTTAAACGACGGTCCCGCATCTCCCACCATGGCCGGATAAATCACCCCGTCATATACAACCACCGCGTAGTCACCGATAGCTACCGCATGAGTTCCTTCCAGCTCTCGGAACATAAATGTCGGCATCACAATGTATGGGTCGTTTCCAGAAACAAGAAAACTGAACCGCTCCAGCTCATACAACGTCGCTTCGGCATGTTTGATGCCAGCCTCCAACTCGCGATTACGTTCCACCGGAAGGCCCGCAATCGCGTATTCCTCTTTAAACTTGGCCAGACGATCCTTCGTTGATTGGAGGAATTGATTTGGCTGGTCTGAGAGGTTCCGCCAGCGGTAGCTCGTCTGCGGTTGGAAAAACCGGGACGAGCCGTCGATCGGAAAATTTCGATCTCCGTCCGAGCCATCCGTATTCACATCCATATCAGCTAAGCTCAAGACTGAGATCGCGCCTGTGTCCGGGCTTTCGAGTTCGAGGATGGTATCGCAATCAAAGAAATTGTGTCTGGTGAGCAGCGCGTCCAAGCGACCGAGGTTGCGGCGTAGGTTTTCAACTTTGTACTCATACAGCCGCGGGAATGCAGGTGACACGCGTGCCTGGGCAAGCTGTGCTGCCAAGCCGGGCAATGCATCCACAATGCGAGGATCGTTTTTCACGAAATCGTCCACTGTCTGAACTGCTCTTGGCAGACGGATATGGACTGCAAGATCCAGACGGTAGCTGTCTCCCTGGGCTCGGGCGTAGGTGGCGGTGCGGTCACTCTCGGAGGTCTCAACGCGGCTCTGCACCTCCATGTCATTGAAAAGCTTGGACACTTCAATGCGCTGTCGGGGGATGAAGGGCGTGGGTGAGGGAGTGGGCGTTGGCGGTGGCGTCGGTCTCGTGACGGGTATCGGAGTCGGCGCAGGTGTCGGTGTCGGTGTCGGTGCGGCGGAATCACATGCGGTGAGGGCCATGGTGAGCCCCATTGCGATGACGGTAAATGCAGCCGTTACGGCGCGCCGTGACCCAAAGATATCCATCAGGTATGAGTGATAAACGCTGCGTGCACATCCTGCGGGATGTCAAGCATGCGGTAGTCGGATGAGGACACAAAAAGCAGGCATTGTTTTCCTTTCCCTAGCAATTGGTCCTGGGAATCGTAAATTTCGTGTTCGAGTGTTACAAATTTCCGGTTGAAACTTGCGATTTTGATCTGGACTCGCACGACCTCGAACTCACGGGTCTCGCGAACGAACTTATGCTCAAAGGATCGCGTGAGGATGTAGAATTGTGTGTCCTTCAGGTTAAACTTCGGCATCACTTTGTTGAAAAATAATTCACGCGTTTTTCCAACCCACATCGCATACATCCCGAAATAAACATTCCCAACCGAATTCGTATCCGCGTAGGTCGCGATTAATTGGTGCACGAACCATTTGCCATCGAAATATCCCGACAAATCGTGAGTCCCCATTGCGGCGCTCACCGGGGTCTGCGCAAGCTGCGCCCCCCCGCCGTCGATGACCGGACCAACAAGAGGCGCAAATCCCCGAGTCATTCCACCGCGCTCCGTTGCGGATTCCAGTTCCTCGGTGTCACTGAGGAATTCCTCCGATGATCCCGGTTTCAGAAGCAGCCATGCCACATATCCGAGCGGCAGTAGTGAACCAATGATTTGGAATAACGGATAACGGAGGAAATATCCGTAAGCTAAAATCACCACAGCTAGGCTTCCGATGCTAAACATCTTCACCTGTGGAATCGCATTCGCCGGGCTGATCAAATAACACCGCGCGATGGCGAGAGCCGAGTATCCCACAAAAAATGTAGCATAAAAAATCATGAAGTACTCAAGTTCCAGTCCAACGACGGCACTCACCAACGCTACTAACCCGCAAAAAATAAATACCGGTATGGGCGAGGTTACGAGGCGTGTCGGGATCAACGAGAAAATTGCATGCGTGCTCGTCTTCACATTGGACTGCAAAAACCAACGCAGCGCGATGTAGCCGCTATCCAGAGTGGTAAGCAGGCAGATGCAAACCCAAACGCAATATGCAGTAAAAATCCAAGGCTGGGCTTCCGCGTTTTGAAAAAAGAACCGCATCAGCAGGTCTTGGCCGTAGGTATAATTCGCCAATCCTTCCCGGATGAATGTGCCGCCGCCCAGGTTCATCGCCCACAGAGTCATCACGCCGTGAAACAACAGCATCGCAAAAAATTGGATGCTTCCCACGACATAAGCCCAACGGATCGATACGCGCTCCCGGTGCATCTGGATGGCTCTCTGCCATTGCTGGAGGTCGAGCCATGGCCCGACAAGAAATCCGATCACAATCGGCACGGCATATCCCCAATAATTCCAGTCGTTCGTTGGTAGTTGATTCACCACGAGGGACGAGACATCCGTAAAATCATTACGTCCGAGGATCAATACCGCGACGGCGCCCGCGAGAATAACTGCCATCACACCATGGCTGTATTTGATCCTCTTGATATCAAATTCCTCACCAAAAAGAATGCCCGCAGCCAACACGATCAAAAGTGTGAGCGGGAGATACAATAATTCTGGCTGCAGGTTGAGCGGCTGCCAGACGTATCGGATGATCGCAAAAATCGTCAGAGAGATCGCCAGAATCTGGTAAAGAAAAAATATGAGCCGGAAGGGCCGTGCCCAAGTCGTGAAGAAGTTCGCCAAGGATTCCGAGCCCTTCTGACGGTTGGCAATCAATTGGGTGACCAGGCCGAATGCCATGAGGCCAATGAAATTCGGGATGCTGAATGTCAGCAATCCGAATAACCCGAACTGAGTCGTAAACTGCACGGAGAAAAATAATCCCAGTCCCCACATCCATGACAAAGCCACGGTGTTGCCCCACAGAAGTGTCGAGAACCACCGGGGCAGGGAAGATGAAGTGCTAGTCATGAAGATTGGAAAAGTTTTTGGATGTGGCCCCTAAGGAATATCAGTTGCTTTGCTGGTTCATCAACGACGTTTCGCTTGAGGGTGCAGGAAATTACGCCAGCGATAGAAGATCGTTCGAGGCGGATGGAGCGGTTGGGGGGGATTTGTGGCGGCGGTGAATCAGGATCGCACGTGACAGACGATTCATTTTCCAAGAAGCTTTACACATGAAAGTCCCCGTCTCTCCTTACCTGCAGATCGACGGCATGGTTTACTTCCGCCGGATGCTGGATAAGGCCCGCTTGTTTGCGGCTGGAGAGCTCAGGGAGGACCTTCGCTCCAATCTTGGTAAGGCGATGGACGCTTGGACGTGTGAGTTTTTCGGAGTTTCCTATCCCGAACTCAGCACCCGATTGCGTGTCGAAGGCACATCCGACGCGGATTTGCTGGAGTGGTGTTTTTCTGAGGGGAAGAGGCCGACGGACCAAGAAATCAAGGTATGGAATGCATACATGACGAAGATTGGTTGGCGCGATTACCTCAGCGAAAGATTATTCAGCCGCAAGTCCGAGAGCGGGTTTGCTGATCGGGACGATATTCAGACCATGTTCGACTATATCGACGCCGATGAAGGGCGGGCTCCAGGAGATGCGCTTACGATCAATTGATGCGGCTGGATGGAGTGGGAGATGCTCGATCAGTTTTTCGATACAGTTGATAAAACCCGCTGTTCTTGATGAGGGTGAGATCCAAGCGTGGCGGAACATCACCTGAGAATAGCAGGTTGCCCATAGAACCCGGGAGGGCATCAGTTCCCAGGAGTTGAGCTGACGTTGAGAGGGTCCGCACCGGATCGTCTACAATCACCCATGTAGATTTGCGCAAATTCAAAATCGTCTGGGCCTCCTGCGGATCAACGGAAATGAAAAACTTTGCGGTATCAGCGATGCCAGCCAGGCTTTGATGAGAACTGCCACCGACGCCTGGTTGGCCGGACCAATACGCCACGGCTGGCGAGATCCACCAAGGCGCAATGAATCCCCTGCCGGGTGGCAGGCTCATGGCGGAAGCAATGGCGCGCAGTTGAATATTTTCCTCCCGTTGCTCAAGAAGACGCAGCATGTCAGGTTCCTCTGGATACAAAGTTGCTTCCCATGCAGCAGCAACCGGCCATAGCCCGACGACGAATCCTAGGTTGATCCATAGGGACCGCAGACGAAGCGAATCCAACGCAAAGGGAAGTGCCATCGACAGAAGGAGAACAAAGTAACATGCCCAGCGAAGTTGCCACATCGATAGCGCAAATGTGGCAATCAGGAGTATCAGCCAAAGCCAGGCAGTCCGGTCCTTGGGTGGATACATCACTCGTTTGACCAGGATCGGGATCGTGAGTAGTCCTGCGCCCGTCCATGCGATCCACTGCAGTGAGAAAAGCGGTATTCGGGCAAGCTCTCCAAGCATAGACGCCCAGCGCGGGAAATATTGGGCAAGCGTAGGGTCCGCTCCAGGCCAGATTCGCCATCCATCGCATGCAACTGTCAACCCGTATCCCATGCCAAAGACGAGCCAACCGGTCAGCCAATTCTCTTTCCAAGCGGACTTGCGGAAAATAATTGCGCGGATCGTGATGATCAGAACGAAGAGAATCAGAGGTTCAAATAAACTCACCCACATCGCGCATGCCCAAGCAAACCCCCACAGGATTGCGACACCTCGACCCGGACGAAGCCACATTGTGACCTCCGCAGCGACAGCGCAGGCAATCAGAAGCATGACCAAAGATTGATGGTCTGGACGCCCCAATTTCACTGCCTGAACGATCATCGGAGACACCGCGACGAGCAGCAACGTTATCCAGCGGAATTTCAAACGCATCCATCCCATCCAGAGCCACAGGCCAAGTGTCAGGATGAATGCAAGGAGTGGTGAAATCCAAGCACCCGCAAGGTCCAACGTCTGCTCCGGAGCGATGCCGAAAACGGGTAGAAGTTCGGCAAGGCCAATGATGAGGAAATCCAATGGCGCTGTGGTATGGGGAAGCGTGCCCGTGGGCCAATTCTCAAAAGCGTGGAATCGGATGCTCCAATCCCCCCCATCCACAATCGATGCCACGCGCGTCATTCGCGAATAGCAATCCGCGTCGACAAAATAAACATGATCATCGACCAGGACGTCCTCGTGATTTGCTGTCACTGCGAGAAATTGCAGTGCGAGTAGCACGAGGAGCCCGGCTGTCGAGCGTATCCGTCGGGCGATGGTGGCAGTGGGTTCCTTAGTCACGCCCCGGGTCATGCTTAAAGTGTACGGAATCCAGCGGGGAACGGGTATTATCCCGATCTGCGGTTAAAGCCGGCGACTGCGCGATCCATCTCGCGGGATTCGGCGCGGTTTTTGAGTTCGGAGCGTTTATCGACGGCATGTTTGCCTTTACCGACGCCCAATTCTACCTTTACCACGCCACTCTTCCAATACATGCGGAGGGGAATGAGTGTGCGCCCGCTGATATTGACCTCGCTAAAGAGGTGTTCGATTTCGCGTTTATGCAGCAGAAGGCGCCGCCTTCGCTTCGGCTCGTGTTGTTCGTGACTGGCGCGAACATACGGTTGGATATCGGCGTCGTATAGAAACGCCTGTCCATTCTCCACTCGGGCGTACGAGCCTCTGAGGTTTACGTGACCAGCTCGAATCGATTTAACTTCTGTTCCAAGGAGTTCGATCCCCGCTTCAAGACGTTCTTCGATGTGAAAGTCATGAAACGCCTTTCGGTTATTGGTGATCTCGGCAGACATGGAAGTGCCGCCTAAGCGGAGTCGAGAAGGCAGTTACGCTTTGGGACCCACACGCGGGCCTGCAGAAATTTTTCCCTGAATAATTTCAGCGATGGCTGTATCTGCAAATGTCATGCGGGGTCCGACTTCAACGAGCGGACGAATGCCACTGCTGAGTTGGCGCACCCGTCGTGAGACGAGGTTAATGAGCGTTTGCTTGTTTTCAATGATCGTGTTCGCTTCGTCGAGTGCTTGGTAATTCATGGAAGATCAATTCCCACCTGGTTTTAGGCGGTTTGACAGGAAATCAGTGATGTTTGGATAAGTCAACGGGATTCAAAAAGCAGCCACCGTGGAAAGGCTATTCCTCTACCGCAGGGGTTTCACCGAGGTCTTCGCCCACCATGTAGCGAACGAAGCGACGGATAATGATATTCTCACCCATTTCTGAAATTTTCGAGTTCAGGAAGTCTTTTATCGTGATGTCGGGATTTTTAATGAATCCTTGCTCCAATAAACAGATCCCGCTGTAGAATTTATCCACTTTCCCTTCGACGATTTTTTCGATGATGTTTTCGGGTTTGCCGACGACCTGGGTGCGGAAGATATCACGCTCTTTGTCCACGAACTCAGTCGGCACTTGCTCACGGCTCACGAATGAGGGATTTGCCGCAGCGATGTGGAGTGTGATGTCTTTGACAAATTCTCTGAAGTTGTCATTTTTCGCAACGAAGTCGGTCTCGCAGTTGATTTCGACAAGCACGCCGACTTTGCCTTGAAGATGGATGTATGAGGCAACGACGCCTTCCTTGGCTGAGCGGGAAGTCTTTTTGGATGCTCCGGCGATGCCTTTTTTACGAAGAATGGTCTCTGCTTGTTCAAGATCTCCAGCCGCTTCATCAAGCGCGCGTTTGCAATCCATCATACCCGCGTTTGTTTTCTCGCGGAGTTGTTTAACTAGTGCTGATGTTACTTCTGCCATGACTGTAAATTGAGGTTGTCGGCACCCGGGGATTTCGTCCCGGGTACCAATGTAAGAATGTTTTCACGAAACCACCTTTGGCGGGCGACTGCGCGAGTGCATTGGGATGGGAATCCCGATGTTGCAGATGTATCCAAGCCCATGTGGGCGCAGATACTTATTCGGCTACAGCTGCGAGGTCAGTGTCGTGCTTCTCTTCTATGCCGCGGGCGCTGAGCATGGCGGTAACCAATTTCTGCAGAATCACGCGAATGGAACGGATTGCGTCATCATTGCCGGCGATCGGGTATTCCACGCGATCGGGATCGCAGTTGGTGTCGACGATTGCAACGATAGGGATCTTCAGGCGGTTGGCCTCGGCGACAGCAATCGCTTCCCGGTTGGTGTCGATGATGACCATGGCATCTGGAAGCTTCTCCATATCGAGTAGTCCTTCAAGATTCTTGAAGATACGCTGAGCCTCCCGGCGGAGGCTGGAGGCTTCCGCCTTGTTGATCTTCGAGTAACTTGGGGATTTCTCCAGCGCAGCGAGCTCGCGGTAGCGGGCCACACTTTTGCGAATCGTTTGGAGGTTAGTGAGTGTGCCGCCCAGCCAACGCTGGTTGACAAAGAACTGCCCACTGGCCGTCGCGGCCTCGCGCACGGCTTCTTGAGCTTGCTTCTTACATCCGACAAAGAGAACTTTCCCGCCCCCCTTCACGAGGTCGTGAAGATATTGGGTCGCAGTGTCCAATTGCTCCACGGTTTTGCCGAGGTTGATGATATAGATGCTGTTCTTTTCTTCAAAAATGAAATCCTTCATCTTTGGATTCCATCGTTTCGTTTGGTGGCCGTAGTGGACTCCGGCCTCCAGGAGTTCTGTCATCATTTCCATTTTGGAAGAATTATGGGATTCAGCTATCATGCCGTGTCCTAGGTGGTTTGTTTTTTGGGATTAACTGGCTTCTTGTCCGGCAAAATCCGGCGCTGGTTCCGCGAACGGATCTCCAGAACTGATAATGTCGAACTCACGGTTAGCTGGGAAGCCTGATCCAGCAGGAATCAGGTGACCCATGATCACGTTCTCTTTGAATCCACGGAGTCGGTCAACTTTGCCGAGCGTGGCTGCTTCAGTGAGGACACGGGTGGTGTCCTGGAACGAAGCGGCGGATATAAAGCTATCGGTTTCGAGCGAGGCCTTGGTGATGCCGAGAAGCACTGGGGTGGCTTCTGCGGGTTTTCCACCCTTCTCGATGACCGTGGCGTTTTCTTTTTCGAACTCCATACGGTCCACTTGATCGCCCCAGAGCATGGTGGTGTCACCGGGATCAGTGATTTTCACCTTGCGGAGCATTTGGCGGACGATGATTTCAATGTGCTTGTCATTGATTTCAACCCCTTGGAGGCGGTAAACCTCTTGAACTTCGTTGAGCAAATGCTCTTGAAGCTCTTGCGGGCCACAGATTTCGAGAATTTCGTGCGGAACGACGGGGCCTTCTGTGAGTTGCTGGCCTTTTTTAACGAGGTCGCCCTTGAAGGCAATAATGTGCTTGTTCAATGGGATGAGGTGTTCCTCCTCAACTCCAGATTGGGCGTCTGTCACCACGAGGCGGCGTTTGCCGCGCACAGTGCCACCGATATCCACGACGCCGTCGATCTTGGCGATTTCGGCAGAGTCTTTCGGGCGGCGGGCTTCGAAAAGCTCGGCCACGCGGGGAAGACCACCAGTGATATCTTTGGTTTTGGCAATCTTTCGCGGGGTCTTGGCAAGACGTTGGCCGGCTGGCACTTTTCCGCCTTCCTTGACTTCAACGTGGGCACCCGACGGAATCGAGTAGCTGCCTAGAACTGCTCCCGCCTTGTCAAGAATAACGATCTGCGGGTGCAGATCTTCCTTATGCTCGATAACGACGGTGCCCATGACTCCAGTGGTTTCATCGATTTCCTTGCGGATTGTGACGCCACTGATCATGTCGATGAACTGCACCTTACCGGCGTGTTCGGTGATGATCGGCACATTGTATGGATCCCACTGGATGAAGGTCTCACCTTTTTTCACATGGGCTCCATTGGCAACCGAGATTACCGATCCGACGACGACGTTGTAGCTCTCCTGTTCGCGACCGTCTTTTGAGTGGATACTTACGGAACCGTTTTTGTTTAGAACAACAGACGTGCCTTCTGTGGTTTCAACGATTTTGAGATCATTAAATCGGATCGTTCCATCGTTTTTCGCCTTAATGATAGGCTGTTTGAACGTCTGGCTTGCGGTTCCTCCGACGTGGAAGGTCCGCATCGTGAGCTGAGTTCCAGGCTCACCGATGGACTGTGCTGCAATGATTCCGACGGCTTCACCCATGGAGACTTCGCCTCCATTGGCAAGATTTCGTCCGTAGCACTTTCTGCATACGCCGCGCTTCGATTCGCACGTGAGGACAGAGCGGATTTTGAGTTGCTCGATACCGATCTTTTCGATGGCAGCGGCAGCTTCTTCAGTGATGATTTCGTTCGAGCGAACGATGTAGTTGCCGGTAATGGGATCTTTGACGGACTCACAACTGGAGCGGCCGATGATGCGCGTGGGCAGACTGACGACTTCCTCGTCTCCCTCGTAGATCGGGCTCACGACGATACCATTGACAGTACCACAATCGTCTTCGGTGATGATGACATCCTGTGCGGCATCCACCAACTTGCGTGTGAGATACCCGGAATCTGCCGTCTTGAGTGCCGTATCCGCGAGGCCCTTGCGAGCACCGTGGGTCGAGATGAAATATTCGAGCACCGTCTGTCCTTCGCGGAAGTTCGAGATAATCGGCTGTTCGATAATTTCGCCGGATGGTTTGGCCATGAGTCCACGCATTCCAGCAAGTTGCTTGATCTGCGTGCGATTACCCCGGGCACCGGAGTCCACCATCATAAAGACAGTGTTCATTTCGCGACGGCCATCGTTGTGCTGGAGCGTGCGGAATAATACATTCGCCACTTCTTCGCCGGTATGGGTCCAAACGTCTTGAACTTTGTTTTTGCGCTCGCCGTCCGTGATGATACCGCGGCGGTATTGTTTTTCGACTTCGGCGATTTCTTTGTAGGCCCGCTCGATGAGTCCCGCTTTTTCTTTTGGGATAATCATGTCGGAAACTCCGATTGAGATCCCCGATTTGGTGGCAGCGCGGAAGCCCATTTCCTTCAGGAGATCGAGAGTCTCAACGGTTCCCTGCTGCCCGGCAACCTGGTAGCATCGCCAGATGATGTCAGACAATTGCTTCTTGCCGCAGACTTTATTGTAGAATCCCAGTCCGTCGGGCCAGATCTGATTGAAAATCACCCGACCCGCAGTGGTCTCAAGAATCTTTTGTTCGGAATCGCCGTAAATCGTCTTCCGACCGAAGTCAGGATTTTTGAAGCGAACCGGGGTGTGAGTCTCGACAGAGCCTTCGGAGAGAGCCATCTCGACCTCGGCGGAGTCGGCAAAAAGTGAGGTGCGTCCGCTTGCGGGTGCATCGCCATTTCGGGGGGTCTGCGTGAGATAATAACAACCCAGCGGGATGTCCTGCGATGGCGTGGTGATCGGCTTTCCGCTCGATGGCGAGAAGATGTTGTTCGGAGCAAGCATCAGGAGGCGGGCCTCCATTTGAGCTTCCACTGACAATGGCACGTGGACGGCCATTTGGTCACCATCGAAGTCGGCATTATAAGCCGTGCAGACGAGCGGGTGGATACGAATGGCTTCGCCCTCGATGAGGATCGGCTCGAAAGCTTGGATCGAAAGCCGATGCAATGTGGGCGCACGGTTCAGAAGAACCGGATGGCCTTTGGTCACTTCGTCGAGAATATCCCAGACCTCAGGCGTCTGGCGCTCGATGAGTTTTTTTGCACTGCGAACCGTGTGAACGTATCCGAGTTCTTTGAGGCGGCGGATGATGAACGGCTCGAATAATACGAGAGCCATCTTCTTCGGTAGCCCGCATTGGTTGAGCTTGAGCTCGGGTCCAATGACGATGACTGAACGCCCGGAGTAATCGACGCGCTTTCCGAGCAAGTTTTGGCGGAAGCGTCCACCTTTGCCCTTGAGCATGTCACTGAGCGACTTGAGCGGACGGTTGGCAGCACCGGTAACTGCACGGCCATGGCGGCCATTGTCAAACAAGGCATCGACCGACTCCTGAAGCATCCGTTTTTCGTTGCGGATAATAACTTCTGGAGTTTTGAGCTGGAGTAGCGTCTTGAGACGATTATTTCGGTTGATGACACGACGATACAGGTCATTCAGATCCGACGTGGCAAAACGCCCACCTTCGAGCGGCACAAGCGGGCGAAGGTCTGGCGGGATTACTGGCAACACGGCTAGAATCATCCATTCCGGACGAGTCTTTGATGTGGCAAACCCCTGGACGAGCTTCAAGCGCTTCGAATATTTTTTACGGAGCTGCTTACTCCGGGTTTGAGTCATTGAGACCTCGATTTCGCCGACCAGTGCCTGGAGATCGGTCTGCTCAAGCAATTTTTTGATTCCTTCAGCGCCCATTCCTGCTTCAAAGCTGTCACCGTAGGCGTCTTCCGCATCGCGGAATTCGGTTTCGGTCAGCAATTGGCAGCGTTCAAGCGGGGTGTTGCCTGGATTGATGACGATGTAATCTTCGTAATAGATCACGCGCTCAAGCTGACGGGAGGTCATATCGAGCATGAGGCCGATCCGCGATGGCATGCACTTGTAGAACCATATGTGCGAAACGGGTACCGCAAGCTCGATGTGTCCCATTCGCTCGCGGCGGACGCGGGATTGGGTCACTTCAACGCCACAACGGTCACAAACAATCCCTTTGTGCTTGATGCGCTTGTATTTTCCGCAGGAGCACTCCCAGTCCCTGGTGGGACCAAAGATACGTTCGCAGAAAAGCCCCCCTTTTTCCGGCTTGAAGGTGCGGTAATTAATTGTTTCCGGGTTTTTGACTTCGCCGCAGCTCCAGGCACGGATGGATTCCGGCGATGCGACGGTGATGCCCACCTCGTCGAAATTCTCGCGCTGGGCTGCTCCGGTCAACTCACTCAACTTGTTTTCAATCATGGTATCTCTCTCGGTGTTGCGTGTGTTTCAGATGCCTCTTAGGCTGCGGTGTCTGTGAGCGTAAGTGCTCCCTTTTGGCTTCCGACGCGGACGTCGAGGCCAAGCCCCTGCATTTCTTTAATGAGAACGTTGAACGACTCGGGTGTGCCTGCGTTGAGCGAGTTGTCACCTTTGACGATGCTCTCGTAAATCCGCGTGCGCCCTTGGACGTCGTCCGACTTGACGGTGAGGAGTTCTTGCAGCGTGTAGGCTGCGCCATAGGCTTCGAGTGCCCACACCTCCATTTCTCCGAAGCGTTGGCCGCCGTATTGAGCTTTACCACCGAGCGGTTGCTGGGTGACGAGCGAGTATGGTCCGACCGCGCGAGCGTGAATCTTGTCGGCGACGAGGTGACCGAGTTTGAGCATGTAGATATATCCGACAACCACCTGTTGGTCGAATTGCTCGCCGGTACGACCGTCGAATAACGTTGATTTCCCGGTCTCGTTGATCCAAGTGTAGCCATCCTGCTTTTTGGCTTCGACGAGGTATTCGCGGATGCGTTCCTCGCTGATACCATCAAATACGGGCGTGGCGACCTTGAATCCGAGGGCCTTGGCTGCGACGCCGAGGTGGGTTTCGAGAACCTGACCAACGTTCATTCGGCTTGGCACGCCGAGCGGGTTGAGCACGATGTCAACAGGCGTGCCGTCTGCGAGAAATGGCATGTCTTCTTCGGGAACAATCTTGGCGACAACGCCCTTGTTTCCGTGACGACCGGCCATTTTATCACCGACGCTGAGCTTGCGCTTGCTGGCGATGTAAACTTTGACCTGCTTGATGATGCCGGGATCGACGTCATCGCCGCTTTCAACCATGCCGATTTTTTCTTCCTTCTCTTGCTCGAGATCGGTGAATTTGTGTTCGAACTGGCTAATGATTTCGCGGATCTTATTGCGGATCGGGCTTGGATCGATTTCGACGTGCTCGTAAACCGAGGCGAGCTTGCGGAGAAGTTGCTTGGTGATTTTTCGGTTGGCCGGGATGATAATTTCACCCGTCTGCGCGTTCACCACATCAAGCGGGATCTTCTCTCCGAGGAGCACATTTGAGAGTGCCTCGGTGAGCTGCTCATGCAGTTCGTCTTTGCGGCGCTTGTGATCGTCGAGGATCATCTTCTGCTGCCGCTTCGACTCAGTCGGAGTCATTTTCTGACGAGCAACTTCCTTTTTAGAGGAAACTTTGACGTCCATGACGATGCCATAAGTGCCGGATGGGACGGTGAGCGATGTGTCTTTCACGTCCGCTGCTTTTTCACCAAAAATCGCACGGAGCAGGCGCTCTTCCGGGGCCAGTTCCGTCTCGCTTTTTGGAGTTATTTTTCCGACCAGAATGTCACCAGGCTTGACTTCAGCACCGATCCGGATGACTCCGTCCGCGCCAAGATTAGCAAGAGCTTCTTCGCTGACGTTTGGGATATCTTTGGTGATTTCCTCAGGTCCGAGCTTCGTATCGCGGGCTCCGATCTCGAATTCATCGATATGAATCGAGGTGTAGATGTCCTCTTTCACGACCCTCTCGGAAATCATGATGGCGTCCTCGAAGTTGTATCCGTTCCATGACATGAATGCCACGAGCACATTGCGTCCGAGGGCGAGTTCACCCTTTTCGGTATTCGGACCGTCAGCAATGACATCACCCTCCTTGATGTCTTGTCCTTTGGCGACAATCGGCTTCTGGTTAATGCACGTGCTCGCATTGGAGCGCATGAACTTACGCAGTTCGTAGATGTGAACGCCGGTGGCCGGATCGTGCTTGAACTTCTTCCTACCCTCGGGTAGCTGACCATCTGGCGTGATAACGATGTGGTTTGCCGTGACGGAGGCGACTTTGCCATTCGATTCGGAAACGATCACCGCCTTCGAGTCGCGAGCCACGCGGCCTTCGAGACCGGTGCCTACGAGCGGGGAATCGGAAATCAATAACGGAACGCCTTGGCGTTGCATGTTTGATCCCATGAGTGCGCGGTTTGCATCATCGTGCTCAAGGAATGGAATCAACCCGGCGGCCACCGAAACCAATTGTTTCGGTGAAACGTCCATATACTGGATCTGATCCGGTGACACTTCAACGAAGTCGCCACGGAAACGTGCCGAGATCGACTCTGCGGTGAAGTTTCCGTTCTTATCGACGGGGGAATTCGCCTGGGCAATGTAGTAATTCTCTTCCCGGTCACCGGTGAGGTATTCGACATCGTTGGACACCTTGGAGCCGGAAACTTTGCGGTATGGCGTTTCGATGAATCCGAAGTCGTTGACTTGAGCAAATGTCGAGAGCGAGCTGATGAGTCCGATGTTCGGACCTTCCGGTGTTTCAATCGGACAAATCCTTCCGTAGTGCGACGGATGCACGTCCCGGACTTCAAATCCGGCACGGTCGCGGCTGAGACCGCCAGGTCCAAGTGCAGAGAGTCGGCGTTTGTGCGTGAGCTCGGACAATGGATTTGTTTGATCCATGAATTGACTGAGCTGTGAGCGCCCAAAGAAATCACGGACGACAGCACTCAGTGCCTTTGGATTGATGAGTTTCTGCGGCGTGATGTGCTCTGTGCCGACATCATAGAGCGTCATGCGCTCACGAACAAGTCGCTCCGTGCGGGCGAGGCCTACGCGGCATTGGTTTGCAAGGAGTTCGCCCACGGTGCGGACGCGTCGGCTGCCGAGGTGATCGATGTCATCGACCATGCCTTCACCGAGGCGGAGTTCGACAAGATATTTCATCGCGGCCACGAAATCTTCTTTCGTGAGGATACGGATGGAATCAGCGACTTCGACGCCGAGTTTCTGATTGATTTTGTGGCGGCCTACGCGACCGAGGTCATAACGTTTGGGGTCAAAAAACAAGCGCTTGAGCATGCTGCGCGAGTTCTGCACCGTTGGCGGATCGCCGGGGCGCAGCTTCCGGTAGATGTCCTTGAGCGCTTCATCTTCGTTGTGAGCGGGATCTTTTTTCAGCGACTTGACGATGGTGTCGTCATTCTTGGTATCAACAACCTGCACCGACTTGTGACCAAGGGTGAGTAGCTGGTGCACGGTTGGCTTGTTGAGCGGCTCGAAGGCGCGAGCGACTGTGACTTCGCCATCAAGGACGTCTTCGATAAGAACCTTGGTTGCGATTTCATCTTCGTCGAGTTTTTCACTCAATTTTAGCGTTTCGACTGTGTAGAACAGGCTGATTATATCCGCATCGGACCCGTAGCCAAGGGCACGGAGGAAAGTGGTCGCAAGGAATTTCCGACGGCGTTTGCGGCGGTCAAGATAGACGTAGAGCAGATCACTTGTGTCAAATTGGACTTCGAGCCAGGATCCGCGATCCGGGATGATGCGGAAGCTGTGAAGCAACTTCCCGTTCAAATGGACATCGGTTTCAAAGCAAATGCCGGGCGAGCGGTGGAGTTGGCTGACAACGACACGTTCCGCACCATTGATCACAAAGGTGCCCTGCGGCGTCATGATCGGAATCTCCCCCATGTAAACTTTCTCCTCCTTGGTGCTTGCGTCGTCCTTATAGCGGAAGGTGACGTAGAGCGGAGCGCTGAAGGTTTGGCCTTCGCGCTGGGACTCAAGAGCGCTCATTTTCGGCTCTCCGAGGTCGTAGCTTACGAAATCGAGGCTGGCCTTCTCCTCAAATCCGAAGATCGGGAAAAATTCCTTAAATACCGCCTGGAGTCCAATTTCGCGGCGCTTCGAGGGTTCTACCCCGCGCTGGAAAAATTCGTCGTATGATTTGATCTGGAGATCAATCAAATTTGGTGGCGCGATGGCCTCGTTCAGCTTGCCAAAGTAAATTCGTTCGGACATGTGGCGGGTGCTTGTGGTTGACATTAATCTGTCTGCGATCCAGAGATGCGGTCGCAAGTCGCCGTCAGTGTGTAAGACGAAAAGCCCGCGAAACGACACTTGGTCGTCTCTGCGGGAGAAATACTACTGGCGGCGGCGCGTGATCGCGGGTTCAGAACTTCAGGCAAAAGGATAGTTGATGAGGATAAGCCCCGAAGCGTGCAATGCAACCTTTTTCTTGCTTGACAGCAGATTGGGTGGCATCGCAACGCCTCGGGACAGGAGTATCGTAGGGTCGAAAGCTTACTTGATCTCGACCTTGGCACCTGCGGCCTCGATTTTCTTCTTGATTTCTTCGGCTTCTTCCTTGGTGACGCCTTCCTTGAGGGCCTTAGGAGCGCTCTCAACAAGAGCCTTGGCTTCAGCGAGTCCGAGCCCGGAAACTGCGGCACGCACTTCCTTAATGACGGCGATTTTGTTTCCGCCCATCTCGACAAGGATGACGTCGAAGCTGGTTTTTTCCTCGACTGCAGCGGCTTCTCCGCCGCCTGCGCCCGCTGCTGCGACAGCTACCGGTGCTGCGGCGCTAACGCCCCATTTTTCTTCGAGTAGTTTGACGAGGTCAGCGATTTCCAAGACGGTTAAGCCGCTGAGTTTCTCCACGAGTTCAGTTGTATCTGCCATAGTATGTATTGTTGGTATCGTCGCGTTCTAAAGCCTTAGAGCATTTAAGTTCCGGCGGCTGCCGGTCCCGACGAGGAACCTATTGGTGTTTTTTTGTGCTCGTGGAGCGCGACTAATGACGTCCCACGAAATGGTTGTCTCCGGGACGTGCGGTCGCCCGCCCGGAGTAAGGTGTTATGTTAGGCGCTGTGTTGATCGGCTTTGGCTTGGAGCACGCGGGCAAGGCTTGCGCCCGGTTCGTTGAGCGTGCGCACCAGCTTGGTCGCAGGGGCCAGGAGCACACCCAGGAGGGTGGCCTGCAAGGTTTCCTTGGATGGCAATTCGGCCAGCGAGTTGATCTGATCAGCGTTCAGTGGCTCGTTGTCCAAGGCGCCGGCCTTGATGGCGGGTTTCTTGAATTCTTTTGCGAATGTCTTGATTACCTTGGCGGCAGCGCAAATGTCGATCTCGCCAGTGACTACTGCATTCTGCCCGGTGAGGGCATGACTGAGGTCGGGCATTCCGAGATCTTTGGCAGCAATCCGGATAAAGGTATTTTTGACGACATGGATCTCGGCTCCGCATCCTGCAAGGCGGTTGCGCAGTTCCGCAAAATGCGGGACGGTCATGCCGGTGTATTCCGCAATGATCACAAACGGCGATCCTCTAAACTTGACGCGAACGTCTTCAACAATTGTGGATTTTTCGGGTCTCATGGATGGGACTTTTTTGAAATAGGGATTTTGGACGAGTCCGTTAGCTTTTGAGATATGGCGAAGGATCAACCACCAGACCGGGCGACATGGTTGCGCTTAACGTGATCCCGTGAAGGAAGGTGCCCTTGGCGGTTGCTGGACGAGAGCGGGCGACGGCCTCAATGACTGCCGATCCATTCTCGGCCAACGCGGTTGGCTCGAACGAGAATTTACCGACCGGGACAGCAATGTTTGCGTTTTTATCGAGTTTGAACTCGACGCGGCCTGCCTTCACTTCCTTGATTGCCGTGGCGGTATCGTCTGTAACGGTGCCCGTCTTCGGGTTCGGCATCAAACCGCGGGGTCCGAGAACTTTACCAAGCTTACGCACCTCTGCCATGGCGGCAGGGGTGGCAATAGCGACATCAAAATCAGAGAACCCTCCTTGGATCTTTTTGATCAGGTCTTCAAATCCAACAAACTCGGCTCCGGCTTCGCGAGCAGCATCCGCTGAGGATCCGGTGGCGAAAACCAGCACGCGGACCGTTTTTCCACTGCCGTTGGGAAGCGGGCAGGTGCCGCGGACCATTTGGTCACTCTGGCGGGGATCAACCCCGAGCTTGAAGGAAAGCGTGACTGTCTGGTCAAAGTTCGGCGCCGGAAGCGTCTTCAAGAGCGAGATCGCCTCGATGAGGGTCAGTTTTTTCTTGCTGTCCACCAGAGCGGCGGCAGCGCGGTAGCGTTTGCTGCGTTTTTTTTGCATTTTGGGTTTGCAGTTCAAGCGTCCCCGGCCTTCGCCAACGGACTCCTGCGGTAGTTTTTTCTAAAAATGATTAGGCTTCGATCTCGATGCCCATCTGACGAGCAGTTCCGGCGATTGTGCGGAATGCGGCTTCTTCGTTGCGGGCGTTCATGTCTTTCATCTTGATCTTCACGATGTCCATGACCTGCTGCTTGGTGAGCTTTCCCACCTTGACTTTGTTCGGTTCCTTGGAACCAGACGCAATGTTAGCGGCCTTTTTGAGCAGGATGCCAGCAGGCGGGGACTTCGTGATGAACGTGAAGCTTTTGTCTTTGAAAACGGTAATAACAACGGGGAGAATATCCCCAATTTGCTTTTGCGTTGCTGCGTTGAATTCTTTGCAGAACGCCATGATGTTGACGCCACGCTGACCCAGCGCTGGGCCCACCGGCGGCGCGGGATTTGCCTGCCCGGCAGGGATCTGCAACTTAATGTATCCGACAATTTCTTTGGCCATGATGTCTCGTAAGTGTAAAAAGGATCTCCGCCCAGTGCGGTGAAAAAGGAGCGAGATAATGCGCGCCCCGCGAACGATAGTCAAGAGACTTATTAAAAAAAATTCATCGTTCGCTATTTCCAGTGGGGTTGCGACTCCGCCAGCCCGGAGGGCTTGCGGAAATTAGCCGGTGGTGCCAACCCTGAGCTTTCTACAAATCAACCCTTATCCTGCATTTTATAATGATTCAACCGCATCTCATCTGCGCCGAAATCGTCGCCGGTTTGCATTGCGAGAGAATATGCCCCACCACGAGTTTCGGTAGTTGCCGCCTACTGGCCGTGACGGGGCGCGTATTCTTTGGCTATACGCGCGCACGCGGACATCCTGGACCGAGGGGAAAAGAATTAAAACCATGAAGGACATGAAGCGCATGAAGATGCAGAAAAAACTCTTCCTCAGCCTTCTCCCCCTTCATGTCCTTCATGCTCTTCATGGTGGAAAAAAAAGGGATTCACCTCGTCGGAAGTCAACCCGGCGGCAAACAGCGCAAAATCCCGCTCATGCCCGGCGTGCTCGTTGTCCTCCCACAAGCGAGTCGGGCAGCGAGTTCTCAACCCGCCCCGTTGTTTCCTCCTCC
>Ga0105054_10003383_pt1 | contig 24751 bp, 22 predicted proteins | sample BON02_FD_78091 | JGI IMG/M metagenome (GOLD analysis project Ga0105054, IMG submission 78091) | Freshwater microbial communities from Lake Bonney liftoff mats and glacier meltwater in Antarctica - BON-02 (megahit assembly) | ecosystem: Environmental > Aquatic > Freshwater > Ice > Glacier...
AGGCACATTGAAGCCAACCCACAATACCAGAAACATCAGCAGTGAGGCGCCGATCACCATATAGGTGTAGCTGGGGCCAAATTTATCCGTGAATCGTTCACTGGGAGCGCGGAGCTTTTGTGCGGTCTGGATCAGGCGGATAATTTTCTGGAGGGTGCTCTCCGAGGCTAGCTTGGTTACTTTAAATTCTAGCGCTCCCCAAATATTCAGCGTGCCACTGAAGACCTGATCACCCGGTTTCTTCTCCACCGGAATCGCCTCTCCAGTGAGAGTAGATTCGTCGCTCGCACTTTTCCCTTTCGTGATTTCACCGTCGGCCGGAAACCCTTCTCCCGGTTTCACCACGATACGATCCCCGACGACGAGTTCATCCACGCTCACCTCTTCCTCGTTCCCGTTGGCATCAAGTCGCGTGGCTTGCTTGGGGGCAGATTTGAGCAGCGAGCTCACTTCGCGATGGGTCCGATCCATCGCGTAATCTTCCATCGCACCAGACGCAGAAAATAGGAACAGCAACAGAGCGGCTTCGCCCCACGCCCCAATCACAATCGCACCCACCGCGACGGCCAGCATCAGAAAATGAATATCAAGTTTCAGTGTCTTGATGTTTTCCCATGAATCCTTCGCGGCATCCCAAGCACCGGCGATCAGCGCGACGATATACAACCCGCGATAAAGCCAAGCCGTTTCGGGGAGAAATTGTTCCGAGATAAAGCCCGCGAGACCACCCACTCCGCAGATCGCGGCCAGGATCGAGAGTTCTTTCCATTCGGATTCGTGACCGGTGATCTCGTCGGGAATCTCCGGCCATTCAACCTCACGCCACAGCCAGAGCTGTTCCGCGGTCACACAATCGCCGCGTGAGACCAAGGTCGTGCCATCTTTTTGTCGCACCGTGAAACCACTCAGCTTCTTTTCCCTCAGCTGCCGCGCATGTTGTGCTTCAATCGCGGTAATAGTTTCCCGCAGCTTCTCCTGTAGATTCGAAAGATCCACCTCACCCCATGTGGCTACCTGCAGTTTGTGAGTGGCGGGATCGATCCGCACTGCACTCACCTTGGGTTGCTGCCGCAGAAACTCCGCAAGCTCGTCGCCCCAATCGTGCTTACTGTTTTCGTATAGCGCCATTCTGTCCCTTAGAGAAAGAGTCTATAGACAAACTCGCAATTGGAATTCCGCCTAAGCGGGAAATTACTGATTAAAGAGTCACCACGGTGCTTTCTTCACGTGACCGATCTGCGGCAAAACCAATCAGGTGACCGCTCAGCGAATCCTGAATCGGGGTCGAAGAGATCGAGGGAGTCTGTCCGTTCAGCACATCTAAGAAATCCTTCATCACCTTAGAGTCTCCTCCCCCATGTCCACCGGTGGCCCCACTCATATCGCCAGTCACGTTTAGGTCTACGATTTGCTCGCTGTATTCGTGGCCGGGTCGCGGGTCGATTTTCCGGATTACGAAGCGCGAGTCTTCAAAACACCCCTGAATCTCACCTTTCGTGCCGACAAGATGGATGTATCGGGCCGGCCTCGAACTGCCTCCGACCATGTTGAGAGTAGCGGAGCAACCATCGGCAAACTCGATCGCCACGGATTGATGATCGACCACATCGTTGTCGCATCGCCAGACACAACGGCCATACGGATTGTTGGTCTTCAGTGATTCGATTTTATCTTCGATCGTAGGATTTTCGATCCCCTCCAACGATGCCCAGACATAAAATTTCCAACGCTCCGGATGATCGATGTATTGTTTTTTCGCAGAGTAATCACACTCGGCCTCGATCGGACAATCGACCAGGCAACGTGTGCCCGCGCCCTCCGGCGCCTTTTCAGGTCTGAACTGGAAATTGCCACCTACACTGGAAACTTTCACCGGGGAGACGCCACTCTTCATCCACGTGATTAGATCAAGATCGTGGCACGATTTAGCCATCAACATTGTCGAGTGGCATTCATCATGGCGTCGCCATTTACCCCGCACGAAACCTACGGCCATGTGGTGATAAGAGACGTGCTCCACCGCCTGCACGTTGAGAATCTCTCCGATCGTTCCCGCGAGCACCTCCTGGCGAATCGCGCTGTAAAATGACGTGTAACGCAGCACATGGCAGACGCTCACCTTGGAATTGTGCTTCTGGGCCGTTGTTGCGAATTGCAGAAGTTCCTCCGACGAAGTGGCCATCGGTTTTTCGACTAAAAGATGGTATCCCAATTCTAGTAGGGGCAACGAAGTCGGCACGTGGTCTTGATCCATGGTGCCATTTACAATAAAATCAGCGAGTTTCGGGTGTGTCGCTAAATCAGCCGCGCTCGTAAAAATCATCTCCGGTTTGATTCCGAAATGTTTGATTGCCCGCTGTCTTCTCCACTCCGAAGGATCGGCTACGCCAACAATTGTTAGTTTGTCCGGATTCTCGATCGCATATTCCGAATATGTGAGAGCCCGGTGGCCGGCTCCAACAATGATCGCTGTAAGGGGGGAATTCATCAACCGAAATTAGGCTGTAACCCGCCCCCAACGTTGGCAATCCGATAGGCCGAAAATCTCTCAGATACGGTTTACCGAAGCTAGTATGAGCTGTTACACGCTCATGAAGTATATTTTCTGTTAAGCCATCGATGCCCTAGAACTGTTCTAACCCACAATCTCGGCAGATCAAAACGTCACCACATTGCCTTCTTCTCGTGATCGGTCAGCGGCAAATCCGATCATATGCCCCGCAAGCGAATCGTCCAACTCGGTCAGTGAGATCGATGGCGATCCACCGCGCAGCAGTTGGATGAAATCGCTAATTAATCGCTGATCCCCACCTCCATGACCGCCCTCGGCTCCGCTCATGTCTCCTCCCACATTCAAGTCCACGAGACGTTCTGAGTATTCGTGGCCGGGACGAGGATCTATTTGCCGCACGACATAGTGCGAGTCTTCAAAGACCCCTTGAATTTCACCTCGAGTCCCAATAAGATGCAAATGACGGGCCGGTTTCGCACTGCCACCTACCATGTTTAACGTAGCGGAACAACCATCGGCGAATTCGATCGCGACCGATTGATGATCCACGACATTATTGTCACACTTCCAGACGCATCGACCAAACGGATTATCTCCTTTGAGTGAGCTGATTTTATCCTCAATCGTCGGATTTTCGATATGCTCAATAGAACGCCAGACGTTGAATTTCCACCGCTCAGGGAAATCGACATAGTGCTTCTTCGCTGAATAGAGGCAGTCCGCCTCAATGGGACAATCGACCAGGCAACGCGTGCCGGCCTCGGGTGGAGCCTTATCTTCTCGGAACTGATAATTTCCACCTACACTCGAGACTTTTACGGGAGCGACCCCGCTTTTCATCCATGCGATGATATCGAGATCATGGCATGATTTCGCCATCAACATCGTCGAATGGCACACATCGTGTCGGTTCCATTTGCCGCGCACATAACCAACGGCCATATGGTGGTAAGAGACATGCTCCGCGGCCTGAACATTCACGATATCTCCAATCACCCCCGCTAACACTTCGCGACGAATCGCGCTATAGAATGGCGTGTAGCGAAGCACATGCCCGATGATCACCTTGTTGCCATGTTTCCGAACGGCATCCGCAAAGAGTTTTAGCTCTTTAACGGAAGTCGCGATCGGTTTCTCGAGGAGCATATCATAGCCCAATGCCAACAAAGGCAGTGAGGTTGGCACATGATCCTGATCCATTGTGCCGTTGATGATCAGATCGGCTTGGCGCGAATGAGTGGCTAACTCGTCGGCATCGTGAAAAACGTGATCGGACTCAATGCTGAATATTTTGATCGCACGATTTCTTCGAAATTCGGAGGGGTCGGCTACCCCAATAATTTGGAGCTCATCCGGATGTTCCAGAGCATATCGTGCGTAAGTAAATGCACGATTACCAGCACCTACGAGAATCGCCGTGAGAGGAGTCGTCATGAAGCGGGATAAGTTGATAATCCCCCGTTTATAGGCAACCTGATAAACGTAGTTTTGTCGTAAAACCTCATTTGTGTAAATTCGTTTGCGCGGAGGCTAAGCACAGGCTTCCGTCTTTGCTTTAATGATCGGACTCCGCGATGACACAGATTCGACCCTGCCCCCGGCACCACCGCCGAGTCATGCACGGGAGTTAGCCGCCAAACTCTTCGCGGAAGGCGGTTGGTTGCAGGAGGGTCTGCAATTAGAGCATCGGCCGCAACAGGAACAAATGGCCCACGCGACCGCGCGTGCGCTTGATCTGGATGAACCACTCCTCTTCGAGGCCGGCACCGGCGTCGGCAAATCTCTCGCCTATCTTCTCCCAGGGATCATCCACGCCGTCGATCAATCGCGCCAAATGCTCGTTTCCACGCACACGATCTCGCTGCAAGAGCAGGTGCAAACGAAGGATCTGCCGCTCTGTCGACGTGTGTTTCGATCCCAACCCGAGCTCGAACCCTACGCCGATTTCAAAAGCGCCGTCTTGGTGGGCAAAGCGAACTACCTGTGCCCGACGCGACTGGCCACTGCGCTGCGTGATCGTCAGGAGCTTTTCTCGACCCCCGAAAGTGACGAGCTACAGCGCATTGCCACCTGGGCGGCGCAAACCACCGATGGCATTCGTCACGAACTCACGCCGCCACCTGCTCCCGAAGTGTGGGAATGGGTCAGCTCCGATTCGTCGGCCTGCTCGCGCAAGCATTGCGATAGCGATCACTGTTACTATCAGCGCGCCCGCACGCGAATCAGGCAAGCCCAAGTAATCGTCGTTAATCACTCGCTCCTCTTCGCATTGATGAATGCCGGCGGCAGCGGAGCCGAAAGCGCCAACACCCGCGGCGTGCTGTTTCCGGATGACTTCGTCGTGCTTGATGAAGCGCACACCGTGCCCGTCGTCGCCACCGATCACTTCGGCCTGCGATTGAGTAGCTACGGCATCAACCGGATGCTCCGATACCTCTTTAACCCGAAGACACGCAAAGGACTCCTCTCACGACACGGCGGCGCGTTTGAGCAACAACTCGTGATCGATGTGATTGATGCCGCCGAACAGTTCTTCGGGTTCCTACGCGATAAGCTCCTCGCCAAACAACCCGTCGTGCGCATCCGCGAAGAGGGCTCCTGCGAACCTTGGCTCGATGGGCCCTTGCAAGCGCTCTGCAAAGCGATCGGATCTCGCGCGGATAAACTCGACGACGGTAAGGAACGCGACGAACTCCTCGAACAAAACTCGCGCCTGAAAAGCTGCCTGGCAGGTGTCAGTTTCTGGCTCGCGGCCGCGGATGAGAAATTCGTGTATTGGCTCGAACGTTCGGGGCGCCACCAAACCGTCGTCACCTTGCGCACCGCCCCACTCGACATCGCACCCTACCTTCGCGACCAACTGCTCAATTGTGGCACCTCCGTGGTCTTTACGAGCGCCACGCTCGCGAGTGGTTCCTCATTGAAACCCTTTCAGATTCGCATCGGGGCCGAAGAAGAGAAAGCCGTGATGGTGGCCTCTCCATTCGATTTTGAGCGAAACATGCGTGTCTTCGTCGCGGGCGATGTGCCGCTGCCCTCGCCACGCGAAGCGAAACTCGCGATTGAGGCTCTGACCGATTATATCCGCCATTGTGCGCTCCGCGTGGCGGGCGGTTCGCTCGTGCTCTTCACCAGTTACCACGACATGCGCCAAGTCGCCACGGCCCTCGAAGCAGACTTCCGCGCTGCGGGGCGACCATTTCACATGCAAGGTGCCGATTACTCCCGCACCGAACTCACGCGCATGCTGCAGAAATCGGGCAACGGCATCCTGTTCGGCACCGACAGTTTTTGGGCGGGCGTTGATGTGCCCGGCCCATCGCTATCGCAGGTGATTATCACCCGCCTTCCTTTCGATCCTCCCAGTCACCCTGTGACCGAAGCCCGCAGCGAATGGATCCGCAATCAAGGCGGTAATCCGTTCAACGACCTCACACTGCCAGACGCGTTGATAAAGTTTCGCCAAGGAGTCGGTCGATTAATTCGCACGGCTACGGACAAGGGGTGCATTACGATTCTCGATTCCCGCGTGTTGGCTAAGGCCTATGGTAGACTCTTTCTGGCGAGCCTTCCCCAGCCCGAGTTTACTCGCCTGACCGTGGAAAATCGCGAACGTGCATTTATTCCTTTTGATTAAACCCGCTCCCTCGCTTATCTCTTTATCTATGATCCGACTTCGTTCCGCAGCCCTTTCTGACCTCGGGCGCGTGCGACGCCGCAATGAGGATCGAATGATCGACGATCAAGAACTAGGTCTGTTTGGCGTCGCCGATGGAGTTGGCGGTCTCCCCGGGGGGGCCGAAGCCGCTGAGCTGGCCCTCGAAAATCTTCGCTCACAGCTCCTCGCAAGCCCTCCTGAGCCCGATATGGTAAAGCTCGTGCGCGAGACCAGCCACGCCGTGCATGCACTGGGGAAACAGCTAAGCCCCTCCACCGGTATCGCGACCACCTTATGCGTCGGCCAGATTATCGGACAAGCCCTACACATTTCGCATGTGGGCGATTCCCGCTGTTACGCCTTGCGAGGTGAAACCATTGAGCAACTGACTAGCGATCACTCGGTGGAAAACGAAATCCGCGAACGCCGCGCGCGCGGCGAAGATGTTCACTTTCACGAAATTAATCGCAACGCGCTCACCCGCTGCATTGGCCAACCCCATAAGCTGGAAGTCGATCTTCACCAATACCCACTGCAAGTTGGTGACCGCATCCTATTCTGCACGGATGGCATTACCGGCCTGATTGAAGACGAAGAGCTCGCTAAGTTCTTAGCGGAAGGCCGCGAAGAAGAACCGCAAAGTGTCCTCCAGCAGATCGTCGCCCTCACCCTCGAACGCGGCGGCCACGATAACGCCACCGCCGTCCTCCTCTACATCGATAGTCCTGAATAATGTCCGCTCGCGTTGATCAATTTCTCTCACTCGTCGCCACCAAACCGGACAACGAGCTCTTTCGTTTCAGTTTGGCCCAAGCACTGGTCGATGCCGCTCGGGAAACTGAGGCGATTCCGCACCTCGATTTTTGCGTCGAAAAGAAAGCCGATTGGATGATGCCCCGCATCATGCTCGGCAAAATCTATCACGCCGCCGGAGAAACAGCTCGCGCCCGCCCCTTGCTCGAAACCGCACTGAAGCTCGCAATCGATCAGGATCACGAAGATCCCGCCGCCGAATTGCAGCATCTATTGGCTGACGCATAAAAAAGCGCACCGGCTTAGAAGTGCGCTTTAAAATTGGGGCCACCCCCGACCTATCGGGGCGGAGAGGCGGGATTTGAACCGCGAGCAACTCCGATGAAATCGGGGCTGGTCTACGGCAGAGCTTAGGCGTTCGGTGGGGAAGGAAAATGGTGCCAAGGGCGGGATTTGAACCCGCGACCAAAGGCTTATGAGTCCTCTGCTCTACCACTGAGCTACCCTGGCAATTAGGGAAGGGCTAAAAGGCACAATGTTTTCCCCAAGGCCACAAGTTTTTTCTAAATATCATCCGGTCGCAGCCAACGGAAATAGGTGATGGCGAAGCGACGAGTCTCGAGAATCAGCTTTAATCCTGAAAGAACCTCGGCTAATGCCGCGGCTATTTATACTCCTCGTAGAGCAATTTCGACACGTGGTGGTTATTTGCGGTTCCAATTAGCCGCAGTTGACAGAGGGCACGATTGAGCCACTTTGAGCCCATGGCGACCAAACTTCTCCGAGCCCAGATCGACAGCGCGCGCGCCCTCGCCGCTGAAACTATCCTGAAAAATCTGGGACTCAAACCGGCGGATGCTATCAACATGCTCTACGCCCAGATCGTCTCCCATCGCGGGTTGCCTTTTGCCGTCCATGAAACCGGCTACGCCTATGCTGCCAGTGAATACGGCTTGACCGAACCCGAAGTGGATGTCGCCGAAGAACGTATTGGCCGCTCCGTCAAACGAGCCCGCAAGAGCGGGTCAGTCCATTCCGTCCCTTCGGATTTCGATCAATTCAGGAAGCAAATTGAAACCTGAATTCGATTCCTCTCTGCTCCGCTCCCTGCGCGGCCGAGACGAAATGCTACAACGGTCGGTTTACTCGGCCATGCAGGCCACCGCCACGTATTTTGGACACCCTCACCTGCATTCAGGAAGGGGTATCAGGCGTCTAGGGACAAATCTCTACGAATGCCGCGCCGGTCTGGATCTGCGCATTCTCTTTTATCGTCAGGATGACCGTTTGGTTTTCACATTCGCCGGCACCCACGACGAAATAAAAGCTTATCTGAAAAATCGATAAGCCCAAGCACTCCACGGCCGCTGAAGTAAATATCTATCGCGACTTTACTGGTCCGGCTTTTTCGGTCGCAGTCTTCCTTTCCGTGAAGAGTCGATTTCCTCCAATTCGGGTTGAGGGATGCAGGTGAATGATATTCGCATGGGCGCATTGTCGGTCACGCCGAAGGCTCCGCCCAGGAAGACACTGCCGTTTCCAAAGGTGTGATTGAGCGTATCCATGGCGTGGTTGAGTCGCTCGCGGGCTTCTTGGGTGGGTTGCTCAAACAGATCCGGTGTGAAGCTAGTCATCGGGAGTAGACGAATCAGGGTAATACTGACCTGAGCCGGCCTCTGACGGATCGTCGGACGTTTTAGCAGAAGCTGGTTGAGTGCGAGCGTGAGCCGCAGTGAATCCTGAGTTTCGGCAAACCGGATCTCTTCGCTCCAACTTTGCCCGTCAAGATACGAAATATACGCCGTCATCGCCCCGGCGTAGTGCGCGATATTGCGCAGGCGCATCGCGGCTTTTTGCATCAACCGGTGGAGCACCGCATCGGCCTGCGCGGTGGTTCTCAACTTAGGCGGCAACACATGAGAATGTCCCACGGTCTTGTGTTTTTGCATCTGTAGTGGCACTACCTCGCCCCGCAAACGCGCATACATGCGCTCTCCCTCCACGCCGCCCCAGATCCCCCGCAATTGACCGCGCGTGGCGCCATACAAGCGCTCCACGGAATCGATCCCCCTCTCCTCCAGCCGCGCCTTCATCCGATCGCCGATCCCGTTGAAATCATCGATCTTCAGTCCGAGTAGTCGCTGCGGCAGTTCCTCCTGCTCCACGACCACTAACCCATCGGGCTTCTGCATATTCGTGGCCAGTTTCGCCAGCATCCAGTTGGGCGCGATTCCGATGGAGCTGGTCATGCTGGCGCCGATCTTACTTTTGATCCGATGCTTGATCTGGTGCGCCACCGACAGCGCTTTGGCGCGGGGCGCAAACGTCTTGGTGAGATCACACTCCATCTCATCGATCGATTTGACCGCGGTGATGTGGATGCACGATTTGATCACCTCGATCAGACGATGATGATAATCGATATAAACCTCCGGCCGCGATTCCACCAATTCGATCTCCGGGCACAGCTTCCGGGCCTCTCGGACTCCGGTGCCGGTTTTTACGCCGCGCGCCTTGGCCGCGTAGCTGGCTGCAATCACACAGGAGCTGTCCGTCATTACCGGCAAAACGGCCACGGGCTTGCCTCTTAGGCGCGGATTTTCTTGTTGTTCGCAGGAAGCGAAAAACGAGTTGAAATCCACAGCTAACGTCCGAAGGGGCATGACATCGACCATGTCCAGAGCGGAAAATCTGAAAACCTGAATTCACCTTTATTTTTCTGGGACAGCCTATGTCCCACCCCCGCTGCTATCCTGCCTGAGCCAAAGGCTCAGGCGCAGTCATACCTATCAATCTCAGCTCCCGAGACTTAGACGGATATTCCACCAAGATGAAAGATGAAGCACCTCTTCTTAGAATAAATCAGTCATCCACGTCTGGTTATCGTTTTTTGGGGTCCGGCTTCGATTCATCTATAATCACACGCAACAGTGGCTGCAGGCTCGTCTTTCTTGAGGGGGGGGAAATGAGGATAATCGCACGGGCATCGGGGGTCAGGCCAAAGTTCACGCCGCCCACCTCAATTTTATGTCCGCTGGAGATATAGGTTAATCCGAGAAAGGAATCTCCACTTGCAGTATAGGATCGGCTTAAGCCTCGTGGCAGGCTCAAAACTTTCCCCGAGTATTCTGCTTGGTAGTCGTGTTCTGATAGATTCAGGAAAACATAACTACCCAATGGTATTTTCTCAAAATCATCCGCCAGACCCAGAATTTGATACCGGCTTATACCCTGATTGTTCTGATCCAAACTTGGGATAAAAAATAACAGCCAACGATTATTCGTCTCGTTGAATTCAAATGCTGCGATCGCTGACTCAGTATTGCCGCCCTTGATAAACTCCAGTGTCCGTGGGCCTTTATAGTGATAGGTTTTCGATAATTGTGCCCGATGAAATTTGATGGACTGCAATGCGCTGCTTCCCGGCTCACCGAAGGCTAATCCTGAAATTGGCACCGATCCAAATACCCTGAATTGCATGCTGACAATCGGCTCTTTGGTATCCTCCGTCTGCGCCAGAGAGGCACACGCAAAGCACAGGGCGAAACATGCTAGATATCTGAATGTGAAAGCCATCGAATTGAGATAATTTTTAATTTACGCCCGTGACCAGTCGAATTCGGATGGACGAGATTATCATCCACATTGAACGTCTCCGGCACCCGCTGAACTTTGGCTTCAAGCCAAACTTGGCTTTTGACCTCATCTATCCCCGGAACTGAAGTATCTCCGTAAGTCCGAATGATAAACGTATCCGACCGAACTTTCAGATATGGCGCGATCCCCGATATGAGATCAGCTTGTGTCAGTGTTGATGAAGAGAATCCAGGTGCGCTGAATAACCCAGTCGATGCGTTAACCTTAGCAACAGAGTCCGCGATTTCATCTGCGTTGACCCCAGCCTTAGCAATCGCCTCTTCAAGCGCACTCTGGCCACTTGAATTTACCGTTTCGGTTAAAAACTCTTTCAAAGAATGATACGGTCCTTTGGAACTCTGTCTCTTAGAGATCGATTGAGCAATTTCTGATGACAACACGTCCAATTGCACTGTCGTCATATAGTGATAGTTGTGCGCACTGTTGATATTAGAAATGGACGAATTGACACCACGGACTCCGAGCCTAAAACTTTCGGTATCAAGTAGCTGTGCGTGAACGTCACCATCGGCAGAGTAGACCTCTTGCGCGGACTGCGGGAACCTTGCAAATACACCCTGTTCGTGACCTGGACCCAATTCAGCTGTATTCTGATCAAATGTCACAGATTCTAGGTTAGAGCCATCTTGGCTTCCAGTGGCATTATCGATTTTAGCAACTTGAAACGCTTCATCAGATTTCACTCGTAAACCAGACAGGATCGCTCGCCATGCCTGCGGACGGATCGAATTCACATTGAAGCCACCGGCTTGGAGCAAATAACGCGAAGTATATCCTTCGTTAGCTGTGCCATCAAGGAGCGTCGTAATCGTAACCGGATCTGACACACTGCCGCTGCGCACAGGTATTAAATTCCAATTTGGCAATGGTTCACCTTTCTGCATATCGGGTTTGTCTGCTGAACTGGCGAGGCCTGAAAAGAAATAGCCATCAAACACCAAATTTGCTTCACCACCCCACGAATTTCCGATCGAAAAAGGGCGGCCGCTTGCCACCTGCAAATGCTGCAATTCGCCTACCGACAATATCGGAGATCTAGGTAGCTCAAATAAAGGCACATCATTGTTAGACGATACCGCAGACGTTGAGGAGCCTCCGGTGCGAAAAATAAGAAACTGATCCAGTCCAGACGAAGTTGTCGGAGCTCCGCTGCTAATGTATGCGCTGGGGTCATTAGCATCGAGGATTGGATTAAACCCCTCAAACGCATTAGTCGGAATCGGTGAAGAGCGGGGGTCGTATTGAGAAAGCCATTCCCGTGAGGCATCCAGCGCAGATGGTTGAAAAATCCTAAAGCTGTAGCCCATCCGCCAAGAGGCACTTGAAGATGGCGTTTGCTCAACCTCATAGTAAGGAGGCAAGGTGTAACTGGTTAAGATCACATCACCCTGCTTGAGCGTAACGACTATATTCTCAGCTTCTGGAGCACTCACTCCAATTACTTTATCTGTTTTATTTCCTAGGAGTGATGTAGGCGCATAATCCCATCCCGACGCATTGAGATTTTTGCTGTAAAATCTGAGGTCTCTAGAGGCATCCGATCCCGTTTGTGTTGTCCAAAAATAATACCGTCCCGGCAACCAAGACGCCTTATCACTATCAGAGCCGGATGACACCGAAGGGTCGAAGGCCAAGTTGAAACTCAATACATTTCCATCGCGAATTAAATCAGGGGCATTCGTCTGAAGATCAATGGGAGTTCCTGTCTCTCCGCTAGAATTGGAAGGCGTGATTGTGGGTAATCCCGATACCTCCAACACCAACGAAGCTGACGAATTCGGTGGAATTAAGCCCGACGAATATGGATTCCATAGGCCAACATAAATGCGTGCTTTAACATTAACCTCATTGGCCGCAGGTCGTTCGAGTCCAAACTGAAGCAAGAAATCGGCTATAACTGGAGCCACCGAAAATGTCGTTCTAATCGCACTAGTATCATCTGCGCCACTAATCGGCCCTACCATTTGATAACGTCGACGAGGAGAGTCCCCATCAGAAATAGACGGCACGGCTCCTGCCCCATCGTTCGGGGATTCCATATATGAAGTGTAATCCGAGTATTTGACGAATGCCGCCCCCAAATTTGCTGGAGCAACCGACAGATCTTTCATCAAGTCACCAGTTTGAGGATCAGACAAAACCGACATTGAGACATCCGTAAAATCGAACCACTTATCATGCAGGTATTGCCGCAAAGCCTCATCGTTCCCATTCACCACTAGCGAAAGTTGGTCGTAATCGAGGACAGACCTCAATCGATCATCAGAAATATCCCGTGGATCAAAACCCTGACTAGCAGAAAAATTATTTGGAGTGCTGGCTAATTGTAATCGGACACGATTTCGCCGCACGACTGAATCCCAAGGGGCATAGGTTACCGCATTTAATCGATCAGGTAACCCCAACGACGCCTTCACTCCCTGATCCCCCACCCACCAAGCATAGTGACCGATAGTCACGGCGGTGGACTGACCCGGCACATCATTAGCATAAATCTTCACCAATGGAGCGGTCACGGCATCCGATTGATCACTGGTGCTTTGGCCCACCAATTCTACAGACACCGTTGAATCTCCGGATGCACTTAATGGAGTTACAGCCAAAGGATTGGCACCTTCATTGCCGCTCACCAGCCAAGTCTTCGGTATAGGGCTGGGCGCCTCGCTGGTAAACCAGACGCCTGTGTAGTGAGGATTCGTCGCTGAAGCTATTGAGTCCCCAGTCGCGGTGACGCGAGTGTCCAGTCCCGCGTATTTCTGTAACTGCCCCAACGCGATATTCAGTCCCATCAATGCGTTTTGGCGGGCTTGGGCTTGTTTCGAGGTGTTGTCGGAAACGGAGGTTTCGATTTTTGTCAGCGAAGCCAAACCAACGATCAAGAGCACGAGGAAGGCGAGGAGCGTAATGGCGATAATCAGGGCAAAACCTTGATTACCTTTCAGCCTCGATTGTTTTTTGTGCCGACGCGACATGGTTCAGAGGGGACTCGACTGGATTTGCACCCGACGAGTGAATACTCGGGAATTGGTTTCGGCAATATCCCACCAATTGCCCGTGGTCAGTAGTCCGTCTTCAAAGGCAGCGAGAAGTCGCGCGCCTTCAGGGGTGAGCACCCGAATCATCACATCGGCCGCGATGGGAACTTGCAGGGTGGCATTAGGAAATCCGACATAGCTCCCTGCGGAGTCCAAAGGATAGACCCGAACCAACGATCCATTGGTATCTCGCGAATAAAACCACACTCCCAAATCGATCACATTGTCCGCGATGATATCCTCCGCATCGGGAGATGTCAGAGTTGTGAGATAAGCGGGTTCACTTCCGGGGGTTAAGTTATACCCACCTGCAAAAGTATCTGTGGGAGAAACTTCCGTCCGAAACAAAATATAGTGAGCGGCGGAGTCCACATTGGCCGGATTGGGTCTTCGCCGAATCAGTTGATAGGATACCGCAACGGGTGCCACCGGCTCACTAGCTTTCCTATGCTTGGTAGGAGCTGCTGTAATCAAACGTAGCCAGACCCCGGCCTTACCAAAGCGAGAATTCTCGAGCGACGATTCGTCGGCCAATTCCGCGCGAGTAGCACTGGCATCGAGTGATGAAGGTTTGCTGTTCTGGACTCCATCAATCCAGCCAGACACCGTGTTGTTGTTATCTACGGCCGATGCGGCGAGCCAGACCCCACCATCGCGACGGATAACCGCGGACGACAAATCTGATGACAATTGATCTAGCACCAACCGTGCGGCGCTCTCAGTCGTGATCGCTCCATGGGAGCGATTCCATCCATTGAGCACATTGACCACCACCGTGATCATCAGTCCCGCCAGAACAATGGTTATCGCCGCGGCGACCATCAGCTCGATTACCGTAAACGCACGACGGCTCCTGTTTTTTCTCCAAGAAGATGTCGGCAACAAGTGTATCTTCATGGTGTGAGTGCCGCGTTGAGGATTAAGACGGATGCTTGTTCAGGATTATCTCCGATGGCGATTTGATAGGGCCAGGAAACCAGCAGGGAGACGGCCAGGAATCCATCACCTGCCGTATAGTCCAGCGGTGCAGATTGCGGAGAAACTTGGATATAGTAATAGCGGTCATTGAGAGCGATCCCACGTGGAGTTGCCGTGATCGGATCGTTTTCAACAAAACTTGCATCGACAATATGAGTGCTGTCCTTCGTGGCGATGAATCGCACCGGATTAGCTCCTGTGATATTCACAGCCAATTGATCAAGCCGTGACTGACCAACCGGAACCGTGATCTCGTCGCGCAGCCGTTCCAATTCAATTTGGATCGCAGGACCCAATCCAGCCGCACCATTGGCTCCGCTCACCTCGCCGGCTGCACGATTCAGGGGACCGATCAGAGCGATCACGGTAATAATACCACCCGCAAAGATGCCGAGTGCCACCACCACTTCAATCAGCGTGAATGCCAGAGTTTTAGAAACCGTTCTTTTCATCGACAAAAGTCACTGCACCGTAAGCGCTGATGATCACACCGCGAACGTCCTCGGCGTTGTTGAAAAGAATCGGCGACAAAACCGACTCGGGTTGACGATCCGCAGTGGAAAACACGATGGCTCCATTTGTCCCATCCGGTTTACCTAACGAGGTAAAACGCAATGAGAGCTGCGGAACTCCCTCTAGTTTATTGCCCACCGCCAGTGCAGATGAAACCGCTTTGGCGAAATAGACGCCTTGCTGAGTCGGCACACTACTTGGCGGAACCACATAAATATTATTAGGCAGGGAGATCATATCGCCAATTTGCTCCCACTCTCCACCTTTGGCTCCCACGAGAACCATCGTGTGTAGGTAATTCTCTCGGTCATTGAGATCAGCGTTAATCATGATCGCGACATCACGGCCCTCAATTGCCGCCTGACTCCGCGCCGCTGACAACAAGCCAGCCAAGCTGCTTTGAGCAGTGCCGAGCGATACGCTCGAATTTCCTCCACTTAACCCAAACAGCAGCGCCCCCGCCATCAGAGCAATCACTCCAATGACAACCAAGAGCTCGATCAGGGTAAAAGCACTCTGGCGATGACGGCGCATGATTACTTCCAACTGTAAACGATATCATCCGACTCCGAGCCCCTGCCCGCGGAGTAAATAATAATGGGTGCGCGAATCCCCGTCGTGGGGAATTGCGTCTCATCTGGAGTCAGGGTGTCGCCAAAGCCAATCGTCAGATTCCCCGAGCGAACTGATTGGAGCACGAGTTCGGCTCCTTTGATGAAACCGTCTCCATTGGTGTCGAAGAGGATTACAAAATCACTGTTATCAAATGCATCAACCAATCCATTAGCGGGCTCGCCAGTCGCGTTCTTTAATTGGTCGGTATCGGAAACCGAATAAAAAGTTAGCCGACGTTTGTTACCGTTGAGCTCGTTGCCTGTTTGCAACACCCCTGCGTAATCACGACCGGTCAGCGCTGGAAAAAACGCGGTGGGATCAAGCAAGTGATCAGATGTCGTCACAGCCGGGTAATAGCCGTATTCTTGCTTAAATTGCTCCATCGCCGTGGTCCATTGCGTAATGATCAACTTCGTCTTGGCTTTCTTGGCAGAGACACGCACGGCACTGGATGTCGGGATAAGAATCGCCGCGAGAATCCCAATGATTGCGATCACCGTCAGGAGTTCAATCAAGGTAAACCCATATTTATGGCGGGGCATGTCAGCGGTTTGCATAGATGTTATCGGCATTTTCAGGTTTATCTTCATCTAACTGCGTCAATCCTACGGGGGCAATCTCTTCGCCATCCGGCCCAGAGGAATAGAGCAGATACCCCCTGCGATTGGCTTCGTTGAAATAGTAATAATGATAAGGACGATCCCATGGATCCATAAGCACCGCGCCAATAGTCGCTGCATTGTAAGGATCAATTTGGATTTCTGGTTCATCTACGGCCGCAACTGAAAAATTGGCGGTATCCAAAAATGCCTTCCCCTTAATCACGGTGCCATTCGTGGGACCACGTTTTCCAATCAATGCTTTGAGTAACTGGACTTCCTTCTGGGCATCCTGGGTGTCTCCATTCGTGAGCTGTGGATAGTCACCATACAGACGCCGATAGCTTTCCAATGCTTGCGAGATAACGGCGAGTTCTGTTCGCGCCTGTTGAGCGGCCGCTCTTTGCTTCACTCCGCGTGTCACACCAAATGTAATAGAAACCAAGATCGCGATGATCGCGATGACCGTGAGGAGCTCGATCAGGGTGAAGGCGCTGGCTGGTTGCCGACGGAACATGGCAACAGACAACAAAAACGCCGACCACGCAGCAAATGCAAACTGCGGTGGTCGGCGTGATAAAAACTAGCTTCTCTTAGGTGTCGGCCTGCAGGGCTGCGACTACCTTGATATCTTCGAGGGTCGTGATGTCGCCCTTCACCTCCACCCCAGCGGCAATATCCTTGAGGATACGGCGCATTATCTTGCCGGAGCGGGTTTTGGGCAGAGCCGGAGCGAATCGAATCGAATCAGGTCGAGCAAACGCGCCGATCTCCTTGGCCACATGAACGCGGAGCGCCTGTTTCAAGTCTTCAGACGCTGCTTTATCCGACTTCAAGGTAACGAAGCAAACGAGTGCGGAGCCCTTCATTGCATCAGGACGTCCCACCACAGCGGCCTCAGCAACCTTCGGATGCGCCACGAGCACGCTTTCCACTTCGGCGGTGCCGATGCGGTGTCCGGAAACATTGAGCACGTCATCGATCCGGCCGACTACCCAAAGGTAGCCGTCTTCATCGAATCGAGCGCCATCTCCACAGAAGTAGAGGCCCTTGATCTCGCTCCAGTATTGTTTCTTAAAGCGATCATCATCGCCCCAAAGCGTGCGGAGCATCGATGGCCAAGGTTGCGTAAGGAACAGCTTGCCGCCTTCACCCTTCGGAACCTCCTTGCCGGTTTCGTCGAGTATCTTGGGCACGACACCGAAGAATGGCACTGCACAAGATCCGGGCTTGGCTGGGGTAACGCCGGGAAGAGGCGTGACCATGATCGCACCGGTTTCGGTCTGCCACCACGTGTCCACGATGGGACAACGTTTCTTACCGATCATCTTGTGATACCACATCCATGCTTCGGGATTGATCGGCTCACCGACAGAACCGAGCAGACGCAGGGACTTGAGACTGTATTTCTTAACGTAATCATCGCCCCAGCGCATGAAGGCGCGGATGGCAGTTGGCGCGGTGTAGAAAATGGTAACCCCGTGGCGGTCGATAATATCCCAGAAGCGGTCTGGCTCAGGATGATTAGGAGCACCCTCATACATCAGCACGGTCGCGCCATTGGAGAGTGGGCCGTAAACAACATAACTGTGTCCGGTGATCCAGCCGATGTCGGCGGTGCACCAATAAATATCCGTCTCCTTAAGGTCGAAAACATACTTGCTTGTGATCGTCGTGCCGAGGAGGTAACCCGCACTGGTGTGAAGCACGCCCTTGGGTTTGCCGGTCGAACCACTAGTATAGAGAACGAAAAGCGGATTTTCGCTGGGGAAGGCTTTGGGCTTATGTTCGGCAGAAGCGGCGGCCATGACATCGTGCCACCAGAGGTCGCGCTTCTTCTTCATCGTGACCTTGTTGCTCGTGCGTTGGTGCACAATCACGTGCTCAACACATTTCACGCCCTTCTTGAGAGCCGCATCCACCGTGGCCTTGAGTTCGATCACCTTGCCACGACGCCAGCCACCATCGGATGTGATGATGAGTTTGGCTTGGCAATCATTGACGCGGTCCTTAATCGATTCAGCGCTGTAGCCGCCGAAAATTACCGTATGTATAACACCAATACGTGCGCAGGCCAGCATCGCAATCGCGGCTTCCGGCACCATGGGCATGTAGATCGCAGCACGATCGCCCTTCTTCATGCCGATAGCCTGGAGGCCGTTGGCGAATTTACAGACCTCGCGATGCAGTTGCTTATACGTAAGCGTCTGGATATCGCCGGGTTCACCTTCGAAAATGATGGCCGCTTTATTCTCACGCGGTGTGCCTAAATGACGGTCGAGGCAGTTTTCAGAAACATTCAGAGTGCCTCCGCCAAACCACTTAGCGTGGGGGACCTTCCAATCGAGGACTTTTTTGAAAGGCTTGCGCCATTCTAGTAATTCTTTGGCCTGTCGGCTCCAGAATTTTTCTGGAGAGTTGACAGATTCTTTATAGAGTCTCTTGTAAGTGGCTTCACTCCCAAGGTTTGCTTGGGCTTTGAATTCGGCTGAAGGCTTGAATACCCGACTCTCTCGGGAAACTGAAGTAATCGTTTGATCTGGCACAATATGTGGCGGGTTAAGGGTTAAGAAACGCGAACGCTTTTTTATCCCGCTGCGAGTTTACAGCGTCAAGCGTCGGTCGTGTTTTAGACACTAAAAATTTCTGTATGGCTAAGAAATCTCCATCCGCATCTGCGGATAAACCCGTCGTAACAAACGATGAGACTAAGGGCAACACCGCTGAAGCGGCCCCTACGTCCACCGAACGTGCACCGGCGGAAAACCTAATTCAAGTCGAGGGCATCCTCGATATTGACAAGAAGCGTGGCGGCAATGGCCAGCTTCTCGATATGGCGAAGTGCGGCAAACGCCGCCCGACTGATGTCTTCGTGCCCAAGGAGCTGATTCGGCGATTCAAACTGCAAGCCGGTAGCGCCATCGGCGGCACGGCTTTTCCGGCCGAAGGTCGCTTCCCCAATCCAAAGATGAAGTTTATCGAAACGATTGACGGCGTGCCGATGGAAGAGCGTCGCTCGAAGCTCGATTTTACGTCACTCACCACGATTTCGCCCGAGCAAATGTTGAAGCTCGAATCTAAGGATGGCCGGATGACAACGCGCGCCGTCGATCTATTTTGTCCGGTCGGTAAAGGCACGCGTGGCTTGATCGTCGCACCTCCCCGCACTGGTAAGACCACCCTCCTCCGCGATATGGCGGTCGGTGTATTGGAAAACAATCCTGAGTGCCATGTGATGATTCTGCTCGTGGACGAGCGCCCTGAGGAAGTCACCGACTTCCGCCGCAGCGTTCCTGCGGAGGTCTGGGCCTCTTCTAATGATGAGCAAATCGAGAACCACATCCGCATCGCCGATCTCTGCATCGAGCGTGCCAAGCGTCTCGTCGAATGCGGCCGCGATGTCGTGCTATTCGTCGATTCGATCACCCGTCTCTCTCGCGCTCATAATACGTTGAATAACTCCGGCCGCACTGGCTCTGGTGGTTTGGATGTCCGCGCGCTCGAAAGGCCGCGTCAACTCTTCGCCGCTGCCCGGAAGACCGAAGAAGCCGGCAGTCTCACGATTGTAGCCTCTGTTCTCGTCGAAACCGGTAGCCGGATGGATGACGTGATTTTCCAAGAATTTAAGGGCACTGGTAACATGGAGCTCGTGCTCGATCGGAAAGCTGCCGAGATGCGCCTCTGGCCGGCAATCAATGTCGCTTCTTCCGGCACGCGTCGCGAAGAACTCCTAATCGATGAAAAGACCCTCGAAAGCATCCATTTCTTCCGTCGCGCTCTCGTGCAGCAGAAAATCGAGGAAGCCACCGAAACGATGATCGCACGTCTTTCGAAAACCAAGACCAACGACGAGTTCCTAAAACTTATCTCCCAGTAGCTTTCACTCTTGCCGATTCGGTATCGAGCGAAGCAAACTCACCATTCACACGCGGCAACCGCCGTCTCCCGATAGTCAAAACAAACACGAATGCATAGTTTTTCCGAGCAGTGCCTCGACATGGCCCGATCCATGTTGAGCCACAATATAGATTCCATCCAGCCCAACGGCACTATCTCCCCGGTGGATGGTGAACAATCTCGTCCCGATGAGCCCGGCCACATTGCATTCGCCCTCGGTGAATTTTACCGCGCGACCGGAGAAAGCACACTTGATGGTCACGATCTGATCGATCTTGCAGCACGTTGCATCACCGCGCAGATGTTTACCGAGCCTGAGGCAGAAAATGGCCTCGCATATGCAGCACTGGGATTGCTCGCATTTGGCCCTTCGAAGGAGCGTAACCCTGTTTGGGAACGTCTCGTCGACGAAACTAAGGAGCGCATCGAAAAGCAGCTGCTCCATCGTAGCGACTACGACAACCACTGGCAGGCGTTCAACATCGCCAAGGCCGTAGCGCGTTTCAGCCTCGGACTTTCCAAGAAAGATGAGACCTCGCGCCTCATCGAACGCATGGTCGAACGCATCGACCAAACCAGCTCCACTGGTTTCTTTGACGATTCCACCGAAGGTTTAGGCGGAAACTTCAATCTCTACGGCGTGATGTCGTTTGTCTTTGTGCGCTCTGCCCTGCAGTTGCATGCCAATAGCGGCGTGCGTGATCGCAAGTTGCCGACCCTGCGCACTTACGCTGAGAAATACATCAAGATGATGCCCGATCTCGTCCGCGCGGATGGTTTGGGTTGGGCCTTTGGACGTGCCGCTGGTGCCTATGGTCAGATGCATTGCGTGAGTCTCATTTTGCAGGGACTTCGCGACGGCTGGATCCCTGATGCTCAAAAAGCCAAGTATTTCGACATCCTTCGTCGCCTCTTCCTTTACTTCTACGAGACCTATCTCGATCAGGAGCATGGCTTCCTCGATCTTCGTGATAACGAACGGACTGCCTACGATGCTCACACGACACGCATGGCGAATTTCGATGCCGCGCGCTATCTGTGCCAGTGGTCGCGTCTGGCCAAGACGGTGCACATGCCCGCCAATCAACCGCCGATCGATGTCCCTGCCCGCAGTGGACGTTTCGTGATCTTCGACAAGAGCTCCCGTAAAGAACAAGGTGTTTTCCTTTATCGTGACGCCGAAAGCGGTATTCACACTCAGGTGCCTCTCATCAGTTGCGGCAACACCTTGACCAGCGATGGACTGCCATTTCCGCATTGCCCGGGCGTCTTCGATTGGCCGAACAATGTTTACCTTCCCATCATGCTCCCTGAGCTGACCTTTGGTGACCAGGCTACGATTCCCGCTTTCTACGGGAAGAACTGCGTCACCGGTCTTGGCCTGCGCAACAGTTTCTTCTTCCGCTATGAGCAACCCGAATTGATCAGCACCGATGAAAAGATCCTCAAGGGATTGGGTAGCGTGAAGGTGCAGTGGAATTTCACTGGTAAGAAAATTACCTGTGAATTCGCCTACACCGTGAAGCAGCAAGTTTCGATGGATAAGTTCCGCTTCGCACTCGCGATCGCAGCACCTCATTCACAATACCACGTTGATGGTTCAATCGCGCTTGGCCCTGAAGGACATCGCTGCACCGTTGTGAAGGACGATTTCCAAGCCAACTGGCTGGAAACCGAAGTTGTGAGCAACGATCCGACTTATCGCACGAATTACGGCAAGGTTCACTACATCCAGCACTTGGTGCGCGATCATCCGCTGATCATGCGCCCCGGTCAAATTTACCGACTGACAGTGAGCTACGATCCTGATATCATCAAGATCGACAGCTGATTTCCTGAATCTCAGTCTTCCCTTTCAAGCGCCGACCGGGTTAAACCTGTCGGCGCTTTTACTTTATCACGCGCACTATAAAAAATGCTTTCACGACGCATCATTCCCTGTTTCGACGTTCACAACGGCAAAGTCACCCGTGGTGTGCAGTTTGGTAAAGCCGAGGCCGGCGAACTCAACAACGTCGGCGATCCCGTCGAAATGGCCAAGGCCTACGATGCGCAAGGTGCCGACGAAATCGTCTTCCTCGATATCACCGCCTCCAGTGAAGGTCGCGGTATCATGCACGACGTCGTGCGCGAGACCGCCGAACAGTGCTTTATGCCACTCACCGTGGGCGGCGGACTCCGCTCGGTTGATGATATTCGCACGATGCTCAATGCAGGAGCGGATAAGGTTTCGTTGAATACTGCTGCGATCAAAAACCCAGAGTTCGTGCGTGAAGCCGCCCGCAAGTTTGGCAACCAATGTATCGTCGTCGCCATCGACGCCAAACGTGAGCCGGATGGCAAATCGTGGAGAGTTTACACTCACGGTGGTCGCAATCCCACTGAGCTAGATGCTGTCGAGTGGGCTAAACGGGTAGTGAGTCTCGGAGCTGGCGAAATCCTGCTTACGAGCATGGATCGCGATGGCACGAAGGTCGGCTACGATATCGAACTGACCCGCTCGGTCAGCGATGCGGTCGAAGTGCCAGTGATCGCTTCCGGCGGTGCCGGTTCATTGGAAGACTTAGAAGACGTTCTGAAGCGCGGGAATGCCAGCGCCGTGATCGTGGCGAGCCTCTTTCACTACGGAACGCATACCATCCCCGAAGCCAAAGAGTTTATTGCAAACCGCGACTTGCCGATTAGGATGACAAGCGCCTCGTCGTGAAACGATTCACGTCTCCCACGGTTTGAAGATCACGCAGTTCCGACTCGGTCAGCGTGATTCCAAATACCTCCTCGAGCGTCATACAGATTTCGATCATACTGAGCGAATCCAAACCCAGATCTTCGCGTAGCCTGATTCGCCCTGAGCGCTGCTTCATCGAAGGCAATTGCTCCTCGGATACATAGTGCGAAATGACTTCGCTGACAATCGTCTTCACTTCTTGAGGCTCTTGATTCTCGCGGTAGCGGAAAGCGGCCTCACGAGCCCTGGGTGAACAACGGTTCAGCAACTGGTAAGAATCGTCATTGGGTGCGATATCGGAATAACTCATCATTATCTTATAGTGACCATTTTGTGTGCAATATCCCTTATTCGGTTCTAATACTACAGAGTGTTATCGAGCCCATGACGAGCCGTTAATCACTATGACGCTAACCTTACCCTAAAGGTTACGCTTCAGGTTCTTTTTTCGGTATTTCTTTAACCTCGGGAGTTTCTTTCGGGGGAGCCCCGACGAGCACGCTCAACTGCTCTTGCACGGCGATAAAGAACGCAGGGTCGAAATCACCAACCTCCACTTCGTAACGCTCCTTGCTCTTAGCATGCTCATAAATCGTTTTATCCCGCGTGGCGTTGAGTCCTTTCGGACGGAGCAGTCTTTTACGTTCCAGCATCAACGCGAGAAATTGCACCAGACGGGTATTTTCCTCGCTCGGCTCATTGTTGGGATCAGCCAAAGTAACGAACAAGTTCTCTGCCGTGAGTTTAAGCTCACGCTCAGGATTTTCATTCTTCTCTCGGGCCTTGTAGGGTTTCACCCAACTGCAAACCAAAGTGCCCTCGGCCTGGAATTCACTTAGTTGGATCTCAAGCACATCGTAGCGCATAATTTCCATGGATTCAGTCCGCATTAAATGACTCACCACACGTTCCCCCTCGCTAAAGGGATCACCTGAAACAAAACACGTAGTGGCCAAAGGCTGCAGATTCATTTCCATTGGCTTTCTTGTTTACTTCCACTCCACGCGGAGGCTAGCAAATTCACCACTCATATGACCGGACGCATCATTGCCATAGGCGACATCCACGGCTGCCATCAGGAATTCTCTGAATTGCTGACTCTCCTGCAGCTAAAACCGGCTGATCGTCTCATCCTGCTGGGCGATCTCGTGAATCGCGGTCCCGATTCCATGAAGGTGCTCGACCTGGCCCGAGAGAACAATGCCATCGCGCTGCTAGGGAATCATGAGGATCGACTGCTAAAAGCTTATCGGCGCCGAGATCCGTCAGGTCTCCGGCCCAATGATTTGCTCACTTACCAAAAGATGCGCCCCAAGGACTGGCATTATCTCGAGGAAATGAAACTCACGCACGAAGAGCCTGAATTGAACACCGTCTTCGTGCACGGAGGCTTTTTACCGAAAGGCAGTTGGAAAAAACAGCCCCTCGAAATCATCACGCGCATTCAGTCCATCGACAAAGACGGCGTCCCTCGGAAGCGACGCGAAGCACCTGATGCACTGCCTTGGGCTGATTTCTGGAATGGGCCACCCTTCGTAATCTATGGGCACACCCCCCGGGCTGAGGTTTACAAGCGCGATTGGTCGCTCGGTCTTGATACCGCCTGCGCGATGGGCGGAAAGCTCACGGCCTACATTCTTCCAGAAAAACATATTATGCAGGTCTACGCTCACCAACGCTACTATCGGGAACTCCTATAAATAGCAACTAATTGGTTGCCAACTGGATACGACTCTTTATAACCATTCAATATGAGCACTGATCAATATACGTTTTTTGGGGACCACCGGGCGCTGGAGTCTTTGA
>Ga0105054_10003389_pt1 | contig 24724 bp, 21 predicted proteins | sample BON02_FD_78091 | JGI IMG/M metagenome (GOLD analysis project Ga0105054, IMG submission 78091) | Freshwater microbial communities from Lake Bonney liftoff mats and glacier meltwater in Antarctica - BON-02 (megahit assembly) | ecosystem: Environmental > Aquatic > Freshwater > Ice > Glacier...
CGAAGTGGCAGCTTTTCTGGAAAAACCAATTAGCTGAGTTCTACGGAATTCATTTGCATGAGGGACATTACTTAGATCCAGTGATGAGAAACTTGGAAGAATTCATGGCAAGCACACAAACTTATGTGACTGGTGAAGTAAGTGTTTTGCTTCAGCCTTACCGATTCACATTGCTTGGTATCACTTCCGAACATGACCTGATGTCCAATAAATTTGGTAGCTACGGCGAAATGAACAAAGGCTACACCGCTGATGATGTGAAGGGATTTACCCGTATTTTGGGTAATCAAACTTCAATTTTCCATAAGGTAAACTCTTGAAATGACTAAAATCAAAACAGCGATTATAGGCGCTGCGGGATATACTGGAGGCGAATTACTTCGTTTGTTAGTGCTTCATCCTGCATGCGAACTGATCTACGTACATAGCAATAGCCAGAAAGGCAAAAAAGTAAGTGAAGTTCATCCTGATTTAATCGGCGACTGTGAATTGATTTTCACAGACGAAGTGCAAACAGAAGGAATTCAAGCGGTATTCTTGGGATTACCACATGGCCAAACCAACCGTTTTTTGGAGCAGCATAGCTTTTCTCCAGAGACAGTTATTATCGATTTGTCCACTGATTTCCGTGATGAGTCCAATGGCTTCATCTATGGACTACCAGAAGTAAATGCAGAGAAAATTAAAACTGCTAAAAAGATCGCAAATCCAGGGTGCTTCGCTTCAGGAATACAGTTGGCTTTGCTTCCAGCTATTGCAAAAGGCTGGGTGAAAGACACCATCCAAATCTCTGGAGTCACTGGTAGTACTGGTGCTGGAAAGAAACTTGGTGAAACATCCCACTTTAGCTATAGATCTTCAAATACCTCTGTATATAAGCTGTTTACACATCAGCACCTAAAAGAGATTAACCAGACTTTTAAACAAGTTAATTCTAGCTTCTCATCTGAAATACTCTTCGTTCCTTACCGAGGCAATTTCCCCCGAGGCATTTGGATTACAGCCTATTTTCCATTCCAAGGAACACAAGAAGAAGCTGTCGCAGCATACAGGGAATTTTATAAAGACGCGGCTTTTACGCATGTTTCGGATATTGATATCGACATGAAGCAAGCGGTAAATACGAATAAGTGCATCGTTCATGTTCAAAAAGAAGCAGGTCAATTAGTGATTTATTCTGCGATTGACAACCTGCTGAAAGGTGCTTCGGGACAGGCAGTTCAGAATTACAATTTGGCATTTGGTCTTGAGGAGAGGATGGGCTTGAATCTGAAAAGTTTAGGCTTCTAATTAGATATTAGACGTTAGACGCAAGATTGTTTGGACGCCACTCGATAATAGGTTTTCAAACTCTCCCTTTAATTATCCTCAAACTTAGAAATAGAATTCCAAGGTGCAGATATACCTCGTACCCCGTTAGCAATTGGGGCCTATTTCGTCAACCGTAATTCAAAATGAAATTATTTGATGTATATCCTTTGATCCCTGTGACCATCGCAAAGGCTGATGGATCAAAACTTTGGGACGATCAAGGACAAGAATATATTGACTTGTATGGTGGCCACGCTGTTATTTCCATTGGCCACACACATCCGCACTACCTGAAGCGAATTAAGGATCAATTGGATCAAATCGCTTTTTACTCCAACTCAATTCAGATTCCCATCCAGCAGGAATATGCGGAAAAATTAGGCAAGCTTTCCGGCTATCCTGAATACGAACTTTTTCTTTGTAATTCAGGTGCTGAAGCAAACGAGAATGCAATCAAGCTAGCCTCCTTCTCAACGGGCAAATCTGGTTTCATTGCTTTTTCTGGTAGTTTTCACGGTAGAACTTCAGGCGCAGTGGCATTGACAGATAATCCAAAAATAGTTGCTCCCTGCAACGCACGTGAGGATTTTCACATACTTCATTGGGAAGACTTGCATGCCGTCCAAAAGGCTTTAAAATCGAATACGATCGCTGGTATCATCATCGAAGGAATTCAAGGAGTCAATGGTATTCAAGTTCCAAGTTCTGAGTTTCTACTTGGATTAGCTTCGCTGGCACACCAATATGGAGCAAAATTGATTTTGGATGAAGTTCAGTCTGGATTTGGACGTACCGGAAAATTCTTTGCACATCAGCATGTAGCTGGTTTGAAACCTGATATTATAAGCATGGCAAAAGGCATGGGCAACGGATTTCCGATCGGTGGGATCTTGATTTCTCCTGAGTTCAAAGCTACTTTTGGTTTATTGGGAACGACTTTCGGAGGCAACCATCTTGCATGCGCAGCTGGTCTGGCAGTGCTGGAAGTTATTGAAAAAGAAAACCTTATGGAGAATGTCACAACGCTTGGTGAGAAACTGGTTGAAGCGTTGAAGCAAATTCCAGGAATCACCGCTATCCGTGGCAATGGACTGATTATAGGTATTGATCTGAATCGTGAAGCTGGTCCTGTCCGCTCAGAATTGGTAAAGAAATACCACATGTTCACAGGAAGCGCAGCAGGAAAGAATACGATAAGACTCCTACCTCCTTTAAATATCGAGTGGAATCAATTAAATTCGTTTATATCCGCATTAAAAGAAATCTTAAGTCAATCCCCTTCCAGTTAACCAATGGCCAATATTATCCAGCCACTTCAGCATTTCACAAAATTTGAATCCCTCGAATTAGGCAATGATCTGATCGAACAAGCTCGTCTTTACAAGGCAAATCCAGCACTGGATAGTGCTAAGGGTGTCGGAAAGCGCATCGGTTGTATTTTCTTAAATCCATCACTAAGGACTAGAGTATCTACTCAGCTAGCTGCTTTGAATCTTGGCATGGAGCCAATTGTACTGAATATGGATAAGGAAGGCTGGGCATTGGAAATGCAAGATGGCGCAATCATGAATCGAGGAACTGTGGAGCACATCAAAGATGCGGCAGCGGTTATGGGTTCTTATTTTGACATCTTGGCGATTCGTGCCTTTCCATCTTTGACTAATAAGGAAGAAGACACTGACGATTTTGTGTTTTCTCAGTTTATAAAATATGCTGGTGTTCCGGTGATAAGTTTGGAGTCTGCGACTCGTCACCCGTTGCAAAGTCTAGCGGATCAAATTACAATTCGTGAAAATTGGACTGGAAAGAAAAAGCCTAAAGTTGTGTTGACTTGGGGGCCACACATCAAAGCCATTCCTCATGCCGTTGCTAATTCCTTTGCAGAATGGACACTAGGAATGAGCCATAATCTTACCATCACTCACCCTCAAGGCTACGAATTGGATGAAGAATTCACAAAAGGTGCTACCATAGAATATAATCAAAGTAAAGCACTGGAAGATGCTGATTTTGTGTATGTTAAAAACTGGTCATCGTTTAACGATTATGGAAAAATAATCTCAACAGATCCCTCATGGATGCTGACCGAAAATCACTTAGATCATGCTGCAAACGCTAAAGTAATGCACTGCTTACCTGTGCGGAGAAATTTAGAATTATCAGACGAAATATTGGACGGAAAGCGCTCGTTAGTCCAGGCGCAAGCAAAAAATAGAATCTTCGCTGCCCAAGCAGTTATTAGTCACCTACTCGGACAGTTCAAAAAGTAAACTTGATTTATGAAAATCAGCATTATCAAAATCGGAGGCAATGTCATCGATTTTCCTGAAAAATTAAATGAATTTTTAGCTCTTTTTGCCAATTTCCCAGGACACAAAATATTAGTTCATGGAGGTGGAGTCATGGCTTCCAGATTTGGTGAATCCCTTGGAGTTATGCCTGAAATGGTGGACGGTAGAAGGATCACAGATCAGGAGACACTCGATGTGGTGACTATGGTGTATGCTGGTCTGATCAATAAAAACATCGTAGCCAAACTCCAAGCGCTGAAAGTAAATGCAATAGGAATGACTGGGGCCGATGGTAATATTATTCGATCTATTAAGCGTCCAGTGAAAGATATTGACTACGGTTTTGTAGGTGATATTCAAGAAGTTAATACTAAGTTGATTGATCATTTACTTTCAGGCGATTTGCTTCCTGTGGTGAATGCGATCACACACGATGCGAAGGGACAATTGCTAAACACCAACGCCGACAGTATTGCGTCTGCCCTAGCCACCAGCCTTGCTAAGGAACACCAGGTCAACCTTTATTTCTGCTTCAATAAAAGCGGGGTTTTGATCGATGAAAAGAATGAAAACTCCATTATACCGCTGATCAACGAAGATATTTATGCCGAGCTTCGCAAAGAGAATGTGATTCATTCTGGTATGATTCCAAAATTAGACAATGCCTTCGAAGCTTTGGAAAAAGGTGTAAACCACGTTTGGATCGGAAAAGCAGAAAACCTTTATTTGGCAGCAAAGGGTAAACTCTCAGGAACAACAATCGAGAGAAGTCGATATGAGCTCTATTAACAAATAATTTGACGATAACAATGGATTTATATGATGATGCAGTTCAACTTCTTACTCAGTTAATAGAAATTCCTTCCTATTCGAGGGAAGAAAGTTCTACCGCTGAGGTCATAGAAGAATTTTTCACTGCACGAGATATAGAATTCCATAAATCTGGAAACAACATCTGGGCCTTTGCAGCTGCCTTCGACAAAAATAAGCCCACCATCTGGCTGAATTCTCATCATGATACAGTAAAACCAAATGCTGGGTATACCAAAGATCCTTTTCAAGCTATTACTGAAGATGGAAAGCTTTTTGGACTTGGAAGCAATGACGCTGGAGGACCTTTAGTAAGTCTGATGGCAGCTTTTACTCATTTTCACGAACAGGAACTTCCATTCAATCTGATCATGATTGCTTCAGCTGAAGAGGAGATTTCTGGTAAAAATGGCATCGCCTCTGTTATTGATCAGCTTCCTCCTTGTGAACTCGCAATTGTAGGTGAACCTACCTTGATGGATATGGCTGTGGCGGAAAAAGGCTTGATGGTAATTGATGCGAAAGTCTATGGAAAAGCCGGACATGCTGCCCGTGAAGAAGGCATAAATGCAATCTATCTGGCTTTGGATGAGTTGCAAAAAATCAAAGATTTCAAATTCCAGAAAGTCTCTGAATTCCTTGGGAAGACTAAAATATCAACAACAGTCATTCATTCAGGACAGCAGCATAATGTGGTTCCTGATCTTTGCGAATTTGTATTGGATGTACGAGTTACAGATGCCTATTCGTTGGAAGAAGCTTTAGAAGAATTGAAAAGTGCGCTTAGTGCTGAATTAATGCCCCGTTCGCTCAGACTTCAATCTTCACATGTACCTGAAGGCCATTTGATCCTGAAAATTGGTGAGCAACTTGGACTCAAAACCTATGGAAGTCCTACCCTATCGGATCAGGCTTTGATTCCCTACCCATCTGTCAAAATAGGCCCTGGTGATTCCGCGAGGTCACATTCTGCAGATGAATACATTTACTTGAACGAAATTCAGAAAGGTATTAAAGGGTATATTAAAATCCTTGAAACCTACGCTGAGATGATTACTCAAAACAATTTGAAATGAAACTTTGGCAAAAAGAAACAGGAAGTAAAAAGGAAGTTGAATCGTTTACTATAGGTCGTGATCCTGAGTTTGACATACTTTTGGCTCCATTCGATGTATTGGGCTCCATGGCACATGCAAAGATGCTTTCCACTATTGGTCTTTTGACGGCTGAAGAGAATGACATCCTTCAGCTAGGACTTAAGCACATTTACAAAGAAATACAGGAAGGTGAGTTTGAAATCGCTCCAGGTGTGGAAGATGTCCATTCTCAAGTGGAATTTTTACTCACTGAGCGCTACGGAGATGTAGGGAAAAAGCTTCACAGCGGTAGAAGTCGTAACGATCAAGTTCTGGTCGATTTGAAGCTTTACTATAGAAATGCGATCAAAGAAATCGTAGATGACTGTACTGAGCTTTTTGATATGCTTATCACACTTTCAGAAAATCATAAAAATGACTTGATGCCTGGCTATACGCATACACAACTGGCGATGCCCTCTTCTTTCGGCCTATGGTTCAGCTCTTTCGCTGAAGGATTATCTGAAGATATGGGGCTATTGAAAGCTGCGTTTGATTTAGCAAATAAAAATCCGCTAGGCTCTGCAGCAGGCTATGGTTCGAGTTTCCCTTTGAATCGGACGATGACCACGGAGCTATTGGCTTTTGGGGACTTACATCATAATGTGATCAATGCACAAAACAGCCGTGGAAAGACAGAAAGAACACTTGGTTTTGCCATGGCTGGTATGGCTGGAACACTGAATAGAATGGCTTCGGATGTGTGTATATTCATGAATCAACATTTTGCTTTCATCAGTTTCCCAGATGATTTGACTACAGGAAGCAGCATTATGCCACATAAGAAGAATCCTGATGTATTTGAGTTAATCAGGGCCAAGACCAATCAAATCCAAGCAATTCCCAACTCAGTAGCACTGCTATTAACCAATACCACAACAGGTTATCATAGGGATTTGCAGCTACTTAAAGAAGAAATTTTCCCTGGGATTGAAACCCTGAAAAGCTGTCTTCGTATGACCACCTTCATGTTAAATTCCATTAAAGTCAAAGAAAATATCCTTTCAGATTCATTTTATAAGCATCTTTTTTCTGTGGAAGTGGTCAATGATTTAGTTTTGAGTGGAGTCCCTTTCAGGGATGCTTACAAACGAGTAGGATTGGATATCGAATCAGGAAATTTTTATCCAGATCAAAATAAGTTGAATCACACACACGAAGGAAGTATTGGTCATTTGAATCTTAAGGAAATACAGGGTAAAATGGAAAAATCAATCAAAAAATTTGATTTTGAAACCATAGACCATACCATAGAATCTCTCTTAAAAAAATAATTTTGACAGTTTTTAGTTAATTAATTGAAATAATTCCATACAATTATTTTCCTTTACATAAATTAAAGAAGATAATTTGCCTCTTCAATACAAACCAAGTATCAGAATGAACACGCTTCTAGGAAGTAATTTAAAGTATGATTTGAAGGCCAGTTTAGTGGTTTTTTTGGTTGCACTGCCTTTATGTTTAGGTATAGCAATCGCTAGTGGAGCACCTCCGATGTCTGGTCTTATTGCAGGAATTATTGGTGGAATAGTTGTCGGATCATTGTCAAAATCACATGTCAGTGTGAGTGGGCCTGCTGCTGGGCTGACAGTGATTGTCCTTGATTCTATCAGTAGCATGGGGACTTTCCCTCTTTTTCTTGCTACCCTAGTGATTGCAGGATTAATACAGTTAGGTTTAGGTATTGCAAAAGCTGGTATCATTGGCTATTATTTTCCTCACGCTGTTATCAAAGGGATGCTTACTGCAATCGGATTGATATTGATACTGAAGCAGATTCCTCATGCGTTGGGTTACGATGTGGATCTGATGGGTGATCAAGCATTTTTACAGACTGACAATCACAATACCTTCTCTGAAATTTGGTACGCTATTAAATATCATAGTATAGGAGCTATCCCAATTGTACTAGTCGCAATTGGGATTTTGATTCTTTTTGAACAGCCAAAAATCCAAAAGCATAAAATTTTGGGAGCCGTCCCAGGTGCCTTATGGGCTGTAATCTCTGGGATTGTGATCAATTCCTTGTATGGTATATGGAAGCCTGAATGGCAGCTTAACGGCGATCACCTAGTGAGTATTCCAGTTCTGGATAATCTAGGCCAAATAGGTGAATTACTGACCTTCCCAGATTTCTCCATGATTGGTGAGAGTGCCTTTTGGGTTGTAGCAGCCACCATAGCTATCATCGGTAGTCTAGAAACATTGCTAAGCATTGATGCGGCAGATAAACTTGATCCACAAAAGAGAACAAGTCCTCCAAGTAAAGAACTAGTAGCTCAAGGAATTGGCAATACACTTTCCGGATTGATCGGTGGACTTCCTGTGACTGCGGTAATTGTAAGAAGTTCTGCAAATGTAGCGTCTGGATCTAAAACTAAGATGTCTGCAATTTTTCACGGCATCCTATTGATGATACTGGTATTGGCTATACCGAACTTCTTAAATAGGATCCCACTCAGTTGTTTAGCTGCAGTCTTATTCATAGTAGGTTACAAATTGGCTAAGCCATCGATATTTATAACTATTTACAAAAAAGGTTGGGATCAATTTATCCCTTTTATTGTCACTGTAGCTGCTATACTGTTAACTGACCTTTTGGTAGGAATAGGTATTGGATTGGTTTTCGGATTATTCTTTGTGGTAAAAACAAATTTTGTTCGCTCTGTGACTTTAACAGAAATGAATGGAAACTATTTGGTGAAGCTTCAAAAAGACGTATCGTTTCTAAACAAAGCACTATTAATGAAGAACTTAGCTCAGATACCTTCAGAAAGTAAGGTGATCATCAATGCTCAAAAAGCACAATTTATAGATCACGACATTCAGGAAGTCTTAAATGACTTTATAGCTACTTGCCCAGACAGAAATATAAGTATCACGGTTGAAGGATTTAAGTATAAAATTGAAGAAAAAATATGAGCCCCTACGAAAAATTACTAATACAAAACAAAGCGTGGTCTGCCGATCAAAAGCAGACTGATGAACACTTTTTTGAAAGATTAGCACAACAGCAGAATCCAAAATTTCTTTGGATAGGATGCTCAGACAGCAGAGTTCCAGCGAATCAGATTACGGGAACTGACCCAGGAGAAATATTTGTGCATCGTAACATCGCAAATATGGTGGTGCATACTGACCTCAACTTGCTGAGCGTCTTGGAATATGCTGTAGCAGTACTGAAGGTAGAACATATCATCGTCTGTGGTCATTATGGCTGTGGAGGTATAGAAGCTGCTATTGGGAATAAAAGCTTTGGGCTCATAAACAAATGGCTTCTCAATATCAAAGAGGTGTATAAACGATACCAAAAAGAGATTGATGCCATAGAAAATCATGAAGACAAAGTCAATGCACTAGTTGAATTCAATGTGATAGAGCAATGCCAAGATCTAATCAAAACATCAATAATCCAGAAAGCGTGGAGAGATAGAGCTGCGCCAAAAGTCCATGGTTGGGCTTATGGAATAAAAGATGGCTTGGTTAAGGAACTCGTAAACATTGAGCCTGATTTTGAAAATATCAATCCAATTTTCAGATTCGATCTGGACCAATTGGATAATTAATTATAGTTTTTTTGACCAGCGAGCTGAAAATCATTTTGATTTTTCACTCGCGGTTTCTTTATTTGCATCATCCTTTCACTTTTAGTGCTCGGATTTATATAGAAGAGGCGAGAGACAGGCTCATCGACCCTCTGGCAACCTGGAAAGTCCAAGGTGCCAATTCCTGCCAAATGAGATAATCTTATTTGGAAATATAAGTTCATAAGTATATGCCCTTAGGATATTCCCTTTTTTCCCAATCTCATCAGAATTCACTTAGGGTAAAGCGTTTTGCTTACCTGTGGCAGGATATGCCTATTTTTTTAATTAACTCTAAATTTTCATGAGTTGATGTTTATTTTCTCAAGTTTTTCAAACCAAAAATCATAATAACCATGTCTAAAAATCTTCACTTCGACACTCTTCAAGTTCATGCTGGTCAAGAACCTGATCCGACCACAAACTCACGTGCAGTCCCTATTTATCAGACCACATCTTATGTATTCAATTCCGCAGAACATGGTGCAAATCTTTTTGGCCTAAAGGAATTCGGAAATATATACACACGCATCATGAACCCTACTACGGATGTCTTTGAGAAAAGACTTGCGGCGCTGGAAGGTGGTGTAGCTGCAGTAGCTACTAGCTCAGGCATGGCAGCGCAATTTTTGGCTATCACGAATATCATGGAAGCCGGAGATAATTTCATTTCGAGTCCTTTTCTCTATGGAGGTACTTTCAACCAGTTTAAAGTTTCATTCAAAAAAATCGGAATCGAAGCAAGATTTGCCAAAGGTAAAACTCCTGCAGATTTCGAAGCGCTAATAGATGAGAAAACCAAAGCGATCTATCTGGAGACTATCGGGAATCCTGAATTCAATGTCCCTGATTTTGAAGCAATTGCAGCAGTAGCTAAAAAGCATCAGATACCATTGGTGGTTGATAATACATTCGGCGCAGGTGGATATTTATGCCAGCCTATCGCTCATGGTGCAAACGTAGTCACTTCATCCGCCACCAAATGGATCGGTGGACATGGTACTTCCATCGGAGGAATTATAGTAGATGGAGGCAACTTCAACTGGGGCAATGGAAAGTTTAAGCAATTCTCTGAGCCTTCTGAAGGTTATCACGGCTTGAATTTCTGGGAGGTTTTTGGAGAAAACAATCCATTGGGACTTCCCAATGTGGCTTTTGCTATCCGTGCACGAGTAGAAGGTCTTCGTGACTTCGGTCCTGCTATCAGCCCGTTCAATTCTTTCCTTTTGCTTCAGGGAATAGAAACGCTTTCTCTTCGAGTACAGAAAACTGTTGAAAACACGTTGGCTTTGGCACAATGGCTGGAAGCGCATCCTCAGGTGCAGAAAGTAAATTACCCAGGATTAGAATCATCTCCATACCATGATTTGGCTAAAAAATATTTGAAAAATGGCTTTGGTGGAGTATTGAGCTTCGAGCTAAAAGGCGACAAAGAGCAAGCTTCCACATTGATCAATAACTTAGAGCTAATTTCTCATCTAGCCAACGTGGGGGATGCTAAAACATTAATCATCCAACCTGCTGCCACTACCCATCAACAGTTATCCGATGCGGATCAGCTTGCGGCTGGAGTTAGTCCTACTTCACTAAGAATCTCATGTGGAATCGAACACATCGAAGATATCAAGTCGGATCTGCAACAAGCTTTCGATAAAATCTAATTCAACAAATGAATCTTAAAAGTCAGTACGCTTCGATTACCATGACTCAGGAAATATTTCATTCTAGTTCGCCTTTACATCTGGAATCAGGAGAAGTTCTCCCTGAATTTGATCTTGGCTATACCACGTATGGTCAACTCAATTCAGACAAATCAAATGTAATCTGGGTAATTCATGCACTTACTGGAGATTCAAATGCACAGGAATGGTGGAATGGTTTGATAGGTGAGGATAAATTCTTTGACCCCTCAAATCATTTTATTATCTGTGCAAATCTATTGGGATCGTGCTATGGCTCCACACAGCCATTTAGCGAAAACACCAAAACCAGTAAGCCATTCTATTACGATTTCCCTCAAATGACAACACGAGACCTCGCTGAGGGATTAGAACGCTTGAGGATTCATTTGAAAATTGATTCAATTCATAGCCTTATCGGCGGATCATTGGGTGGTCAAGTTGGGTTGGAATGGGCTTATGTTTTGGAAAATAAGCTTAAGAATGCTATTATTTTAGCATCTACCTCCAAAACAAGACCTTGGGTGATCGGCTTCAACGAAGTTCAGCGAATGGCTATTGAGTCAGACTGCACTTGGGGTGAATGCCAGGAGATGGCAGGTCATAAAGGTCTAGAAACTGCCCGGGCTATTGCGATGCTTACCTACAGGCATCCCGTTGATTTGGCAACGAAGCAAGCCGATGAAGGGAATAAACTAGATGATTATCGTGCAGCATCATATCTCCGGTATCAGGGACAAAAGCTCGCAAAACGATTCAATGCGCTGTCTTATTGGACGCTCAGCAAAACGATGGATTCCCATGATTTGGGAAGAAATCGCGGCGGATTGGATGAAGCTTTGGGGAAAATTCAAGCAAACGTATTGGCGATTGGTGTTGATTCGGATTTACTTTTCCTTCCAGAGGAATCACAGTATATCAGTCAAAAAGTAACAAAAGGAACCTATAAGGAAATCACGTCAACAGCTGGACATGATGCATTTCTAATCGAATTTGAGCAATTATCCTATATCCTGAAGTCATTTTACTTACAGAATAAGCAGTAATCATCTAAAAAATTAATATAATTATACGGAATCGTGCCACTAGCCATGTTCTCTTTGGTTTAAAGGCTGGAAGACCGAAGTGGCCTAAATCCCAGAGTAGAGCTTTGTGCTAAAATGCTTTTAGCTCGTTACTGGCAAAATACCGGATAATCAAAAAAAAATAAGGCAGTGATTACTGCCTTATTTTTTTACCCGATTCCATTCTACTGTTCTGCTCACCCAGGTGTCTCCCATATACCCTTTGATCTCCAAGATATCTTTCTTTTTTAGCTGCAAATCACAGATATAAGTTATTCCAGAATTAGGATCATATAATTTACCATCAGACCAAATTCCATCTTTAAGTTTTAGCCCTTCTAAAATTGTGAGACCCATCAGAGGACGATTTCTTAAACTTATATCAGAGTTGACTGAATCTGTAAAATTTTTAAGATCTCCATCTTCACGCTTAATCCAGATGAGCTTACCAATCATTTCATCATTATTTTCCATGATCTCAATCTGCGCGGTTTTTTCAGTATTGAACCAGACGCCAACTATCTTTGAGTTTGCCTGTGCGGATACATTTTCGCCTCCCAAGAGAAAGAAGAAAATGCTTAAGAAAGTGTATTGACAAGTTTTCATGAAAAATTATTTTTGTAAGATGTAGGATCAGTCTATTCTTTAATATGTGCACATTTGGCCTAAAATCATACCAACCTATGAAAGAACCCGAGGATTTGTCTTGTTAGCACTTCGATTCATTTACATTGTTGGTTTACCTCTATCTAAAAAATCGCTCGAAACATCAAGGTGTTTGATTACTATAAATGGCTGCTGTTTAGTCTAAAAACAGCTAATCAATCAGAATATCGAATTAACGTCAGAAAATGTGCTCAAAATCCTTTATCCGGAATAGATTGGCAATATCCTTGGGGAAGGTTACTTTTGAGCAGAAATCATAACCTATGGCCAATTTTCCACGAAAGAAAAAGACATTAGGGCACTTCAAATTCGGAAGTGTTCTCTTCAGTACCACGTTATCACTTTTTATTGTAGGCCTTTTCGGAGTAATCTTAATTCAAGCAAAAACGCTGACAAGCATGATTCGTGAGAACATCGAAGTGCAGGTGTTTTTAGAAAAAAACATAGAGCAAAAAGCCCTTGATGCTATACATACTAATCTAGCTGCGCGATCTTTTATTCTTCAAAAAGGCGATACGCTGAATCTTAAATTTGTATCAGATGAGGAAGCAGCGGCAACATTTATAGAAAGTACTGGGGAAGATTTTACTCAATTTCTAGAAGATAATCCACTACGAGACAGTTTTGTACTGACAATCGCAGAGGAATTTCAAACCTCAGAGCAGTTAGAAGCAATTGTAGCTGAAATTCAGTCTATTCCAGGAGTATTTGAAGTGTCCTACATGACAGATTTGGTGGATTCGATCAATAAAAACCTTTTAAAAGTAAGTTTGGTATTAGGCGGATTCATCTTGATTTTGATCATTACCGTGATCATGTTGATCAATAATACCATTCGACTTGCCCTTTTCTCCCAGCGTTTTCTAATTCGCTCTATGCAGTTAGTCGGAGCTACCAGAGGCTTTATCAGAAAGCCTTTTCTATCAAGAGCATTCTTGTTCGGCATGATGGCAGGAGCTTTTGCTTCGGTGATTCTTTTCGGGTTAGTGAAATACACTCAAGCAAATATCGAAGGATTCGCTATGCTTCAAAATCAACAATTACTCTTTGTTCTTTTTGGTATTTTAATCACCGTGGGCGGAATTCTTTCTGTCCTGAGTACCTTGCGCGCTGTGAATAAGTATTTAAATATGTCTTTGGACGAACTCTATTAATATAATGAGCAAATCTTCTTTCCCTTTTTCCCGCAAAAATTACAAGCTGATGTTTATTGGTATCGGTCTGATAATCCTTGGATTTATCATTATAGGACTTGATAGTGAACCTCACGGTAACGGCGTTTTAGGCCTGACTATCGGTCCAATTGTAACTTTGGCAGGTTTTATATTCGAGTTCTACGCTATTTTCGCCAAAACTGAAAGTAATTAAGCGTGGAAATTATTGATGCGATTATCCTTGGTATCATTCAGGGATTAACAGAATTTTTGCCTGTATCCTCTAGTGGTCACCTTGAATTGGGTAAAGCGATTTTAGGAGAAAGCAAAATGCCTGCAGAAGGTCTAATGTTTACTGTAGTAGTTCATTTTGCCACCGCCTTAAGTACTATTGTTGTTTTTCGTAAGGATATCGCAGAAATTCTTAGAGGATTATTCAAATTTGAATGGAATAATGAGACACAATTTGCATCTAAAATTGTGCTGTCCATGATCCCCGCGGCAATTGTGGGAATAGTATTCGAGGAGGAATTAGAGACATTATTTGGAGGACAGATTGTGTTCGTGGGCTGCATGCTCATCTTAACAGCTTTACTTCTTTATTTGGCAGACAGAGCCAAATTCACAAACCAACCTGTAACTTTCGGACAAGCACTTATCATCGGAATAGCACAAGCAATTGCGATTCTCCCAGGAATCTCCCGCTCTGGAGCAACTATTTCCACGTCTGTTCTTTTGGGTATCGACAAAGCGAAAGCAGCAAGGTTCTCTTTTTTGATGGTCGTTCCCTTGATTTTAGGCAAAATTGCTAAGGATATTTTAGGCGGAGATCTTTCATTGGAGACAGAGGGATTTGGCTACTTAAGTGCAGGATTCCTTGCTGCATTTTTAGCTGGCATAGTGGCATGCACTTGGATGATAAAACTCGTAAAAAACAGTAAACTCAGTTATTTTTCTATTTACTGCCTTGTTGTGGGAGTAATTGCAATTGTGGCTGGATTATATTTATAAAATGGAAGAACCCTACGGAGAACTATTTTTGATCAATAAACCACTCGAATGGACATCTTTTGATGTAGTGAAAAAAGTTCGAAATGCCTTACGGATCAAGAAAGTTGGTCATGCGGGCACACTTGATCCCCTTGCCACTGGCCTTCTCATCGTTTGTGCAGGAAAGATGACCAAGCAAATTGACTCTTTCATGGGGCAAGAAAAGGAGTACACTGGCACTTTTGTAATTGGGGCGACCACGGATTCCTTTGACCTTGAACAACCTATTATTCCTGTAGCAGATCCATCTCATATAACTTTGGATCAAGTAAAAGAGGCCGTCGCTGAACTTACTGGAGATATTTTGCAAATCCCTCCTATGCACTCCGCCATCAAAGTAGATGGTAAGCGTGTGTATGAATCAGCCAGAAAAGGCAAAGTAGTTAAAATGGATCCTCGTCCTGTAACAGTAAGTGAATTTGAAATCACCAACTTTGCAGACGCGGTTTTAGAATTTAGAATTGTTTGCTCCAAAGGCACCTATATCCGTAGCTTGGCTAGAGATCTCGGAGAGAAACTAACGGTAGGAGCGTACATGAGTTCGCTTTGTAGAACAAGAATTGGTAATTTCAAAAACTCAGAAGCTCATGAGCTTTTAGATTTAGTCGAAGAAATCAAAGCAAGAACAAATGAAAATCTATGAAGGCCTAAGTGATTTCCCTAAGCTCTCCAACGCAGTAGTTACCAGCGGAACATTTGACGGAGTGCATCTCGGACATCAGAAAATTCTTCATCGAATCCGTGAAATAGCTCGCTCCATTAATGGAGAAACGGTTTTAATTACTTTTTGGCCTCACCCAAGACTAGTCCTTTATCCTGAAGAACATAATCTTAGGCTTTTGAGTACGTTTGAGGAAAAAGCTAAACTCCTTCGGCAATTAGGCATAGATCACTTGATCACGATCCCTTTCACCAAAGAGTTTTCTCAACTTACTTCCAAAGAATTTATAGAATCCGTTTTGGTTAATACGATACAAACCAAAAAGCTGGTGATCGGATACGATCATCGCTTTGGAAAAAATCGTGAAGGGAGTTTTGAATACTTGCAGGCACATCATGAAGAATATGGATTCGGTCTAGAAGAAATATCCAGAAAAGATGTGGAAGATATCGGTGTTTCCAGTACGAAAATCCGTCATGCATTAGAGACCAGTGATATTGAAACCGCCATTAATTACCTTGGTCGATCGTATGAATTGAATGGAATTGTAATTAAAGGTCAGCAAATTGGACGTTCTATTGGTTTTCCTACTGCCAACATCCATATACCGAATGATTACAAACTTATCCCCAAAGATGGCGTTTACGCAGTAGAAGCTTCTGTAAATGGTGCGTTATATAAAGCCATGCTGAATATTGGAAATAGACCGACAGTCAATGGGACTCAAAAGACCGTAGAAGCTAATTTATTTGATTTTCAAGGGGATTTGTATGACAAACAAATCACGATTTACATCAAAGCATTTCTACGGGAAGAAAGAAAATTTGACGGGTTGGAAGCATTGAAAAAACAACTTTTTTTAGATCAGAAGAGTGCCAAGAACGTGTTATAAACCCAAAATATATGATCAACAAAACTGTAAAAAATGCACATGAAGCAGTAGCAGACATTCCCAGCAATTGCATGCTGATGATGGGAGGTTTTGGATTGACAGGAATTCCCGAAAACTGCATTTCCGCACTTTTAGAAAAAGATATTACCGATTTGACTATCGTGTCGAACAATGCGGGAGTAGATGATTTTGGCATTGGTCTTTTGCTGAAAAAACGAATGGTCAAAAAGATGATTTCAAGCTACGTAGGTGAAAATGCCGAGTTTGAACGACAATTGCTAAGCGGAGAACTTGAGGTAGATCTGATCCCACAAGGAACGCTTGCTGAGCGTGTACGTGCAGGTGGTGCAGGCATTCCTGCATTCTTCACTCCTGCCGGCGTCGGTACAGAAGTAGCTGAGGGCAAAGAATGCCGTGAATTTGATGGTAAAATGTATTTACTGGAGAGTTGGCTAAAAGCTGACTTTTCAATCGTCAAAGCTTGGAAAGGTGATACTGCCGGCAATTTGATTTACAAAGGAACAGCGAGAAACTTAAACCCCATCATGGCAACGGCCGGAAAGATTTGTATCGCTGAAGTGGAAGAATTGGTGGAAGCCGGTGAACTCGATCCTAATCAAATACATACCCCAGGAATCTATGTGCAGCGTATTTTTCAAGGAGAAAACTATGAGAAGAGAATTGAGCAGAGAACAGTCTCCAAATAGGCTGTGGATTTCAACGCTCATTACACGCTTTATTCTTTGACTTCTAAAACAACCCAAAATGCTTACAAAAGATCAAATAGCTCAGCGAATCGCAAAAGAGGTGAAGAATGGGCAATACATAAATTTAGGAATAGGGATTCCTACCTTAGTAGCGAACTACATTCCGGATAAGTTAGAAGTCGTACTTCAATCGGAAAATGGACTACTCGGAATCGGTCCCTTTCCTACTGAAGATCAAATCGATCCAGATCTTATCAATGCAGGAAAGCAAACTGTCACTATGGCTAAAGGTTCTTCACTTTTCAACTCCGCTGAATCTTTCAGTATGATCCGAGGTGGTCATGTACATTTGACGATCCTCGGAGCAATGGAAGTTTCCGAAAATGGTGATATCTCAAACTGGAAGATCCCTGGTAAAATGGTCAAAGGAATGGGCGGAGCAATGGATCTCGTCGCTTCTGCAGACAATATTATTGTGGCGATGCAGCATTGCTCTCGATCAGGAGAGTCCAAACTTCTGCCAGACTGTTCACTTCCAATTACGGGAATCAGATGTGTAAAGAAAATAGTCACCGATCTTGCCGTTTTAGAAATCTCCCCCGATGGTGGGTTTATACTTAAAGAAAGAGCTCCAGGAGTTTCAGTAGAAGAAATTAAATCCAAGACTGCTGGCAAATTGATTATTGAAGGTGAAATTCCTGAAATGATTTTCGAATAAAACCAGTAAAAACGAACTCAGGCAACGCTCATGAAGTTAACCTGATTAATTTTGCAGGATCATTACAATTTCAGGGATTCCAACGGGATCAAATTATAACACATGAAAAATTCAGAGATAAAATTCCAAGTCGACTTAGATGAAAACAGTTTCCCAAATTCAATCAAATGGGATGCTTCAGATAAAGAAGGTACAGGTATGGAAGATACCAAAAGCATCAGTCTAAATGTTTGGGACAATCAGAATCACAGTACGCTTCGAATAGATCTTTGGACAGAAGAAATGTCAGTGGTAGAAATGAAGCGTTTTTATATTGATATTTTAGGAGGAATGGCTCAAACTATATTAAACAGCACTGCCGACGAATACATGTCTGAAGAGATCAAAGTACTTTGCGATCGCTTAGTGAAGCATGTAAATGAAGAAAATAAAGATAGTAAATAGCCCTTATTTACATTGAGAAGCTCGGCGTCTGCTGGGCTTTTTTTATTTTTCCCGTATAATCCAAAAAATAATCAGTTTTATGATTTGATAATAAAACTCTTGACTTGATTAAGGATTATCAATAAAGCCCTAAATTATTATTTATTTTTTAAGTGAATGCCTTAGTTTCCAAACGCGATTCTACTTTCAGAGTGCATCAGGATATTAAATTTTAGTGAGAAACCTTTATATCTTCGTTTTTTAGGCTAATTTTCACATATTACTTAATGAATTTTCGCCCTAAATTCAATAAACCTAAATAGTTAATAAGATAGCCTATGAGCAATTTCACACTCAAAATCAGAGCCTCAGTGTTTTTAGTAACACTGCTGGTTTCCCTAACATCAGGTATGGTTATTGGCCAGACGAAAATCTCTGGGACATTGACCGATGCAGAGACCAAAGAGACCTTGGTAGGAGTCAATATCTTAGTAAAAGGAAAAGTAATCGGAACCATCTCGGATCTTTCAGGCAAGTACGCACTAAGTGTAAATCAGGAGCCTCCGTTCACCTTGGTCTTTTCTATGATAGGCTACACTTCGCAAGAAGTGGAAATCACTAATGGACAAAGTAAACTTGATATTCAGTTGGCTGAAACGACCATACTCGGCCAAGAAGTCGTCGTCTCCGCCTCTAGAGTTGAAGAAAGTGTTCTTCAGTCTCCTGTCTCGGTGGAGAGAATGGATATCATTTCCATTCGAGATGCTCCACAAGCAAGTTTCTACGATGCTATTAACAACATGAAGGGCGTGGAAATGAGTACGCAGTCCCTCCTATTCAAATCCTTCAACACACGTGGATTCAACGCAAATGGCAACGTAAGAACTGTTCAACTGATTGATGGTATGGACAATCAGGCTCCGGGATTGAATTTCTCTGTGGGAAACATCGTAGGTATATCTGAACTTGATCTTGAAAGTGTAGAATTACTTCCCGGTGCTTCTTCAGCACTTTATGGACCAAATGCCATCAATGGTATTTTACTCATGACTTCAAAAAGTCCATTCCTTTACCAAGGACTTTCTGCCAGTGTAAAAACAGGTATTATGGATGAAAGCGATAGATCAAAAGCGGCTACTGGCTTTTATAACTTCAGTGCAAGGTATGCAAAGGCAATCAGCGACAAATTTGCTTTCAAGTTAAATTTCGAATACCTAAAAGCTGAGGACTGGCAAGCAAATGACTTCCGAGATCAATCACTTTTGAATGGCTCGACAATCGAAACCGGCAACACCTTAAATAACCCAGCTTACAATGGTGTGAATAGTTATGGTGACGAAGGTGCACAGGATATTAGTCAATTTGTTCCTTCATTACCAGTAGGAACCTTTGTATCTAGAACTGGCTACATGGAAAGAGATTTGGCTGATTACGGTACAAAGTCGATCAAACTTAACGCTGCACTTCACTATAGAATCAACGATAATATAGAGGCAGTTCTTCAAGGTAATCTTGGCTTTGGTACTACAGTTTATACCGGAGCAGACAGGTATTCTTTGAAAAACTTCGTGATGGGTCAGTACAAAGCTGAATTGAGAGCTTCCAACTGGTACATCAGAGCTTATACTACTCAGGAGAGATCAGGAGATGCATTTGCAGTAGGAACTGCTGCGCAAGGAATTAACGAAGCTTGGAAACCAAGCTTCGACCGTAATAATATACAAGGTTCCTGGTTCCCACAATATGCAGGAACATATGCTGCTCTTATAGGACAAGGAATGGAATCTAATATGGCGCATCAGCAAGCAAGGAATGCAGCTGACCAAGGCAGGTATATGCCGGGAACTACAGAATTCCAAAATGCATTGAATGGAGTGACTTCACGACCTATTCCAGGTGATCAAAATGGTGTTGGGGCAAAGTTCGTGGATAAGAGTAATATGTATCATTTTGAAGGATCTTACAATTTCTCAGAGCAAATCAAGTTTGCTGAAGTTGTAGTAGGAGCTAATTATAGAATTTATGACTTGAATTCAAACGGAACTATTTTCGCTATTGATGAAAATGGCGATGAGTTCAACATCCAAGAATTCGGTGGATATATTCAAGGTTCGAAGAAGTTGATCAATGATAAATTCAAGTTAACAGCTTCTGCTCGTTATGATAAAAATGAGAACTTCGCTGGACAATGGTCTCCAAGAGTTTCAGGAGTATTTACTCAAGGAAATCATAATTTCAGAGCGTCCTACCAGACGGGGTTCCGTATACCGACGAACCAAGATCAATACATTGACCTTAACACTCCTCAGGCACGTTTGATTGGCGGTTTACCGTTCCTTGCAGATCGATACAATCTAAAAACCAATTCTGGCTATACGCTTACTAATGTGACAAATTATGGAAATACTGTTAAGCAGACTGCAATTACAAATGCTACAAACTCAGTAATTTCTGATGTTCAAAATGGAAATTTCCCCAATGATCCAGCACTCATTGCAGCAGAAGTAAAAAGAAGAGTACCTCAGTTTGTTCCTGGCGCTGCGGCAGCTAATGTTGATCAACTTCAACCTTATGAAATCAAAGATTTCAAGCCAGAGCGAGTGAAGTCTTTTGAAGTAGGCTACAAAGGGATTTGGGGTGATAAGCTATTGGTTGATGCTTATGCGTATTTCAATAGATTCGAGAACTTCAATGGCAGCCAAGTACTCGTTCAGGATGCAACAGATGCCGGTCTTGCTGGACCAAATCCACTCACTGGACTAAACCTCATTGGTGTTGGTCCTGGTGGTAGAAAAGTCTATTCAATGCCTGTAAACAGATCAGAAACAATCAAATCTTGGGGATGGGCAGCTAGTTTGGATTACAAGTTGCCAAAAGGATACACTGTTGGTGGCAATGTATCCTTCAATACACTTACCAACTTGGATGAGTTAGCAGAAACAGGATTCCAACCTAGCTTTAATACTCCTGAGTACAGATATGTAGTGAATTTTGCCAATAGAGAAGTGATAGATAACTTAGGATTTGCAGTTGCCTACAGATGGCAGGGAGAATTTGCTTGGCAATCTTCTTTTGTCAACCCAGCGGTCTCTACCCAGCAATTGTCTGTAATTCCTGCCTACGGAACTTTTGATGCTCAGGTTAGCTATAAAATTAAAAGCATCAAATCAATCTTAAAAGTGGGTGGATCTAACTTATTCAGCAAGGGATACACACAAGCATGGGGTAATCCAACTGTAGGAACCATGTATTATGTCAGCATAACCTTTGATGAATTCTTGAATTAACTATTAGTGTAATTAAAAGTACGTAAGAGCCATACCGAAATTTTGGGATGGCTCTTTTGGTTTTATCTCAAGGGAATATTCCGCGGCAAAAATTCTTGAATTGACAACTGCTGGAAAACTGTTGTGGTAGGAGGATAAATCTTTCAACGGTTCTGACTGACTTTCAAGATCGTAAATCACTTCAAACTCGATCAAAATACGATGGAGTATTGATGGAGAAATCCAAGCTTTATAAATCCTTAAACCAGATTTTCAGGACAATACTTTTGAAAATCTCCAGAAATTTTCAGTGCTATCTGGATTTACTTTTGAGACAGTCCCAGTAGAAATAACCTATGGACTAAAAAAAATTATACTCAACTTATGTAAAAACAAAAGGACCACCACAAATGTGATGATCCCGAAAATTTAAACTGGAAATCAGTTATTTATTCCCATTCCTTAGTCATCGTGCTTAGGAAACTTACGAGATCTCTAATCTCTCTTTTCGTAAGTAATGCTTTCATATCTGGCATACTAGAAGGCGAATTTTTACGCTCTGCAATACTGCTATTCATAATCAGTGTATCTGGTTTGGCTCCTACTTTTAGTACCACTCCATCTTCTTTCTCTTCCATCAACGTACCATTCATAGACGTTCCATCTTTCAATTCAAGCTGAACAATACCGAAGCCTGGTGCCAGACGCTTACTTGGATCGATCAAAGCCTCGAGAAGTTCTATGGTGGTGGCTCTATTAGCCACACCATTCAAGTGAGGACCAGCCACGCCTCCCATATCGTCATAGCCATGGCAACGGATACATTGGGCAGTTTGATTTTGGAAAAATATGTTCCTACCCACTTTTACACTGCCTCCTTCGAGAGCTCCGCTATACAGTGCGACCAAATCTCCATGCGTACGGGTTTCTTGAATTTTGTCATATTTGGCTCTCAATTCCGTCGATTTCGTTGCATCTATTGACTCCTCTAATTCAATCATCACTTCATTTGGCAATTTATCTTTTGCTAAATCATCCATAAGTGTATTCCAAAGAGGAAGTTCAGCTGAATTCTTGAGGTTGCCCAAACTTAGCAATCCAGCTTGTTTTTCTGCAGTTGTTCTGTTTTGAATGACATCCTGAAGCAAACTCACCATTAGATCTTGAGAAATATCAGTTTTGGTCAGCAGATCTAAACCTACTACTCTTACTGCTCTGGAATTGTCCTTCATCGCTATTTCTATAGGCTCTGAGATAGAGCCTGGGTTCGCGGTCGAAAGTGCCAAAATTGCAGCAACACGTACATTTTCAGATTTATCATTTTTCAACAAAGCGACCAGTTTAGCTTCAGCATCGGCAATCTTCAATTTTCCAAGCGCTTTTACCCCTGCTTCACGAACTGCTTCATCCCTATCATTCAATGCTCCTATCAAAGTAGCTTTCACAGACGCTTGAATTGGCGCAAGATCTCTTTCTACTTCCCCACGATTTCTTCCATCTACACGATCAAGCACTGATGGTTTTGCCCAAGTGCCCAAAGCTGCAATTGCTTCTGCTTTCAACGTAGCGTTTACTCCTGGCTTGGCAATGTAGGTTTTCATGTTATCCATGGACTTCTGTGTACCTACTCTCAGATTTGCGCTGATTGCTCTTCTGATCAACGGCTCATTTTCGAAGTTGGTAGTTACCAGGAGGTCACCCAAAGCTGGCAATGCTCCCTCAATGGAGAAATCGTCGTTGATCGCTCTAGCAGCTTCTGTGACGATGTATTCGTCTTTATCAGCTAGAAATGCTGCGATTCCAGGATCTGACATTCTACGCAATGCCAAAACAGCTCCAAGACGAACTGCATTGGATGGATGAGACGCCAACTTGATAAGTGGTTCCTTCTTGTTTATTCGTGCTAAAGCTAAACTTGCTGCATGACGCAAAAATGCATCCGCATCATTATTAACTTCCAATACTCCGATCAAATTCTCTATCGCTGGCTCGTAAGCGATTCTGCCTATAGCTTCCGAAGCAAAGAATCTAACTCTGATTTCACTATCTGTCAACAATGGCATCAGAGCAGCTCCGGCTTTTGCATATTTAATGTCTCCAAGCCATTTGGCAGCCTGTGCTCGGATCTCAGAATCTTGATCTTTCAGCAGAGGGATTAATTGATCAGCATAGTCCATTTTCTCCATCCGTGCTAATTGGCTGATACCAACGATTGAGTGGATTCTGGCGTACTGATTACCTTTCTGATTAATCGCAGCTTGGAAAACTTTTGCTCCATTGTCTCCTCTTTTTGCCAATTCAAACTGAGCCTTTCTTCTGATTCTCATATCCTCGTCTCCCAAATAGCCACCAAGTGCTTCATCAGTGAGTGTTTTGAAATCAGTTTTCATCACCTTAGCAGTGATCTTTCTAGCCTCCCAATTGGCTCCACCTTCGTCCTCAAGTTTCCAAACTCTTCCTGAATTTTTGGTATTCCATCCATCTATCCAGTCAGCAAAAAACAGTGACCCGTCAGGACCAAAATCCAGGCCTGTAGCCAAAATTCCTGACATGATGTTCTCTGTTTGGGACATCTTAAATGATGCTCCATCTGGCTCTAGCTTGAAAGCGTGAATCCCTGACCTCGTTGGATTACCTACAAAAGAAGCCACGAAGAATGTGTTTTTCCATTTTTCGGCCAAAGCCGTTCCAGGGTTATAAACCATCCCGGTTGGCCCATTTATGTAGTTTTGAATAGGTGGCGTGATATAAGCAGCCTGACCTTCATGTCTTGGAATAAACAGCTTCTCATCCATCCATACTTTATAGGTATTATTATCTGGATCGCGGTATTTACCAAATTGCCAGTTGGTTCTCCATCCCGTATCAGAACCGTTAACCAGATACACTAGTCTTTCGCTTTCTCCTCCGTGATCACCATCATTATCTACAGAGATAAGGTTGTTATACGCGTCAAAAGTAAACTCGTGTGTATTTCTTACGCCCATAGCGAAGATCTCGAAATCACTTCCATCAGGATTTGCACGAGCAACTACACCTCTATTTGGATATTTCCACTCCGTCCCATCTGGGCCCACACCATTAAATCCAATATCTCCAATTCCCCAATAGATTCTACCATCTGGGCCAAGTTCAAGACCTGACATACCATGTCCTCCAAAACCTATGTGAACTCCATAGCCATGAGAAATTGACTCTTTCTCATCCATAATGCCATCACCGTTCTTATCTGATAGTCTCCAAACGTCTGGACCAACACCTATAAATAAATTATCGTCTAGTTTCAATAAAGCTCCAGCCACATCGGTAGTC
>Ga0105054_10003391_pt1 | contig 24716 bp, 16 predicted proteins | sample BON02_FD_78091 | JGI IMG/M metagenome (GOLD analysis project Ga0105054, IMG submission 78091) | Freshwater microbial communities from Lake Bonney liftoff mats and glacier meltwater in Antarctica - BON-02 (megahit assembly) | ecosystem: Environmental > Aquatic > Freshwater > Ice > Glacier...
AAGGCTAGGCTAGGCAAGGCAAGGCAAGGCAAGGCAAGGCAAGGCAAGGCAAGGCAAGGCAAGGCAAGGCAAGGCAAGGCAAGGCAAGGCAAGGCAAGGCAAGGCAAGACAATCGCCACACATAATGCCTCACACCTGCTTGGCAGAGGAAGAGTTGCCGGCACTACCCCAGGAATTTATCTCCTCCAGCATCGTGTCAGCCTGTTGTCGTAGCGCCAGCACCTGCTCACGATGAAGGACAGCGTCTTCGTCCATGTCCATCGCTCCCTCCCCCGTCAGGTCTGTCGGCATATGACGACGGGTTGGTCAGTTCAGGAAAACCGAGCAGGGTCAAAATGCCGACCAAGGCCCGCCCCGTACATAATGACACACGAAGCGTTTCCAGGCGCTGAGCGGTGTCTCTGAGGTCGGCAACAAGACCTCCTCTGAGACCGGGCTTCGCCGCCGGCTCCTTCTGTCGCGCTAACCGCACACGAGCCACCTCGGCGCTAACCACCTCCAGAGTGGCCTTGGCGCGGCGGATGGCGATCTGCAGAGCGTTGTGGCAGGGTATGCATCGGACAGGCAAAGGTAGTTGGGTGGTCGGAGAGGTTGAGGCGAATGCAGAGGTGGATGGGGCACAGGTAAATGGAGCAGAGGTGGATGCAGAGGTGAATGGGCAGAGGTGGGTGCAGAGGTGGATGCAGAGGTGGATGGGGCAGAGGTGGATGCAGAGGTGGATGGGGCAGAGGTGGATGCAGAGGTGGGTGGGGTAGAAATGGATGCAGAGTTTAAAGATCAAACAAGATCCAAGGCCGGCAACGCAAAAATGCAGATGCGCGGACACAACGGAGGAGGGAGTGGGGGGACATGGAGGGTCTGAAAACATAGAGTAGGTAGCTCCAGTATCGCCGATGACTACGTGTGGAAACGTATGGGACGCGAGTTAGTAGCAGTACATACCTCCACGGCCGCAGTGCTTGACGGCTCGCCCGCGCCACTATCGTCGACAAACTGGACGGCCGTGCTCTCACTGAGCAATTGCTTGTCCCTGGGATCGTCAGGCGTGTGGTGAGCAGCAGCAGGCAATATGATACATACGGTCAGCGAGCAATTGCGTGCAACAACAAACCGCAGTCCTTAGTCCAGACCACCGGAGAGAGACAGATAACGCTGGCAGCCTGCCAGCCAACACATCAACGGCATGCAGCCAACGTACCGGATGCGTGCGCGAACGTTGCCCTCCGACATTCCAGACAACATGACGACCGCCATGTCCCCATTCGTGCCGGATAGCTTGGAGCGTTTTTTCTCGCTGGCACCCAGGGCTGCAAACGGAAGGGGGTACAACATATGTGTCACATGTTATAGATGCAGACCGCCTGATCAATGTAGAGACACAGACGTAGCGGCCGCGGCCGAGTATCACCCGTTGCTCGTTGCCCGCCGCCATCAAACCCACCACGACCACGACCATCACTTCCACTCCCGCTCCCACCTCCAACATCAGAGATGTGCCACTGTCGCCCCATCAGCCAGGCCACCCTCTTCACCGCTAGAAGACGCACCGTGTAATCTTCCGGCAGGGATCGGCCCCCCCTGAAAAGATGCCGGTCCGCTGTACAATGCTGCCCCCGGCAGCTGCCCACCATATTCGTCCATCTTTACGCTGTTGTCACCACGCCCGCGGCCATCGCTGCCATCGCTGCCATCGCTCGGGATTGCAGGCCAGGCATTAACTGCTGTGATGGGCCCGTTTCCCCCTACCGGTTCTCCGCCATAGTCGGGAACACCCGCAAAAGAAGGCTCGCGCCGATCGGCCATGGCCCAGGCTGACTAATGCAGAGAAGATGAGCAGCTTCCCTCCTCCCCTCCCCCCCCTCCCCGGTCGAGGAGCGGGGTAGGTTTGTCAGCCGCGGACTGCCTATTGCTATCGCATGTCGGCGCTGGCTCGCGCTGGCCACCAGTGTGGGAGGATGGTGTGGTCCACTACCGTCGCCGCTCGAGGAGAAGGCGCATGGTGCATGGAGACCTGGCCCGTGCTTCGAATTCCCTCCTCGCTTGTGCGCCGATGATCTGGGTTTTGGTATGGCCTGGAGCTACATAAGCGCCCGAGGGGGAAGTGGCCGCATTTGCAGTGACGGGGGAACGCAGCGTGGTTGCGCTACCGCCGCAGATGAGAGAAGGTGTGCAGACATGGCCGCAAAGGCCGTGAAAGGGGGGATCAAGATCCTGTGATCAGCCTTTTAGGTCGTATGCCTGGATATATACAGTACTCTCCGAGAGTACAAAGTCATGCATATATGCTAGAATTGTTTGTGGATGGATGTTGGATGTTAATTAATTACCCGATGGCTACCAAGTACTGAAGTAGTAGAGTACACTGTTTACTGTACATAACATTTTTTTTATTGCCAACCAGCTTCACAGTACTCGTAGCCAGGGGACCGCTTGTTGGTCATAACAAATGATAGGCTGAAATAACCTGAGAAGGGAGAAATCGACGTTTTATCTCAAAAGCATGCCGCTATTAGCGCCGGTTGATGGCTCGCTGTGGCAACGCATACGGGTCCAGGCCGGACGGCCTGTGCTGCGCAGTGAGCTACGAGTACTGTAAACAGCCAACCAAATTAAAGGGCGCCGCCTGCAACCTCAAGCCTGCAGCTATGTATGACTTGTGGTACCAATGTGCCTGTACCAGGTAGAGTGCTTGTGGGGGGATGATCATTGATGACCTGTGCCTGGCGTGGATCGTGCTGCAGGGCTGGCAATAGCTGGCGACACACCACCCCCTCCTCCGCCCCACATGGCTCTGTCCGGAACTGCAGTCACTTTCGCTTGATGGTACCCGGTGCCTTTGACCCACATGTCTCTCTGGACGTGTGGCCCCCACCACGCAGCACTCACCCGCCTCCTCAAACATCCTGTGGAAGTCGGCTGTACTCGCTGCAGAGCGACGGCCACTCCGCCCCGCGCCTGGCTCCGAGCTTGCCGCCCGACGCGCCTTTTTTCAACCTCCTTGCATCCGTGCAGGGTATCACATGGTGGCTCTCGCTGCTGCCGGTTCCCATTGGCGGTGCGTGCGACGATTGTGCCCATGGTAATGTTGGGATCGCACGTTGGCTTGCGGCTGGGTTGTTGCCCGCCTGCAGCGAGGGTACACTGTGCCGCATCTAGCTCAGTGCATCGGGAATCTGGGCATCTACCAGGCGTCTGTGGTCACCTCACCATTGCAATACAATCTGTCGAGCTGCCATTTTCAGCTTACCCTCACACAAATGATCGTACTCTGCTTGCAGGCATCGCCATCATGGCTGTGTCATCGATGCACATCCGCCGTCCGCTAAGATCGTGTACTTTCACTGCGCTGCACGCGGTGCCAGTGCTGGCGCTACTACTGGGGATGGCCCGCGACACTGTCGGTGGGTGCGAGGGTCCTGCGTGGCCACCATGCACTGACCCGCCCTCGGCTTCGCAGGATGCATGCATGCAAAGAGTGTGGGACAGCCTCCTGCGGGGGCCCAAAGATTCAGCAAGCGGAGGCCTACAGTCCACTCGGGCGTCTGGGACCATCCCCCCCCTTCCCCCCCTCCCCCCTCCCCCTCCTTCTTACTCCGTGTACTCGTTGGCGTTACCCTTCTTCCTGCCACTTTCGGAACCTGCGATTAGGGTCCGCGATTCGCTTTGGGCCTGACTTCGGCACCTGCGGCCCGATTGAGACCCTGCCTGTGGGCCAGTGCGCCTCCGTCCGTCTTCTGGTAGGCGCGCGGCAGGCATCGCTGGCGGCGGCGTTCCGGCTACCTGACGGCCCCGAACTGGCCACGCGAATGTGTCATTGCTGGGTTGCTTATGGATGCTTGACCCCGTGCCCTCGCCTCACTCCACCTCCAGCCCACATCATGATCCTACCGCCGCACTGCACTGCACTGCACTGCCTCAAATTTCTTCTGACCGTCAACGTCGTCATGTCTCTGTTGTCATTGTATCGCCGTTGTCGCTGCTGCCACATTTGCTGGTTGGGTGAATTGTGCCTTGCTGCCTCCTCTAAAGTTGGACGAGTGGCAATTGGACTTGTTGGCGGCACCGGAGCAAGATTGTTTTTTCTACGCGGACCCAGACTGCATCGGGAGGCCACAGACCGGTCTTTTCCCGGACGTCTGGACCGACACGTCGTCGCAGATCGAGGCGCGCACGCAGGTGGGTTCCGGACCATAGCATCACGACTGCAAAGTGCTCTGTGGTATGTGTGTGTGTGTGTGTATGTGTGTGTGTGTGTGGGGGGGGAGGGGTGACAAGGTATAGCAAGGATGGAGGGACGAAGCGTGGTAATCAGAAAGGGGCAGGGAGAGAGTGTGTGTGGACATCTGCGGTGGTAGCGGTGGTTGATATTTGTGCGTTGGAGGGAGAGGGAGAACAAGGTGGACTTTGCAGTCGGACGACGGAGGCTGACAATGTGCATGTGACCCTGCGCCCACGCGTAGCCCGGCATGGGCCGGTTCCCGGTGTACCTGAAATGTGACGGCAACCCCAGTAGCGAGGCTGTGCGGCTAGTGAACACGTGGAATGGGATCGCCGTCCTGGAGGAGTCTGAGAGCTTCCTGCTCATCACCCCAGAGACAGCCTGCCCCGACAGTCAGTGCTGCTATTGTTATCGCGAGTGACCTGCCCTTCCTTGTCCTCATCCTGCGCACAGCCTCCTTTTGACCTGTGCCCAGCTGATAAGAGACAGCCAGCATCATATTTGTGATTCCCGCCCAAGCTCATCCTGGGACACCCACTGCTTTGCAACCGACCGGCCTTTGTGCGCGGGGCTCGCTCCTAAACACCCGAAGGGTCACGATGCACAGCAAACGTTCCTCAGCAAAATTTCAACCCCATCATAAAATTATCAAACTTGTATTTTTGGATCTAAATGCTTGTAGATCGGCAAAGCTAATTATTGCATCTGATAGCCACCTTAGGATCCGTGCCATTACATGATTGTGATCATGGCCGCGTTCGATACCTATTTTTTTAAACCTAGTATTTTTAGCTGTGTTATTAATTGAAAACACCCCATATCTCGGCTGCACAGATGGCCAGTCTGTGGTATTCCTGGAGGACCCACTTGCTGTCATAGAGGCGGGCAACACACTCTCCGTCAAGTTCAAGCGCTCCGGATCCCTCGCCGGGACATCGAGCGCCGATTACAGCATCTTGCCGGTCACAGCTACCGGTGTGTTCCCGTCCTGGAACACACGCTGCCATGCAGCCGTTGGACCCGCCTTCGTACCCTGCACCCCCCTTTAATACACACGCACACACATAGGGGCGCTCTTCTTTGCCCTCCCCGCTGCTCATATGCCCTCAGATCCGTGCTGCGATAGACTCCTGACTGCGCCCCTAGCCTACCTTTGGCTCACATGGTCATGCATGCACGCCTAAATGTATCTGGGTGCCATCATGCGCCACAGGCGTGGGTCCAACAGCGGACTACATCGAGGGATCCAGCGTGTACACGGTTGTGTTTGGCCCTGGCGAGGCAGAGAAAGCAATTACATTCACAATTGTGGACGATTCCACGCCCGAGCTGGACGAACTGTTCGTAATCACCATCTCGCGCGCAAATGGCGCCGTGATTGGCCGCTACAACAGCTGGATGACGGTGACAATACTGCAAAACGACGACGCCAATGGCGTCTTCAGCCTGCATGAGGCCAACAAACTGCGGGACGTTGACGAGGCCGACCTGACCGATGAGGTGATTACTTTCATCATCCAGCGCGCGCGCGGGACGTTTGGTGCGGCCGTGGTGACCTGGGCAGTGACGGGTGACGTTGACAGCGAGGACGTTGACAACCTCGGAGGTACAGTCTCTTTTCAGCAAGGGGAGATGACCGAGAGCTTCACTGTGTCGGTGAAAGGAGAGAGGATACCAGAGCTCGCAGAGGTCTTTCAAGTTGCCCTTGTCAGCGTTGATGGTGGCGCCAGGCTCAGCGACGCCAACCTCTCTGCCATCGTCACCATTCACGCCAATGACGATCCCCATGGTATTGTGCTTATTCCGACAGATTCTCAGAAGGTGCTAGCTCTGGGTGATAGTCGTGAACTGAGGTTGACATTCAACCGCGTGTCGGGTGCTATCGACAGCGTGGTTGTCCCTTTTGCCCTCTCCCACTCCAGCGACACAACCCAACCCTGCCTTCCCCATGGCATCAGCGGCTTCCCGACGGAAGGCAATGCGACCTTTGTGGATGGTGCTGACTCGGTTGTCGTGGTGATCCCCATTGCTGCCGAGGTACTGCTGGAAGAGGGCTCAGCCTTCTGCGTCCAGCTGTCAGAGCCCAGCTTGACGGGGGGACGGCCGAAACTGGCCACATCGACCTTCCTTTCACCCCGTCTGGGTAGTCCCACACAAGCCCGCGCTAGTGTACCGCGCGCAGCCGGTACGGGGTACGTCGTATTCGCCAGCGCGGAGGCGCTTGTGAACGAGGGCGGTAGCACTGTGCAGACTACGGTTACCGTGATACGCAGCAGGGGCACGTTCGGAGACATCGATATTGCGTGGTCGCTCGCGGCCATCAGCCCGATTACAGCCAGCGTGCCCGAGGATCTATCACCCGCCGGCGGCATTGTGCACCTCAACGATGGCGACACCTTCAAGACAATCACCATCGAGAGCCATCCGGATGACCTTCCCGAGCTGGATGAGAAGTTCCAACTGCGCATGAACAGTGTCAGCGCAGGTTACACTGAGATCCACCCTGATTTCGACGTCATGACCATCACAATTCCGCTGAACGATGATCCGTATGGCGTCTTCAAGTTTCGCCAGCCCGTCTACGAGGTGCAGGAGACTGATTCGGCCGGGCAGGTGACAATGACTGTGGACCGCCTGGCAGGCGACAATGGGCTTGTCATCGTCAGCTGGCGCACCGAGGATGGCTCGGCGCTTGCGGACACAGATTACACGGGTGCAACCAACCAGCTCATTTTCAAGGAGGGAGAACGGTCACAGACTATCACCGTGGCCATTTTCGACAATGGCCCTCTGTATGTGCCAGAGAAGCTGTTCGACGTGGTGCTGTTTTCCCCCGTGGGTGGCGCACGCCTGCACCAGACAGACTGCTTCCCTCGCTGCGGTAAATCTGCGGTGAAAATCCAGTCATGCCACCATTGTAGGGTGGAATTCATGCCGGAGACTCTCGCGTTTGACGCAGACGAGCCGGTGGGGCAGGAGACCCCATTCACTTTTGCGCTGCAGCGTGGCCCCGATGCGTTTGGTCAGGCGACAGTGCAGTGGGAGCTGAAGCTTGCCGATGGTGCCGATGCCTCCGCCGACATGGCACCGGTTACGGGAGAGGTACGCCACTGATAATTACCCCAGTGCCGGCGACCAGCTAGATCAGCCAGCCAGCCCGGCATCCATCCATCTATCCTGCCAGCCAGCTAGCCCAGCATCCTTGCATCCTTCCTGTCAGCCAGCCTGGCTGCCTAACTGCCTACCAGTTTGCAGAGGAAGATCCTATTTCCAATTTTTCTACGCCCCTCATGCAACTGCTATGCATGCGGTCCAACAGGTATTTTTCGGGCACCATGTCAGCCACAGCAACTTCACCGTCCGGCTACTGCCCGATGAAATCCCCGAGGTATGCCAGCCGCTTACTTGCTCCTTTTCGCACACTGTCACCGCTGTCCAGGGGCTGCTCCATCATACAACCTCCCCTCTCCCCCTCACCCAATACCTTTTGATTCGGTAGCAATATGGCTGCGGTGATTGCAGACGGTGCGCAGATAGGTTCCCGGTCACCTAATGTATATTGCGCGTGCTGTTTGTTTATCCGTTTCCTCTGTAGGTCTTGGAGCGGTATCAGCTGAAACTGGTAACCGTGATCGGGGACCCATCACCCGGTGATGCGGATGTTGCCAACATCACCGTTACGGCCAACGATCACGCCTACGGCGTCTTCCAGCTGGCCGTCAACTCACGTACATTTGTGGCCGATGAGCCTACAAGCGACGTCTCCGTGGCGCAGCTAAACGTCACCATCGAGCGACTGCAGGGCCTGTTTGGCACGGTGGAGGTGTGCATGCAAGCACACGAGCTGGCCGCGAGCTCGACTGCGGCCACCATCGATGTGGACTTTCGTTTGGGGGATAACACATGCGCGGTATTTGCGCCCGGCGTAGAGTCGGAGACACTGCCAGTATTGTTGCTTGGGGACGACACCCCGGAGTTGCCTGAGCGCTTCCTGGTACGCATCGCTTCGGTTAGGCTGCTAAACACCTCAAATGTCCAGCCCGGCACCGACCTGTTGGATATTGCGGCGGAAAACGAGGCGATATTCACGATCCGTGAAAACGATGTGGCGCGTGGCCGCCTCGCCTTTGTCGGCACATCTTTGGACGTCGAAGAGGACACGAATACGGTCATGCTGACAGTGGCGCGCGCTGCCGGCTTGTTTGGCGACATCACTGTCGCGTTTGTGGTAACGGCCAAGACCGCAACTCTAGGCGAGGACTTCGCCGAGTCAGGTGGCAATGTTTCGTTTGCGCCGGATCAGGACGAGGGCACCATCACCATTACTATCCTCAATGATGACATCCCCGAGGAAGATGAGGTCTTTGAAGTCACATTGACTCAGGCCTTTGGCGGTGCCATACTTGGCAACCCTACCTCTTTCGACATCAGGATTAGAGCCAACGATGCGGCCTTTGGGGTGATACAGTTTGCCCCGTCCGAATTGGCCGGCATCATTGCCATCGAGCCAGAGGTGGAACCCCTTGCAATCAACGTGACGCTTATTCGCGAGCGCGGCCTCTTCGGCACCGTCACGGTGGACTGGCAGCTTAACAGCAGCGTGGATCTCTCGCTGGACGTAACACCGCTGCAGGGGACAGTGACCTTCGCGCAGGGCGTCAGCAAAGCCGTAATAGGCCTGCAGGTGCTCCCGGATGCAATTCCTGAGGTGAGGGGTTATGTACATCACCTCCTATGTTGCCTTTGAAATCTACCCGATTGGCAACAGGGTTTCTCGCTACTTTGGCCGTGTAGCAATGCTGGATTTCGGTCATATTCCCGAGGGGATAAACTCGCCCCTGGTGCAACGTGCAGCCCTCTCCAACTACCTGCAACGCCCGTACCTACGTACTCATGCCCGTCAGCATGCGCCATACCGCTGTCGACTTGAATGAGCTGCAATAGCATTGCGGCGCTGGCATGCACGCATTTTGTTTGGCTGCATGCATGCATTTGGCTGATTGCACCCAGGCAGCCGACCAGACGCCCATCTGCTCAGCCGACTCGTGTTGCATTTCACCGCAGGTCGTCGAAGCCGCCACGCTGGTCCTGCGGCAGACAACCAATGGCGCCGTTCTGGCGGCTACTGGCACCAAGACGTCCTTCCGCATCGACGCCAATGGAGACCCTCACGGGCTCATCGCTATCTCCGCGCAGGGATCGCCCTACGAGATGGCAGAGGGTGTGGGCGTCTTCTCGCTGATTGTCCAGCGTAGCAACGGGGCCATTGGGGCTGTCACTGTCGACTACGAGGCCGTGAGCTACACGGCTGTGGCGGGCCAGGACTTTAACGTGACCAGCGGCACACTAAACTTTGGGGACGGCGAGCGCATCAGCTCCATAACTGTACCCATCATTGATGACAACGTGCCGGAGGACAGCGAACAGTTTGAGATTGTGCTCTCCAATCCCCAAGGAGGCGCCGTGATGGGTCTGCAAAGCGTCATTGTCGCCACCATCCTCATCAACGATGACGCACGGGGGATCATTGGCGTGGCGGAGGGATCCCGACAAATTGCTGTGGCCGAGGAAGCCACAGACGGAACAATTTTCATCAGTCTGTATCGCAGGCGTGGCCTGTTTGGTTCTGTCACAGTGCCATGGCGGGTAACCCGCGTTGCCGGTGGCCTCGGTGATGCCGTCACTGCGGACCTGGTGGGAGAAAGCGGCACCGTCACCTTCGAAAACGGTGTAAACGTGGCTACCCTGCAGTTCACAGTCCTGGCTGACGACACCCCGGAGGTGGACGAGGTGTTTGTGCTGCGGTTTGACAGTGTCGCGGGCGGCGCTCAGATAGATGAGGACACTGCGGGTGAGGCGATGCTCACAATCCTGCAGAACGACAACGCAAATGGCGTCGTTTTCATTGAATCGGCCGCGCGCGCCATCACGGTGGATGAGGTGGCCGGCCGTGATAATCCGGCCGTGATTCCCGTGATGCGCCAAGGAGGTCTGTTTGGGGCCGTTGATGTGGGGTGGGTCATCAACCAGGGCACCATTTTGACCCACGATGTGAACCGATTGAGCGGTGTCGTCACGATCGCTGACGGGGAGTCCTATGCTGATATCGTGATCAACGTGAAGGATGAGGCATTCCCGGAGCTGGAGGAGTTCTTTGTCGTGACGCTTCTCACGGTCAGTGGCGGCGACGCCCACTTCAGCAGCGACACATCGACCCTGTCGGCCGTGGTCACCATTCCGCCCAACGACGAGCCGCATGGTGCATTGCTGCTGCGCGAGGAGAAACAAGGCTTTGCTGTCGTGGACAACCTTCGGAATCTGCAGGTAACGATAACACGACCAGGCACTGCTACCAGGCACTGCTGCCACGCATTGATCAATGCTTGTACCTTCTCAATCCCTCTTCCCCCGCCCCGCCACCAGCTGCACTCCCCGTTCCTTGATACGAGTACACGACCGAGCAGTGGCAACCACGCAATCGTGCTGTGCATGCTGTCGGCTGCATCCAAGCCCGCCCCGTCCCAACCCTCGACCCGATGCAATTATGCGGACTGATTCCCAATGCCACTTGCGTGTGAGGACTGATTCCCAATGCCACTTGCGCGTGAGGACTGATTCCCAATGCCACTTGCGCGTGAGGCAGGTCACCATCGACCGCGATGGCGGCATCATCGGCACGGTAGTCGTCACGTACGAGGTGGGACTCGCTGCCGCGCCGGGGGCGCTGTGTATGCCGCAGGCCATCATCTCCAGCCCGCAATCGCTGTCCATCCTCAACAAGTTCAACTCCCGCCATGTTGTCGTGGCAGTCTCCGACGACGTATCGCTTGCGGCTGGCTCCGAGTTCTGCATCAACATGACGGCGGTGGCGTTGTCTTCCGGTGCCGCCCCCACCCAGACAACCACCGGGCCATCGCCACACCTCGCCGAGGGCAGTACCTTGGTCCGTGTCCCAGTCCCCGACGCCCTCGCCAACGGCCACATCGGCTTCCTGTCTGCCACGGCCAGCGGGAGCGAAGGCCAGACACTTTCCCTCAGCGTAGCCCGTACCGGCGGTGTGTATGGCACCGCCACCGTGGGGTGGTCTGTAGTCGGGCAGACGGCTGATGTATTCCCCACATCTGGCACCCTCACGTTTGCCGATGGGGAGGCGTTGCAAAGCATCAGCGTCGCCGTGGTCGATGATGCACTCCCCGAAGTGGCGGAGACCGTTGTGTTTGCTCTGCGGTCGGTGCTGCAGGGTACAGCCACCATCAACACACAGGCCAACGCTTCCACCCTCACCATCTCCTCGAGCGACGACCCCGCCGGCATCCTGGCATTTGCGGAGGCGAGTCGCCGCATCGCGTATTCAGACCCAGTGGGCACCGTTACAATGACTGTGGTGCGAACTGCCGGCAGCTTCGGCGTGATTAGCCTGCAGTACCGCACTGTGGACGGAACCGCTCAGGCTGGAACGGATTACATCGGCAAGACGGGCATCCTCACGTTCGATGAGGGCGTTCGAGAACTGGACATCACGGTGACCATCATCGACACCGGGTCTCCGTACACGCACAGGGCAGCCTTCCAGGTGGAGATTTTCTCTGCCATCGGCGGCGCCAAGACGGGTCCGCACACGCTGATGGACATTCAGATAGACTCCTGCCATCACTGCACCGTGTTCCTTGATGCGTCTTCCACCGTATTGGCTGTGGTGGAACCCTCCGACAACACCACCTTTGTCACGCTGGACGTCCTCCGCGAGCCCGATGCATACGGCGCTGCCGACGTGGCCTGGGTACTGGAGCGCGCAGACGGCAACAGCGCGGCCTCAGACTTTGTGACGCTGTCTGGGATTGCACGGTTGCAACATGGTGTCGCCTCAACGCAGTTGCAGATTCAGGTACAACAACTCACATTTTACGTTAGGTGCAGATTGTTATCTCGGCCACAGTCCGCCTCTGCCATGGCATGTTCTGTGGCTGTCGGATAAAACGTCCCTCACAAGCTGCACACACATTGGCCTGTCTTAGCTTGCATTTTAATTGCATAATCTAACTCCTTGGGAAATTGTTTGCAATCCCGACGGTGCTGTTAAAGGTTGCCCAGGACAGTGTACCTGAGCTCGATGAGGCGTTTGTCTTTCGTCTGATGTCGGTCGTAGGCGACCCTGAACTCGGCACGGGCGGGTTTGCACCTGTGGCCTCGGACATTGTTGTGCTTGCCAATGACTGGCCATACGGCCGCTTCGACTGGGTGGTGGGCTCGCGCAAGGTAAGTGGGTGCCTTGCAGCTATTCCGTGTAGCTAATCCTAACCCAAACCCTACCCCTAACCGTTCCTGGTTGCGATCGATCGCCATCTCCGGAGAGCCATTGCTGACACGATGGTCCATCAGGTGGACGTAGATGAGAATGCCGCGCTGTCTCGCATCATCAACCTCAATATCAGCCGCTCGGACGGGCTCCTCGGGTCGGTGGAGGTCAGCTACGCGACCAATGTGTTGCCGCCAGGAGACCTGATTGCGGAGGCTGGGGCTGACTTTGAGGCGTTGGACGCCACTGTCATATTCGCAGAGGGCGAGGCCCAAAAGACCGTGACCGTGACAGTTCTCGCCGATGACGTACCAGAGCTGGACGAGCGGCTGCACGTTCGCATCACCAGCGTCGCTCTGGTTGGCGCAGCACAGCAGCCAGGTAGTTCGCTCCTGGCTGTTGGCGACAACGATCTGGCCGTGATCACGGTGCTGGAGAACGATGATGCCCGCGGCATCATTGAGATTGCGGCAACGGCTGTGCAGGTGGCGGAGGGCGACGGGGTTGTCACCATTGCCGTCGAGCGCACAGCAGGGCTGTTCGGTGAGGTATCGTTCACGTGGAATGCCTCCAGCGGATCGGCCATTCTGGGCGAAGATTTCGTCGCCTCCGGGGGCACAGTGGTCATGGTAGCCGGCGAGGCAGCGGCAGCCTTCACCGTTGTCATCACGGACGATGATAAACCGGAGATTTTGGAGTCGTTCCAGCTCACGCTTACCTCTGCATCGGGAGGCGCAACCATTGGATTGGACGACACCACAACTGTCAGCATTAGCAAGAACGATGACCCCCACGGCGTCTTTGGGTTTGCTGTACGGTCTGCCAAGGTGATTGCTCTGGAGGTCGATCAACAGAACTCCTCGGTGACCTTCACCATAGAGCGCACCAGGGGCCTATTTGGGGCAGTCACCGTCTCTTGGATGCTGGAAGCGACCGATGTTGAGCTAACAGCCACAGACATCGGGCCCTTCGCCGGTGAGGTTACTTTCGAGGAAGGGCAGGAGAGTGCGCAGTTCAACCTGACCGTGTACCACGACGACCTCCCAGAGCTTGTAGAGTCGGGGCTGCTCACCCTGACGGGCACCGTGGGTGGGGGGGCTTTGTTGTCGTCCCGCGCCGTGGCCGTGATCGATATCTCCGCCAGCGATCATGCCAACGGTGTGCTCGAGTTCCCCATTGGGGTGGACGAGTACCGCGTCAAGGAGGAGGCTGGATCCTTCATGGTGACTGTGCAGCGGCGCGGCGGCTCCACTGGGGAGGTTGCGGTCAACTTCACCACATTGGACCTGAGTGCCAAGGCGGGCAAGGGCGACTACGTCTCCATCAGCCGCAGCCTAGTGTTCGCGGAAGGGGAGAAGAGCAAGACCGTGGAGGTATTTCTGCTGGACGATCTGCTGCCGGAGAACGAGGAGCGCTTTCTTCTGGTGCTTTCCAATCCCACCGGTGGTGCGGTGCTCGGCCTTGCGTCCACGCTCGTCACCGAGACAGGCGCTGCCGCCGAGGCCGAAGCCGCTGCCACAGCGGCGGAGGCACATGCAGCGGTGGCGTTGGCCAAGGCCGCGGGTCTAGTGCAGGCGGTCGATGCTGCGGCTACGCAGCTGCAGGCCTCCGTGGCTCTGCAGCAGAAGACAAGCGCCAACCTAACAGCGGCCAGCGCTGTCAAGGCCACGGAAGGCGCCTTGTTGACTATAGCCGCGGAGGCGAGAGATAGTGCCAACCTCGCGTTGGCGATTGCTGATGCCACTGCCGAGCCCATCCGGTCGCAGCGTAGAACGGCAGAGGCAGCAGTAGCCACCGCAAACGCCACCACCACTGCGGCGGCACTGGCTCTGGCCACCACGGTGGCCCGTGTTGTCGACTTCACGGCTGAGCCCGACATCGCATTCTCACAGGCATTCCCCAGCGCCGAGACGACCGAAATCTACTACGCCGGCCTCACCATCACGGCTGTCTTCCAACCGCCAGAACAGTCGGCCACGGCGCTGCCGCTCTCAAACCGGGCAGCGCTCGGCTTCGGCGTGGTCGGCTCTGCCTGCAGCGGCACCTGTGTTAGCGGTTTCCACAAGGTCACCTTTTCCTTTGACGAGGCGGTGACTGACCTTCAGTTGGAAAACACGTTTGTGGACCAAGAAGCCGTTACTGGGCCTCTCACCATTGAGGCGTTCGGCCTCAATGGCGAGAGTCTAGGCGTGAAGGAGTTTGTGCGGGCAGCCCCGGGCGAGAACTGGTACGACATCCAAGCGGCGTTTGGCGGCAGTGGGCAGTCGCAGGTGTGGGTTAGGAAGTTCATCCTGCAGGCCATCACAAGTACGGTTCGTGTCGGCGCGGTGGGTTACACGGAAGTCGACGGCCAGACCTTCGAAGAGGCGACAGCCAGTTTGGCCAACGCCTTGGTTTTGCAGAAGGCCAAGGAGGACACTCTCCTGTTGATCGACATCGATCTGGTGGCAGCAGAGATTGTCGTTGACGCCGCCTCTATACTAGCCGCCAACAAAACGGCCACGTTTGAAATCGCAAATCTCGCCTACGAGGCCACCTGCCTGGAAGTGGACACCTTGGCCGCGGAAGTGGAGCACCTCACGATTGTGGTGCAGAATGAGACGGCCTTGCTCAGCATTGCTGCTGCTGCATCGTCGCAGGCCAACATTGACGCAGGGCGGACGTCCTCGGAGGCACTGGGCAAGCGAGCACTGGCAGACGAGCTGTCTGCAGCAGTTGCTGACGCACAGAAGGCGGCGGTTTGTGTTAACGACGAGGTCAGCTGGCCGTCGATGAACACAGCTGTCCACCAAACACTAGTGCCCGCCCGTGCCACTACAACTTGGATACCTCTGCACACTTTGCCATCCCCCCCCCGGCTCTCTCCCTGCTCCCCTTCCCATGCTGCATATACCGCAAAAACGTTCACCCCCCTCCATGGGACATTGCACTGTTGCTGCAGGTCTGCGTCACAAGCGTCACTGTTGTCATCGAGCCCAGCGACGACGCATTTGGCGTCGTCAGCTTTGTCGCGGATGCCTTGGTGAACGTGACGGCGGAGGAGGGCACCACCGCACGGCTTCCCCTTGTGCGAAACGGGGGCCTGTTTGGCGAGGTGCGCATCCTCTGGGAGGTCCGACCGGTCAGCCCCCTTCTTAACGCAAGCGAGCAAGTGGATTTTGCCAGCGGCTTTGTGACCTTCCAGCCGAACGAGTTCAGCACATCCGTGGAGGTGAGCATCACGGATGACCCCTTTACGGAGGACACGCAACACATCACGGTGCATTTGATTGCTGCAGAGGGGGGGGCGCGAGTGGGCCCCAACAACTCCACCGTCATCACCATCCCCCTCAACGACAAGGTCGGCGATTGCCAGCCACAGTTTTGCCAGAATGGCGGCACTTGTACCCCGGGTCTGTTTGGCCACGCCTGCAAGTGCCGTCTCGGCTTTATTGGGGACGACTGCGAAACCAACGTCAACGAGTGCGCCAACGTGACATGCCTCAATGGCGGCACATGCGAGGATGGCGTCAACGAGTTTACATGCAATTGCGTGGGCGACTACACCGGGCTTGTCTGCGAGATGCGGCCTCTCTGTGCACCTGGGACCGTGTGGTGTCTCCGCCGCCAGCGGTGTGTGCCAGAGACCGTGATCCAGGAGCAGTGCCGTGCCCCGTGCAAGGAAGGCTACGCGTTCTGCCTGGTGACACGCCAGTGTGTGCCTGGGTCCACGCAGGACATGCCCTGCCCCATCGAGGGGCCTGCCCCTGCCATCTCCGCTGCCACCACCGTCAATGTATCAGAGCTGGTCGGCGTCGGCTTTGAGGTGGCCACTGTCTCAGCCACGGCCAGGCACAAGTGGGGCCTAAATATTACATACCACATTGCGGCTGGCAACACCAACGACAAGTTCGCTATTGGGGCCACTTCCGGCAGGATTACCGTGGCCGTGCCGCTAGACCGCGAAACCGTCAGTAGCTACCAGCTGGTAGTGCGGGCAACTGACAGGGGGAGCCCGCCGAAGTTCAACGAGACTATGGTCACTGTACACGTCGAGGATGGCAATGACCATGCGCCTGTATTCATAGGCACGCCCTACTCGACCAGCATCCGCGAGTCTGCCCAGGCAAGTTGAAACCGCCATGCCATTGATTGGCACTGGCCGTCTAAATAGTGACTGACATTGATTGGCACTGGCCGTCTAAATAGTGACTGACCGGCTAGATTGTAGCTTTGGTCATGTAGTTGGACGTCCAACTCACACGCAGACACCTTCCTGCGACTATGCTCGAGCAGGTGGGCGACGCCGTGTTGCAGATCGCCGCCCAAGACGCTGATGAGGGGCTTAACGCCCTCCTCGCATACACCATCACTACGGGCAACGACCTCGGCTTCTTCTTTCTGGACAACGACGCGGTCCTTCGCGTGCAGAAACCCCCTGACGGTAGTGTGAGGGACGAGCATACGCTCACAATTCAGGCGGCCGATCAAGGAAATCCCCCACTCGCAGAGACGGTGGAGGTCACCGTTTCTGTGGTTCACTTTCCGCCACCACAGTTTGCTCAAGGCCAGCAGGCGATACAGGTGACAGAGAGTACACCGACACAGCACGCGCTGATCAACCTCAGCGCAACCCCGCTTCACGACGGCACCGATCGCCGCATCGAGTACAGCATTGAGGAGGTGCTGCGCCGCGCGGTTGCGGGCACGACGGAGCTCACCCCCAACCACTTCTCTGTCGACAGCGCAACGGGTATGCTCTCGCTAGCAGAACTGCTGGACCGCGAGCGCGAGCTTGGTTATGTTGTGACAGTGCGCGGGACTGACTTTGGATCGCCGCGCAAATGGTCGCTGGCGACGGTGGAGTTGTCTGTTATCGACGTAAATGATAACCAACCCGCATTCCAGCCAAATGCCGTCACGTTGAGTCTTCGCGAGGAGACACCAATCGGAGCAGTAGTCTTTGACGCCAACGGCACTGATCCTGACATTGGTGCCAATGCTCTTCTGACGTACGGGCTGGCGTGCTCTGATGCCTGCTTGCAGCTGCTTACAGTAGACGAGATGACGGGGGTCATGACTCTGACTGCATCCCTACAGGACTTCGTGGGTGACCGGCTCTCCGTAAACATCACCGCAAGCGACGCCGGCACACCTCGCCTTACCGGTATTCTGGCCGTCACCATCGCAGTTGTGCGGTTCGGCGCACCGTTGTTCGGCGCTGCCAGCTACACCGGCGAGGTAGCCGAGGACGCCACCAGTGGAGTGGTAACCATGGTTACTGCGTCGCCACAACACGACCTTGTTGATAAGTCTATCGACTACGCCATCATCGGCGGGAATGTTGCCGGCGCCTTCAGGATCAGGCCTGACGGCGCCATTGAGATTGCCAGGCAGCTTGACCGCGAAGCAGTGCCGTTCTACACCATAACGGTGGAGGCCATTGACCACGGGCCGCTGCGCAAGGCGAACACAATCGTGGTCACTGTGACCGTCCTTGATGTGAACGACAACGATCCGGCAGCTGACAGTATTGTTGCCAGCGTGCGCGAATCTGCAGTCGTCGGCGATGAGGTTGCCATCGTGGTGGGCAGGGATGCAGACGCGGGCGAGAATCAGCGGCTGTCATACACCATCACGGGCGGCAACACCAACGGATCGTTCTCCATTGACGGCGAGGACGGGAAGATCCGTGTTGCCACTCCTCTCATTGGGGCCGAGCTGGACCACTACATCCTGGAGGTACGGTGATTGTTCGCTTGCATCCGACCAGCTTGTTCGCTTGCATCCGACCAGCTTGTTTGCTTGCATCCGACCAGCTTGTTTGCTTGCATCTGACCGGCTTGTTCGCTTGCATCTGACCTGCTTGTTTGCTTGCAGCCCGCTCGAGCTAGACTTGGAATGCATCGACCTCCAGCACCACATGAAGCTTCCTACCTGTCCCTGACATTGCCGAACGAACACTGAATGATTGTCTAACTGCTCCCTTGTCATTCCCGAATTTGTTTAAGGTGACACTATCAGACCATGGGATCCCCCCTCGACACCACACGGTCAATGCCTCCATTCAAATTGTCCACTTTGGACCACCCGTCTTCCAATCCGCGCCTTTTTCTGTGCACAAGCCGGAATCCTTGTTGCTTAATCAAGAGGTGGCCGCTTTGGTGGCCACACCGCTGCACGATCTGGCTGATCAGTCGGTAGACTACGAGATAGTGTCTGCAGCTGCATCACTGGTGGCCGGTGGCCAAGATGTGGACGCGAGTGGGCAGTTTGCGGTCGGTCGCAGCAGCGGCAGCGTCACGCTGCTGAGCGCAATGGACCGCGAGGTGGTGACCAAGTTCACGGTGATGGTGCGCGCCACGGACCATGGAGAGCCGCGCAAGAGCAGCACGGCCGTGCTGACAGTTGTGATCGACGATGTGAACGACAATGCGCCCACCTTCAACCCCAGTGCAGAAACGGTATCGCTGAGGGAGGAGACTGCCGCTGGTATGCTAGTATACACTGCTTCGGCTCCCGACATCGACCAGGGCGACAACGCGAGGGTCCACTTCAGTATCCTGGCTGGTAATGAGGAAGGCGTATTCAGCATTGACACCACAAGCGGAGACATCACCGCGGCCAAGGATCTCAGCTCCACAAGTCTGGACCGCTACGACATCACTGTGAAGGCGAGTGACCTTGGCGTTCCGGCTCTCACCGATGAATTGGCTCTGCAGCTGTTGGTCGTGCGATTCGGTGCGCCGCTCTTCGGTGCCTCACAGTACGATGCGGAGATTCGCGAGGATGCCCAGGTCAACGCCACTCTTGTGCAGGTGCGTTCATGTTTGTGTGTGTGTGTGTATGTGTGTGTGTGTGCGTGCGTGCGTGTGTGTGTGTATGTGTTTGTATGTATGCGTGTGTGCGTGTGCTCGTGCGAGCAAGCGCGCACATTTGCACGCATAACGGCGTCAATATGTATGTGAGGAGAAGGCACTGTGCATGCACGCAATTGACTGGCAAGTTGTGGTTGTGGTGGTTGTGGTGGTTGTGGAACTACAGCAGCACTAATAGCCCACCACTTTGTATCCTGCTCTACCACAGCCAATCACATCGTGACTAACCCGGTGGCTGTTTTCCTCTGTCAACTCTCTTCAGGTCACGGCCACCGCCCAGCACGACGAGGCAGACACCGGCATCGATTACAGCATTGTTGCTGGCGACGAACAGGGCCTATTTGGCATGCGAGCAGACGGTACTCTCTGGCTCTTGGGAACCCTGGACCGTGAGGCAGTCGCCGAGTATTCTGTGGTGGTTCAGGCCACGGATCGCAGCGTACTGCGTAAATCGTCGCGCGTTGTCATCAAGACCACTATCCTGGACTTCAACGACAACAGACCCATTGTTACCAACCTGCCCATCTCGGTTTCTATCCGGGAATCTGCTGCCATCGGTGACTTTGTTGCCGAATTGATTGCCACCGACGCAGATGATGGGGTTAACAAGCTGCGTAAATTCGCAATAATCGACGGGAATGACAATCAGACTTTTGGTATCGACGAGGAAGATGGCATCGTTTCTGTTGCCGGGGCAGTGGATGGCGCCCGACTGGACCTGTTCACGCTGCTCGTCGCCATCAGGGACCAGGGGTTGCCGCAGCTGGAGGCGGTTGTCTCCGTCACCATAAGGGTGATTCATTTTGGCGCACCAGAATTTGCCACAGACCCATACCATATTGATGTATTCGAGGATCATCCGCTTGCGGAGGCCATGTTGCAGGTATGGCCACCGCCTGTTTGCTTTCTACTTTTTCATTTGTCCAATTTTGTGCCGCAAACGTTCGTGATTTCCGCTCACAAGTCCGAACTGCACTTCGCGTGGTTTAGGTTGAGGCGGTGCCAGTGCATGACCTTGCCGACCGGGGTATTGAGTATTTGCTAGACGGTGCCTCCGCCGTCAAGATTGATGGCCAAGCCATCATTGATGCGTCCGCGTGGTTCTTCATCGACGGCACAACGGGCGACTTGTGGCTAGAACGAGAGCTTGATAGGGAGACCATCACTGCGTTCGCCATTAACATCATTGCCCGAGACTTTGGTGCCCCACGCAAGAGCGCGAGGACGAGTGTGTTTATTACCATTGATGATGTCAACGACAACGCCCCTACGTTTCCTGATGCTATCGTTGCCGCTGCGGTGCGAGAAGAGGCAATCAATGGCGAGGATGTGATCGCTGTGACTGCCACCGATAGCGACGTCGGTGACAACAGCGCCCTAGCATACTCCATCGTTGCCGGCAACGATGAGGGGCTATTTTTTATTGCCCAGGGGTCCAATATGATCTCGGTGGAATCGTCCTTGAACGGCAGCTCACAGGAGCAGTACAACTTGACGGTCACTGCCTCAGATGCAGGGAGCCCACGTCTCTCAGGCTCCGTGCAAGTGGTGGTATCGGTCATCCGCTTCGGCGCGCCGTTTTTCAGCAACGCGTCCTACACCGCCAATGTGTCAGAGTCCGCGCAGCCCGGCGTTGTAGTGGCGCAGGTGGAGGCGTTCCCGGCGGAGGAGTTGCGGAACAAGACCATTGATTATGCCATTACCAACGGCGACACCAAGGGCGCCTTCAGCATGTCCCCCAACGGCACCATCATCGTCGTCGGAGGGCTCGACCGCGAGACCCGCGAGACCTACACCCTGACTGTGCGTGCCACGGATTATGGCCCACTGCGCAAAGTCAACACGGCCACCGTCGTGGTGACTGTTCTAGACGTGAACGACAACGCCCCGTATGTCGAAAACAGCCCCAACAACCCCATCATGGCGTCGGTGCGCGAGTCGGCCGCGGTCGGTGACGTGGTGGAGGAGATAATGGGCAAAGATGCGGACATGGGCGAGAATCAGCGCCTGTCGTACATCATCTCGGGCGGTAACACTAACGGCGCGTTCTCCATTGGCGGCGAGGACGGGAAGATCCGTGTTGCCACCCCCCTCGTTGGGGCCGTGTTAGACCGTTACAATCTCACGGTGATTGTGGCAGATTTTGGCAGCCCGTCTCAGAAATCCACTTTTGCCGTCAACGTCACCGTGATCCACTTTGGGCCACCCGTCTTCCAATCCGCACCATTTTCTGTGCACAAGCCGGAATCTTTGCAGCTCGACCAAGAGGTGGCCACTTTGGTAGCCACACCGCTGCACGATCTGGCTGATCAGTCGGTAGACTACGAGATGGTGTCTGTAGCTGCGTCACTGGTGGCCGGTGGCCAAGATGTGGATGCGAGTGGACAGTTTGCGGTCGGTCGCAGCAGCGGCAGCGTCACGCTGCTGAGCGTGATGGACCGCGAGGTGGTGACCAAGTTCACGGTGATGGTGTGCGCCACGGACCACGGAGAGCCGCGCAAGAGCAGCACGGCCGTGCTGACGGTCGTGGTCGACGATGTGAACGACAACGCCCCCCAGTTCCAGGAACTCAGCTATACCGCTACGATCCGCGAGGATCACGGCCTTGGCTCCCCTCTTCTGACCCTGGCGACCGCCGATGCGGACCAAGGCGACAACGCCAAGGTGGAGTATAGCATGTCTCCCGAAAACAGCCCAGACACCATGTTCAATGTGTCCGGTATTGGCGGCATTGTGTCGGTAGGTGTGGATCTCGACGGCTTAACACACAGCACACACACATTCAAGGTCAGGGCCACAGATCAGGGCATACCGCAGCTGTGGACAGAGGTTACCGTCACTGTTATCGTTACGCTGGTGCCCTCGCTATCGCTCAGTCCGCCCTACCATATGGTCACGAGCATTCAGGGAGCGACCGGCGTCGATGGTCGATTGCGTGACTTCTCGCGGGACCCCGCCGCTAAGGTGGCCATCTTTGCCGCGGAGGAGAGATACGGCATCTGGGAGTACCGGACGGATGACGATGTGGGGTTCCTGCGCTTTGAGAAGGACCTGCAGGAGGCGAACAGCTTCTTGCTACCCGCAGCGACCGTCTTCCGGTTTACGCCACTTGCCGGCTTTGTGGGCGTCGCCACCATGAAGTTCCGCGCGTACAACGGTGTTTCTGCCACCCCTGCCAAGGTCGACAGCCGGGAGAGCGACTTCAGCGACGCCATCGGGCTCATCGTTGCGTTTGTCGCACCGCCCAAACCAAGGCCGGTCCTCGGAACTACCAAATCGCTGATTATGCCAGCCATCCCTGAGGACATCGGGCCGCTGGAGAACGGGGGTATCTTGGTTGACCTAGCCGCTGATCTTGTGTTGTTCGACGATGCCCTTGCTGGCAGCTCGACACCGATCGTGGGGTGTGCAGCCGAGAATCAGATGCCGAGTGACTGCAAGCCCGACAGCCTCACCGCCCTGTTCCCCGGTGAGGTGGAGGCTCTGAACCCCAGCCTGGACGAAGGGATGCGTCTGTCCCTCCTGGACCAGGCAAACGGCGCTTGGGAGTATCGGGTGACGGAGGCCGACGATTGGAAGCGACTCATTGCATCGGACGTTGAGGCACGCGTCTTTCGGCGTTCGCACCACATCCGGTTCAGCCCCAAGGCCAACTACAACGGGCCCGCACTGCTCAAAATGCGCGGCTGGCAGGGCAAATTCGCCGTCTCTGCGGGCGTTGCCGCTACGGCGACCGCCGCCGTGTCTGTGTCCATCAACATTAACGTGCAGCCAGTGCGGGACGCCCCACGGTTGCTACAGTCGCGCTTCAGCCTCCCCAAGATCCTCCCATACCACCTGCAGGCGCGCCCAGAGGGCAGCGCTGTGGAGGACATACTGCGCGGGAAGACGTCCCACCCCGACGGCCAGCCCGCAGGAATGGCGGTCGTGGGAGTGAAGAATGTCGGCAAGTGCTCCGGGCCCGACGCCACCTTGTCCTGCAAGGGTGTGTGGCAATTTACCCCCACCGGCGACCTCGCCTCCTGGGGTAGCTTTCCAGGCGGCACCAACGGCGACGATACCAGCCCCATTAGCCCCCGCTCCTCCGTGCTACTTGGCCCCAGGGCACGTGTGCGGTTCGTACCGCGCGCCGACTACCTCTGGCCTGCACCGGCTGCTGGGAAGGAGGAGATGGCTCTGTCTTTCAAGGTATGTGTTGGTCTGTGCTCGTCTTGCACGTGTTTAGTAATTTGCTTTGCCTCGCTGGTGTATCAATCCGCTGGCAGTTGCCTGGCTGAGTATCAATGTCCCGGATGTAACCCACACTGGCTGGGTATCAATGTCCTGGATGAAACCTACACTGGCTGAGTAGCTATCTCCCAGTTGATGCGGTATCTTGACCTGCCCCTATTGTCGCTGCGGCCGAGTGCATCTCTAACTCCCCGAACGCTGTTGTGGTTCCACACGCGCAGGTTTGGGATGGCACGTACGGGACCAGCGGTCTCCTGAACGTGGATACCGTCACCCCGAGCGGGTTCCTGAGGGATGCTCTGGCGTTCAGCCCGGAGACGGCAACAGTGTCAGCCAGGCGAGCCGGCTGTGATGGCGTGGCAGCGTCGCTGCTGGTGGAAGACACGTGCGGAGTCTGCGGCGGCAACGGCTCCAGCTGCCGCGGTTGCGACAACGTCACCGGCTCCAACCTAAAATCTGACGCCTGTGGTGTCTGTGGCGGCGACTCACTGAAGTGCCTCGGGTGCGATCTTATCGCCAACTCCGGCGCACTCACGGATGACTGCGGCGTGTGCGGCGGCTTCAACAGCAGCAAGGACTGCGCTGGCGCTTGCTTCGGCTCGGCCGCCATTGACGACTGCGGCGTCTGCTTTGGCACACACGCCGAGGTGACCAAACCAAACCTCGACAAGGACTGCAACGGGGTTTGCCGCGGCAGCGCCTCCATCGACAACTGCGGTTATTGTGTCGGAGGCGATACGAACCGTACCGCCGACTTCGCCTTGGATTGTGCCGGTGTCTGCGACGGGCGGCTCACCCTGGACAGCACGTGCGCATCGCAGGGCAAGACGGTATGCGGTGCGCCTCGCATCGACTGCGCTGGCAACTGTCTGGGTCTTGCGGCAATTGACTCGTGCGGGGAATGCACCGGCAATGGCACCGGCAAGCCCTTTGAGGCCACCGCGTGCGCTGTTGTGTCGGCTTTGGCGCCCGTGTCTGGCTCGCAGATGGGGGGGTTGCAGCTGATTTTCACCGGGACGGGGCTCACCGGTGGCCAGGGCGCTTCGTGTCTGTTTAAGCATCCAAACTCGCAGGTGTACAGCTCCCAAGCGGCCGTGCTGTCCCGCTCCGCGGT